>Ga0056121_1000073_pt1 | contig 49949 bp, 48 predicted proteins | sample WorMetHEROISLAND_FD_83872 | JGI IMG/M metagenome (GOLD analysis project Ga0056121, IMG submission 83872) | Marine gutless worms symbiont microbial communities from Max Planck institute for Marine Microbiology, Germany - Olavius sp. 1 HERON ISLAND ...
ACCCACGAGCAACGAAATCAGTTCATCACAAGCTTCGTCGACGCCTACAATCGAACCAGGCTCAGATGCCTCGACTACAAGGCGCCAATCGAGCTCCTCAGCAATCCCCCGGGACACAACACTCTCGCCGGGGTTTCAAGAAACTGCCTGAAACGCCGGCGAAAGCCGGCGTCCACGCTTGCGACAAAACCCAACGTTAAGTTCTGACAAGATGCGCGCCGCTTCCAGGTGAAGCCAACCTGTTCTCGTCGTCAGTTCGGCCCGGTGTCGCGCTCGTTGCGCAGCGGGTCGGGCTGGGTGATCCGGTCCTGGTCGCGGAAGATGTAGCTCTCGTGGTGGGCGTAGGTGAGGGCCTTGCCCTGAGGGCAGGTGGGATCGCCGTTCTGCGCCCAGACCACCGGCGTGATCGGTCCGGGCCGCGACGGCCGGGCGTTCTCGTCGACGCACACGCAGGCGCGGAACCGGCAGGCGCTGAGCATGCGCTCCTGGTCCGCCGGCGCCAACTGGGCGCAGGCGCCCGTGATCAACAGCAGGGCGAGCGGCACGAGCCGCCACGCAACGGTGTGCCGGCGTGGCCGTCCGGCCCGTGGGCAATGTCGGGACAACTTGCTCATGGCGTCAGCTCGGGCCCGCGTCGCGATAGTCGCGCAGCGGATCCGGCCGGGTGATCCGGTCCTGGTCACGGAAGATGTGCATGTCCTGGGACGCGAACACCAGGCCCATGCCGGGTGGGCAGGTGGGAATGTTGCTTTCCGTCCAGACCACCGGCACCGGCTTGCCCGGACTGAGGTAGCGCGCCTGGTTTTCGTAGCAGACGCAGTCGCGGTAGCGGCAGGCATTGGTCATCCGCGCCTGGTCCTCGGACACGAACTCGCCGCAGCCGCCTGCCGTAAGGGCCAGGCAGAGCAGTGCGCCCAGCCGCCCCGGTACCCGCCGGCGCCATGCGCCGGCAACGCCGTCATTCATGGAGTTGATCCGCGTGCCCCCCGTCTGAAGCGCAACAATGCCCGAGAGTGGCGGTTCACGCCACCAGCTCGAACTCCTCCAGGTCCGGCTTCCGCATCTCCGCCTCGAAGCGCTCGAAGGTCCAGGGCCACATGGCCGGATTGCCGTTCTTGTCCAGGTACCAGCTGCGGCAGCCGGTGACCCAGACGGTGCCCTTCATGGCCTCGCGGATCTCGGCGTTGAAGCGTGCCGTGGCGTCCGCCGTGGGGGCGATCTCGCGCGCCTCGCCGCGGCGCAGCACGTCGACCAGCTGCATGACGTAGGCGAGCTGCATCTCGGAAATCATGATCAGCGAGAAATTGCCGATCGGGCTGTTCGGCCCGACCAGCATGAAGAAGTTGGGAAAGCCGGGCAGGGCGACCGAGCGATAGGCTTCGGTCGCGTCCGCCCACGCCTGCGCAAGCGTCAGCCCGTCGCGGCCGGTCACCTGCATCGGCTGCATGAAGGCGTGGCCGTCGAAGCCGGTCGCCAGCACCAGGACGTCGAGCTCGTGCAGCCGGCCGTCGCCGGTGCGCACGCCGGCTGGTTCGACGCGCTCGATCCCGGCGGTGACCAGCTCGGCGTTGCCTTTCTGGATCGCCGGATAGAACGCGTCCGACATGATCAGCCGTTTGCAGGCGACCTTGTAGTCGGGCGTCAGCCGGGCCCGCAGCTCGTTGTCGGCGATGTTGTCGCGCAGGTTCGCCTCGCAGGCGGCTTCCAGCTTGCCCATCTCTTCCTGATCGCCGACGACGGCGCGGGCGAAGGTGTTCTGGAAGCGCTCGGCCAGGTGCAGGTAGGTCGAGCGCATCAGCTCGGGCGAGGCGCGGAACGCGGTCTTCTCCTGCTCGCCATAGGCCGGGTTGGGCAGCGGCAGGATCCACTGCGCCGTGCGTTGGAACAGCGACACCTTGGCGACCTGGTCGACGATCGCCGGCACGATCTGGATCGCCGTCGAGCCCGTGCCGACGATGCCGACGCGCTTGCCCGACAGGTCGAGGTCGTCGGGCCAGCGCGCGGTGTGGAAGCAGGCACCTTCGAAGCTGTCGAGGCCGTCGATGTCGGGATAGACCGGATGGTGCAGCACGCCGGTGGCGGCGATCACCACGTCGACGGTGTCACGGCTGCCGTCGCCGATCTCCAGCTCCCAGCGACCGTCGACGTAGGCGGCGGCGGTGACTTCGGCATTGAAGCGGATCCGCGGGATGACGCCGTACTTCTTTGCAACGCCCTCGAAATAGGCCTGGATCTCCGCCCCGGGCGAGAACCAGTGGCTCCACTCCGGATTGAGTTCGAAGGAATAGCTGTAGAGGTGCGAGGGCACGTCGCACGACAGCCCGGGATAGCGGTTGTCGCGCCAGGTGCCGCCCAGGCGCCCGGCCTTCTCGTAGATGGTGAAGTCGTCGAGCCCGGCCTGCTGCAGCCTGATCGCCGTCAGGATGCCGGACATGCCGGCGCCGATGATGGCGACCCGCAGCGGCCGATCGAGCCCGCTGGGGGGCGTATCCTCGCGGCTCATGGCGTTCTCCTCCCGTTATTGTTGCTTGCACAAGGGGATAGCGCGCCATGTCCGTGCTGGCTAGCCCTCCGCGCCTGCGGCACTTTGCCATCCTGGCCTTATGGTGCAGGTGCGAACAACTAGTGCGGATTATTCCGCATTGCGGTAATGTGTCGCTAGGCGGGGCGGCCGGCAGGATGGGCCTGCCGGAACTTATTCATGGAGACAGCAGATGGCTGAGCAGGATCCCATCGTCATCGTGGGGGCCGCGCGGACCCCGATGGGCGGCATGTTGGGCGAATTCGCAGACGTGCAGGCAGCCGACCTGGGTGCGGCGGCGATCGGTGCGGCGCTGGAACGCGCAGGCGTCAGCGGCGACGACGTCGACGAGGTGATCATGGGCTGCGTGCTGCAGGCCGGTCAGGGTCAGGCGCCCGGGCGACAGGCGGCCAAGGCGGCGGGGATCCCGGACGCCGCCCACGCGAGCACCATCAACAAGATGTGCGGCTCGGGCATGAAGGCGGCGATGCTCGGCCACGACCTGATCCGGGTCGGCTCTGCCGACGTCATGGTGGTCGGCGGCATGGAGAGCATGACCAACGCGCCCTACCTGCTGGAAAAGGCACGCGCGGGCTACCGTCTTGGCCATGGCGAAGTGAAGGACCACATGTTTCTCGACGGCCTGGAGGACGCCTACGACAAGGGCCGGGCGATGGGCACCTTCGCCGAGGACACGGCGCAGAGCTACCAGTTCACCCGGGAGCAGCAGGACGCATACGCCATCGCGTCGCTGAAGCGGGCGCAGGCCGCGACGGAGAACGGCGCCTTTGCCGGCGAAATCGCCCCGGTGACGGTGAAGACACGCAAGGGCGAACGGGTGATCGAGGTCGACGAGCAGCCGGGTAAGGCCAACCTGGATCGGATCCCGCAACTTCGTCCGGCTTTCCGCGCCGACGGCACGGTGACCGCGGCCAACTCGTCGTCGATTTCGGACGGCGCCGCGGCATTGGTGCTGATGCGCCAGTCCGAGGCCGAGAAGCGCGGCCTGACGCCGATCGCCCGCATCCTCGGCCACGCCTCGCACGCGCAGGCGCCGGAGTTGTTCACTACGGCGCCGATCGGCGCGGTGAACACGCTGTTCGAGAAGACGGGCTTGAGCGCGGCTGACGTCGATCTGTTCGAGGTCAACGAGGCTTTCGCCGTGGTCACCATGGCGGCCATGCGCGACCTCGGCCTGGACCACGACCAGGTCAACGTGCACGGCGGCGCCTGTGCCCTGGGTCATCCGATCGGCGCCTCGGGCGCGCGCATCCTGGTCACGCTGCTGAACGCCTTGAAGGTGCATGACAAGAAACGTGGTGTTGCCGCGATCTGCATCGGCGGCGGCGAGGCCACGGCGATGGCGCTCGAGCTGGTCGACTGACCGGCCCGAATCAGACGCAAGTCGATGGGCGGCGCTCTGCGCCGCCCATTGCTTTCCGGGCCTGGCGTTGTGCCGGGCCGACAGGCCGGTAGCGTCGCCGCAACCGCGCCGCGTATCATGGCGCCCGCAATCGAAACGACGAAGGAGGATCGCCCATGCTGTTGAACGAGCAGCAGCGGATGGTCCGCGACATGGCCCGCGACTTCGCCCGGGCCGAGCTCGCCCCCAATGCCGCCGACTGGGAGCGTGACGGCGCCCTGCCAGCCGGGATGCTGCAGCGTATGGGCGGGCTCGGGCTGATGGGCATGTGCGTGCCCGAGGACTGGGGCGGGGCCGGCACCGACTACGTCTCCTACGCCATCGCCCTGGAGGAGATCGCCGCCGGCGACGGCGCCACCTCCACGGTGATGAGCGTGAACAACGCGCCCGTGTGTGCCGCCATCGAGCAGTACGGCACCGAGGCGCAGAAGCAGCGCTTCCTGCCGGCCCTGGCCAGGGGCGAGATCATCGGCTGCTTCCTGCTGTCGGAGCCGCAGGCCGGCTCCGATGCCAGCAACCTGCGCGTCCGCGCCCGCCTGGACGGTAACAGGTACGTGCTCAACGGCGCCAAGCAGTTCATTACCTCGGGCCGTATCGCCAGCGTGGCGATGATCTTCGCCGTCACCGACCCGGACGCCGGGCCCAAGGGCATCAGCTGCTTTCTCACGCCCACGGACGCGCCGGGCTACACCGTCAGCCGGGTCGAGCAGAAGCTGGGCCAGCGCGCCTCCGATACCTGCGTGATCACCCTGGAGGACCTCGAGGTGCCGCCGGACATGATGCTGGGGGAGCCGGGCGAGGGCTACCGGATCGCCCTGGCCAACCTGTCGACGGGACGGATCGGCATCGCCGCCCAGGCGACCGGCATGGCGCAGGCGGCGTACCGGCATGCTTTGGCCTACGCCCAGGAGCGCGAGGCCTTCGGCAAGCCGATCTTCGATCACCAGGCCGTCGGCTTCCGCCTGGCCGAAATGGCGACGCAGATCGAGGCGGCCCGGCAGATGTATTTGCACGCCGCAGCGATGCACGATGCCGGCGAGGCGTGCCTGAAGGAAGCCTCGATGGCCAAGCTCTACGCCTCGGAGATGGCCGAGCGGGTGTGTTCCGCGGCGATCCAGGTGCATGGCGGCTACGGCTACCTGGCCGACTTTCCGGTCGAGCGCATCTACCGCGACGTGCGGGTGACGCAGATCTACGAAGGCACCTCCGACGTGCAGAAGATCGTCATCAGCCGCGCCATCCGGCAGGAGGCCTGAGCGCGTGGCCAAACCGATCGAGTTCTATTTCGATTTCATTTCGCCGTTCGGCTACATCGGCGCCCATCTGATGGAGGAGGTGGCGGCCCAGCACGGCCGCACGCTCGACTGGCGGCCGATGCTGCTGGGCGTGGCGGTGATGAACGTGATGGGCCTGAAGCCGTTACCGGACACGCCGCTGAAGGGCCCCTACGTGCGCCACGACTCGCGGCGCTTCGCCCGCATGTTCGATCTGCCGATGAACCCGCCGGAGGAACAGATGGCGCCGCTGCCTGCGGCCCGGGCCTTCGCCTGGCTGAAGGATCGCGACGATGCCCTGGCGGTGCGCTTCGCCAAGGCGGCGATGCAGGCCTACTGGGGCGAGGGGCGGTCGATGGACCGCCCGGACGAGCTGGTTGCCGTGGCCGAGAGCCTGGGCATCGACGGCGGGGAGCTGACGGCGGCGATCGCCTCGGAGCCGGTGAAGCAGCGCCTGCGGGATTGGGTCGAGCTGTCGTTGGACAAGGGGGTGTTCGGCACCCCCAGCTTCATCGTCGACGGCGAGCTGTTCTGGGGCGCCGACCGGGTCTGGATGATCGACCGCTGGCTCGAACGCGGCGGCTGGTGATGCACGGCGGCGAGATTGTCGCCGAGGTGCTGCGCGGCCACGGCGTCCCCTTCGTCTTTACCCTGAGCGGCGGCCACATCTCGCCGATCCTGGTTGCCTGCAAGGCGCGCGACATCCGCGTCGTCGACCTGCGCCACGAGGTCAATACCGTGTTCGCGGCCGACGCCGTCGCCCGCCTGACCGGCATCCCCGGCGTCGCCGTGGTCACCGCCGGGCCTGGCGTGACCAACACCGTCACCGCGGTGAAGAACGCGCAGATGGCGCAGTCGCCGCTGGTGCTCATCGGTGGTGCCACCGCCACAGCGCTGAAGGGCCGCGGAGCGCTGCAGGACATCGACCAGATGGCGGTGATGCGCCCCAACGTGAAATGGGCCGCCCGTGTCACCCGGCTGAAGGATCTCGGGCCGGTCATGGAGCGGGCTTTCCGCGAGGCCGCCGGCGGCGTGCCTGGACCGGTGTTCGTCGAGGCGCCGGTCGACCTGCTGTACCCCGAGGCAGTGGTGCGCGACTGGTACCTCACCGCCGGCGGCGGCGGAAAGAGCCTCGCGGCGCGTCTCACCTCGGCCTACCTGCGCCATCACCTGAACCGGATGTTCGCCGGCGAGGCGCGGGCGGCGGCCGGCGCCGCCGCGGCGTTGGCGCAGCCGGGCGTGCGTGCCGGTGCCGTGCGAAGGGCCGCCGCGGTGCTGCGCGGCGCACAGCGGCCCCTGCTGCTGGTGGGCAGCCAGGCGGTCCGCGACCCGGCCCGGCTGGACGCTCTGGTCGCGGCGATCGGCCGCCTTGGCATGCCGGTCTATCTCACCGGCATGGCGCGTGGCCTGCTCGGCGCCGGTCACCCGCTGCAATGCCGGCACAAGCGGCGTGAGGCGTTGAAAGAGGCCGATGTGGTCTTGCTGGCCGGCGTGCCTTTCGACTTCCGCCTCGATTACGGCCGGCAGATCCCGCGCCGGGCCCGCATAGTCTCGATCAATCTGGATGCCGGGGCGCTGCGCCGGAACCGCCGGCCGCAATTGGCGGTGTGCGGCGACCCGGCCGCCTTCCTGATCGCCCTGGCGCAAGCGACGCCGGCCAGCGGTGTCGGCGCGGCCGAATGGGCCGGCCATCTGGCCGATCGCGACCAGGTCCAGGAGGGCGAGATTGCCGAAAACGTGGCGGCGCCCGGCGGCCTGCTCGATCCGCTCGATCTGTGTCGGGCGATCGACGGCCAGCTCGCCGACGACAGCACCATTGTCGCCGACGGCGGCGACTTCATCGCCACCGCCGCCTACACCTTGCGCCCGCGCGGACCGCTGTCCTGGCTCGACCCCGGGCCGTTCGGCACCCTGGGCGTCGGCGCCGGTTTCGCCATCGCCGCCAAGCTGTGCCGGCCGGCCAGCGAGGTCTGGCTGCTCTACGGCGACGGTTCGTTGGGCTTCTCGCTGGCCGAGTTCGACAGCATGGCCAGGCACGGCCTGCCGGTGCTGGCGGTGGTCGGCAACGACGCCTCGTGGCAGCAGATCGCCCGCGGCCAGATCGAGGTGCTGGGCGACGATGTTGGCACCATGCTGGCCCGCAGCGACTACCAGACGGCGGCGGACGGCCTCGGCGCGCGGGGCCTGTTGCTGGACGACCCCGGCCAGACGGCGCAGATCCTCGACCTGGCCAGGCGTTGTGTCGCCGACGGCCGGCCGGTGCTGGTCAATGCCCATCTCGGCAGCTCCGAGTTTCGCAAGGGCGCCCTGTCGATATGACGTTTTCGATCTGATGGCGTCGGCTAAGAACAGCGAAGAAGCGGTCACGCCGGCCCGCGCGCGCGCGTTTATCCAGGCCAACACGCGGCTGGAGCGGCCATCGCTGCTACCGGAGCTGCAGCTCCACCTGGCGAGCGAAGTCTGCGACTTGTGGCAGATGACCGAGGACGAGCGCGACGCGATCGGCCTGCCGCCGCCCTATTGGGCGTTCGCCTGGGCCGGCGGTCAGGCCCTGGCGCGCTACCTGCTGGACAACGCCCTGGAAGTGCGCCGGCGCGGCGTGCTCGATCTCGGCGCCGGCTCCGGCCTGGTGGCAATCGCCGCAGGACTTGCAGGCGCGGCGACGGTGACGGCGTCCGATATCGATCCCTACGCCCAGGCCGCCATAGGCCTGAACGCCGCGGTCAACGGGGCCGAGATCGACGCGGTGGTCGGCGATGTGATCGGTGGCGACGCGTCGGCCTGGCAGCTGATCCTGGTCGGCGACCTGTTCTACGAACGGCTGACGGCCGAGCGGCTCGAACCCTGGTTACGCGGCCTGGTCGCCGGCGGTACCCGGGTCCTGGTCGGCGATCCCCGCCGCACCTATCTGCCGCGCGAGGGCCTGGCGGAGCTGGCGAGCTACCAGGTGCCGACCAGCCAGGAGCTGGAAGACACGGATCTGCGCAACGCCCGGGTGTGGGAACTGGCAGCGGAGTAAATTGATGTGACATCGAGCAAAGCGAAAAGCGGTCCGGAAGGAGCCGAGACGCAAGACACTCTTCACGACGTTGTTTGTAAGTGGATATGTAGTACCCACCGATGCCTTTCGATTAGTTTCCAACTTTTTTTGAAGTATTGTATCGCAATAGACTGGGCAGTGATGGGGAAGTGTTTTGGCTGTAGATAGCGGCCAACACCAAATTGGAGAAGAAACGCATCGTATGACTAAATTCGGTAACTAAGGATGTCTCTGTGATCATTGCGGAACACAAAAAGGTGACGCATCCGGATACGGCAGTCCCAGTTCTGGAAAACGGTGCGATATGAGAATCAACTACATCGGCAAATTATCAAGTCAGTTTCGCAACATCGGCAGAAGGGCTTTTTTGGTAAACTAGTTTGTTATCCCTTCGCATTTCGCAAATCGACCTAGGCAAATGTCTTTACAGTCACCGTAGACTGAACAAACGTTCAATCCGATCGCTACTCGATGCAGAATGAGTTCTCGGAGACCGCGAAAGTCTGCGATGTTGCTGTCATCCGTAAAGTAGACGTCGTAGGATGTGCCTGCCTTGAGAAAGATATCTCCAAAGGACTCACTCCAATAAGGGTTCTTTTCCAGCCAAACTCCTTGCACGCTATTCGACACGGTATTCCAATCTGAGGCCAGTTGGCCATCCAGATAAATTCTTAGGTTTGACATTACTGCAGGCCCAAGTCCCGAACTTTTGATTTGAATGCCAACCCATCCTTCTCCAGGGCTTATTCTCTGGTAGATTTCCAGATTAGGAAGTACACTGAGCTTATTGTGCTTTACTATCTCCTTGGCTTGCCAAATTGAAAGAACAAGAGCGATCAGGGAAATGGCAATCGCACTGAAAGCGACTATGCGGTCGCTGAGGCTTGTTGGGTACTTCGTTAATTCTACACGTATGAACTCGTCTGACATGGAGTACTCCATCTGTTGTGTTTGAACTGAGGTGCCCTTCTGTTTGGAGATTGGCAGGACACTTGATGGAATCGGCTGATGTGATAGCAGGTGAACGGGCGAACGGCCGTCGTAGTTCTTCGTCTGCGTCTGCCATCAGGCCTTGGCGATGTTGCGGATCGTCCCCTTGTGCTCCTCAAGCATCGCTCGCGCCTCCTGCCTGCCCGGCCGCGCCGGAGCGGTTGCCGGCGGCGTGCAGCGCCGCCAGGTAGCCGAAGGTCAGCGCCGGGCCAAGGGTGATGCCGGGGCCGGGATAGGCGCCGCGCATGATCGAGCTCATGTCGTTGCCGCAGGCATAGAGCCCGGGCACCGGCGCGCCGTTGCCGTCGACCACCTGGGCCCGGGCATTGGTCGTCAGCCCGCTGGCCGTGCCGAGGTCGGCCGGATAGACGGTGACGGCGAAGAACGGGGGCCGTTCGATCGGCGCCACGCAGGGATTGGGCCGGACCTCCGGGTCGCCGAAATGCCGCTGATAGACATCGCCGCCGCGGCCGAATTCCCGGTCGACGCCCTGGCGGGCGTCACCGTTGTAGCCGGCGACGGTGGTCTCAAGCACCCTCGGATCGATGCCGAGGACACGCGCAAGACCGGCAACCGTGTCGGCCTGGTGCAGATAGCCGGCGGCCTTGTAGGGCTGCAACCGGAGCGCCATGGGCCGGATTGCGCCCAGCCCATAGCGCCACAGAAAGCGCCGGTCACAGATCAGGTGGGCGGGGACGGCGGTATCGCCGGCGGCGAGCATCGCGCGGACGAACTCGTGGTAGGAGCGCGCCTCGTTGGTGAAGCGGCAGCCACGGTCGTCGACGGCGATCAGCCCTGGCTTGCCGCGGTCGGTGACGGTATGCGGGAACCTGACCTGGCGCCCGTCGGCGGCCTGGTAGTGGGAAAGCGGCGACCAGTAGGCCGGCCCGAACTCGCCGGTCTCGACAGTGCCGCCGGCAGCGATGCCCAGGCGCAGACCGTCACCGCTCGCGCCGGGCGCCGCGGCTGACAACGATTGCGCCGCCGCGGGCAGCAGCTCCTGGCGGCGTACCGCGTCGTGCGAGAAGCCGCCGGTGGCGATGATCACCGCGCGACGGGCGGCGATGCGATGCTCGCCCTCTGCATCGCGGACGACCACGCCGGTGACGCGGTCATGTGGCCGGTCCAGTCGCACCACCGCGCAACCGGTGCGGATCGGCACGCGCCTGTGTCGAAGCGAGTACAGCAGGCGCCCGGCCAGGGCGTTGCCCAGCACCAGGTCGGTGCCGCGCGGATGGCGCAGCCGCTGAACCAGGTAGGTCGCGACCAGCCGGGCCACGCGGACGGCCGCGCCTGGCGAACGGAACACGGCGCGGAAGCGCGGGATGTCCTCGCGGGCCACCATCATGCCGCCGAACAGGGTGAATTCCCGCAGCGGCGGCCGCAGCAGGGTGAAGGCATCGCCCAACTGGCGGCCGTCGAACGGCAACGGCTCCAGCACCCGGCCGTGCATCGTCGCCCCGGGGGCGTCGGGATAGTAGTCGGGATAGACCGGCACGGGCCGCAGGCGCACGGCGGAATGCCGCTGCAGGTAGGCAATCGCCGCCGGCGCCGCCGCGAGAAACGCCGCCCGCAGGGTTTCGCCGCCTGCTGTCGGCACGGTCGCGCGCAGATAGGCCGCCGCCTGTTCGCGGCTGTCGCCGGCAGTGCCGGCGAGCTCGCTGTTGGGCGCCCAGACCATGCCGCCGGAGATCGCCGTGGTGCCACCGATCAGGTCGGTCTTCTCGAGCAGCAGAACGTCAAGACCTTCTGTCGCGGCGACCAGCGCCGCGGTCATGCCGCCGGCGCCGGCACCCAGGACGACGACGTCGCGCGTCTCGTCCGCTGCCGGGCGCTGGTTCACGCCCGGGCGATCCGGTCCCAGCCCATGGCGTCGAGCGCGCTGATCGATGCCGGCAGGTCGTCGTCCGGCGCATCGGAGATGATCTCCAGCATCGGTGGGCCCTGGTAGCCGATCGCCTCCAGCACCGGCACCACGTCGGCGAACGGCACCACGCCCTGGCCGACCGGGGCATGGCGATAGTCCTCGAGCGGCGTGTCCGACAGGTGCACCAGTTTCAGCCGCCCGCGCACCCGCTGCAGGCCGGCGCCCAGGTCCTCGCGCACGAAGGCGGCGTTGGCGAGATCGTAGACCACGCCGAGGCGCGGATCGCCGTAGCGCTCCAGCGCGTCCATCAGCTGATCCGCGGTGGGCAGGAAGGCGAACGGCATGTTCTCCACCCAAAGCCCGGTGCCGGCCTCTTCCGCCAGGGGCACCAGCACATCGAGGGCGTCGAAGAAGTAGCCGGTGAGCCGCTCCACGGGCGCCGGCAGCAGCGGATTGGCCTTGCCGGGACCGAGCACCACCCCGGGCACGCCGAGGTCGCCGGCCAGCCCGATCACGCCCTTGAGGATCTCCAGCGAGTAGGCGCGCATCTCCTCCGTGGCGCCGGCGATGTTGAGATCCACATTCGGCATGTTGAGGGTGATCACCTGCAGGCCGTTGTCGGCCAGCATCCGGCGCAGCCGGCGCCGCGCCGCGGCGTCCATGTCGGCCGGCCAGAGGTGGCCCGGATACATCATCAGTTCGAAGCAGGTGTGGCCGCGCCCGGCCAGCAGTTTCACGCAATCCGCGGCGCTGTGGCTCAGGGTGTAGGCATAGGTGTTGATGGCGTAGCCGGAGGTGTTCGCGGTCATCGCATGTCTCCGCCGTTTCCGCTGCGCCGCTTACCCCGGCCGGTAGGCGCTGCCGAAGGTCGGCTCGCGGTAGGGCGTCGGCGGCAATTGCCAGGTGCCGGTGGCGGGGGGCCGGACGTTGGCGTCGACGTGCACGTCGAGCACCCAGGGCCGGCCGGCTGCGACGGCGGCTTCGAGGGCCGGGGCGAAGTCGTTCGAGTCCGTCACCGTCGTGCCCTCGACCCCGTGCGCCCGGGCCAGCGCGGCGAAGTCGGGGTTGTAGGGCTCGTTGTTGGGATTGCGGGTGAAGCTGGTGCCGATCTCGCGGCCGCCGAACATGCCGAGCTGGATGTCGCGGATTGCCCCCCAGGTGAAATTGTTCCAGATCACCCAGACGGCCGGGATGTCGTACTCCACGGCGGTGCACAACACGTGCGGCGTCATGGTGAAGCCGCCGTCGCCGACCACGGCGACGCACGGCCGCTCCGGCGCGGCCAGCTTGGCCCCGAGGATGCCGCTGACGCCGAAACCCATGGCCGAGAAGCCCCAGGAGTTCAGCATCGTCTGCGGCTGGCGCGCGGTCCAGAACTGCATGAACCAGTTGTGGTGCACGCCGGAGTCGAGGGCGATGATGGCGTCGTCAGGCAGCACCCGGCGCACGTCGTCGACCACCCGCTCCGGCCGCACCGGGCTGCCGTGGATGTCGAAGTTGGGCCGGACCTCGGCCTCCCATTCGGCCTTCCAGCCATCGATCTCGGCTTGCCAGGCGGCGAGACGCGCATCCCGGCCCTGGTCGCGGCGCTCCAGCTCGGCCAGCACCTGGCACAGCACCGTGCGGACGTCGGCGACCAGGCCCAGGGTCGGCGCGTAGTTGCGGCCGATCTCGGTGACGTCGATGTCGACCTGGACCAGTTTGGCCGGCGGGATGTTCCAGGAGTAGCCCGGCAGCCAGGAGGAGGACGAGCGGTCGTCGAAGCGGGCGCCAAGGCAGAGGATCAGGTCGGCGTGGCGGCCGGCCTGGTTGGCGGGATAGGTGCCGTTGCGGCCAATGAAGCCGAGCGACAGCGGATCGTCCATCTCCAGGCAGCCCATGCCGTTGGGCGAGCTCAGCACCGGCAGGTTCAGCCGCCGCACCAGCGTGCGCAGCTCCGTGCTCGCCTCCGACAGGGTGACGCCATGGCCGATGAACACAACCGGGCGCTCGGCCGCCAGCAGCAGGTCCACCAGGGTGGCGACGTCGTCGGGCGCCGCGCCGGGCCGGGCGCTGATGCCGTGCCGCGCGGCCGCCGGTACAGCGACCTCGGCTTCCTCCTGGAACACGTTGAACGGGATGTCCAGGTTGACCGGGCCGGGGCGGCCGGCGGTCATCGTCGTCATCGCGTGGTCCAGCACGGTCGGCAGCATGTCGACCCGGGGCGCCTGGAAGCTGCGTTTGACCACGGGCCGGATCACGGCCGGGAAGTCGGACTGGTTGTGCCGGTAGAGCTCCTGGAACGGTCCCCGGTCGGCCTGCTGCGTCGGTACGTTGGCGGTTATCGCCAGCAGCGCCGAAGAGTCCGCCAGGGCGGCCGCCAGCGACATCACCAGGTTGGCCGAACCCGGCCCGCATGAGGTGAGGGTGGCCACGGGTTCGTGCCGGACCCGGAAATAGGCATCTGCCATGTGCCCGGCGGTCTGCTCGTGCCGCGGCGAGATCAGGCTGATCCGGTCGCGCGCGTCGTAGAGGGCATCCAGCATGCCGACGTTGCCGTGGCCGCAGATGCCGAACACATACGGCACCTCCTGGGCGATCAGGTACTCGGTGATCAGGTCGGCGCCCTTCATGGTCGTCATGTCGCTGTCCTCCCGGCCGCCGAAAAGCGTAGGGCGAGGGCCAGTGGACTGGCAAGACGACCTGCTAGTCCAGCACCGCCCGGGGCAGCATCACTGCGAGCCACGGCATGGCCAGGACCATGGCGACCATCAGGCCCTGCAGGGCCAACGGCGCCAGCGCACCGCGATAGACCTCGGCCAGGCGCACCGACGGCGGCGCGGCGCCCTTGACGAAGAACAGCGAGAAGCCGAACGGCGGCGTCAGGAACGAGGTCTGCAGGACCAGTGCGATCAGCACCGCCATCCAGACCAGCGCCAGTTCCTCGGAGCCGACGTAGCCGGCGAAGTCGAGGCCGCTGAGCACGGGAAAGAAGATCGGCAGGGTGATGACGACGATCTCGATCCAGTCGATGAAGAAGCCGAGCACGAACATGATGCCGAGGATCAGCAGCAGGATGCCCCAATCGTTCAGGCCGGTTGCGAGGATCAGGCCGGCGATCATCTCGTCGCCGCTGAGGTAGCGGAAGGGATAGGAGAACACCACCGCGGCGATGATGATGAAGAACACCATGGCGGTGGTCCGCGTGGTGCCGGCGACGACCTCGTGCACCCGGGCCCAGGTCAGCCGGCCCTGCACCGCCATCAGCACGAGGCCGCCGGCCGCGCCGACCGTGGCCGACTGGGTCGGCGTCGCCCAGCCGGCGATGATCGAGCCGAGCACCGCGGCGATCAAAGCCAGCGGCAGGCCGAGCGCCCGCAAGGTGTAGCGCAGCAGGTGGCCCGGCGCTTCCGGCGCCCCGGCGTCCATGGCCGGCGCCACTTCCGGCTGCCAGGTCGCGCGCAGGACGTAGTAGAGGATGAACAGCACGGCCAGCAGCAGGCCGGGCAGCATGGTCGACAGGAACAGCGCCCCCATCGATACGCCCAGCTGCTGGGCCAGGAAGAACAGCATGATTGCCGGCGGCAGGATGATCCCCAGCGTGCCGGCCGCGGCCACCGAGCCGGTCGCAAACGACGGCCGGTAGCCCTGGCTCAACATGGTCGGCAGCGCGACCACGCCGAGCGTGGCCACCGAAGCGCCGATCAGGCCGGCCGCGGGGGCGAGCAGGATGCCGAGGATGGTAACGCCGACGGCAAGGTTGCCGGGCACCCGGCGCAGCAGCAGGCGCATGCACAGCAGCATGTCCCGGGCGACGCCCGATCTCTCCAGCGCCAGGCCCATGAACAGCAGCATCGGCACGGCCGGATAGATCAGGTTGCCGCTGGTGCTGCCCCAGACCCGGAGCGGCACGTTGTAGAGCGCCGCCAGCGGCATCAGGCCGGTCGCCAGGGCGAGGCCGGAGAACAGCAGGCCGGTCGCCGCTAGCACCAGCGCCACCGGGTAGCCGGTGAACAGAAGCACCGCCAGCGTCGGCAGCATCGCCAGCGGCAGCGCGACCTCGAAGAACTCGGTCATGGCGGCGGCGCCCGGCTGGCCGGGTCCGGATCGGGGCCGCGACCGGCCAGGAACAGCGCATTGCGCGCCATCACCGTGATGCCGGCCAGGGCGAGCAGGAAGAAGGCGAACGGCAGCATCGCCTTGATCAGCCAGCCCAGCGGCAGGCCGAGCAGGATCCACGCCGGTTCGCCGGCCAGCCAGGCCTCCCGCACGAAGGGCAGGTGGAAGCCGATGATCACCGTGCACAGCGGCAACAGCGCCAGCAGGCCGCCGGCAATCTCGATCCACGCGCGGACACGGGGGCTGAAGCGCTCGCGCAGCACGTCGATGCGCACGTGCGCGCCGGCGAGATAGGCATAGGCCAGGCCGAACAGCACGAGAAAGGTGAAGGCGCGGTTCTCGTAGAGGGTCAGTAGCCCGGCCGGCGTGGTCATGAACTTGCGGGCGACGATGTCGAACACGCGCACGCCGATCATCACCAGCAGCATCAGCCAGGCGTTGGCCAGCGCCAGGGTGACGATGCAGCGGTCGATGGCGTTCAGCAGCGCCATGATGCGCGTTCGTCAGAACGGCAGCGGCGCCAGGTCGGGCTCGACCCAGGTCGCGCGCGCCGTCGGCGTGAACAGGTGCGCGCGGGAGTAGAAGCCGAACACGTACTCCCGTGCCGCCAGCGGCGAGGCCTTGAGCGCGGCGACGCTGGCCGCCAGGCCGGTGCCGTCGGGCAGGCCGGCCAGCAAGTCCCCGATCGCCCGCAGGTAGAACTGGGTCAGGGTCTCGTGATAGCCGCTGGTGGCGCTGTTGGTCACGCCGATGGCCTCGTTGTAGCGGCGGATGATGCCGGGCATGTCGCGCGCCAGGTCGCGCGCCGGCTGCCGGCGCAGGAGGTAGATCGTGGTCGCGCAATGGGCCATGTGGGTCCACTGCGCGTAGGGGTGGGTGCCGGCCAGCACGGCCTCGCCGACGGCGGCGACCTCGGCGTCGCTGGCCAGGGGTGGGTCGGTCTTGACGACGCTGCGCGGGGTGCCGTCGATGCCCGTGGAAGCCGATCTGCTGCTGCCGTCCGCCATTCGTCCCGCCTTGCTTGCGTCGCCCGTGCAACCGGCTAAGTTAGCGGCTTTCCGCCCGCTCCGGGCCGTTCCAGTCCTCAGGCGATCCATGGCCGTTATCCAGTCCAAGATCAACCCGCGCGACCCGCAGTATGCAGACAACCAGGCCGCCATGCAGGCCCGGCTCGACGAGCTGATGGATCGCGTGGCGACGGTAAAGCAGGGCGGCGGCGAGCGGGCGCGCGATCGCCACGAGTCCCGTGGCAAGCTGCTGCCGCGCGAGCGCATCCGGGCCCTGGTCGACCCTGGCGCGCCGTTTCTCGAGCTGCAGCAGCTCGCCGCCTTCGAGGTCTATGACGACGACGTGCCGTCCGCCGGGGTGATCACCGGCATCGGCCGGGTCTCGGGCCGCGAGTGCGTGATCGTCGCCAACGACGCCACCGTCAAGGGCGGCACCTACTATCCGCTGACGGTGAAGAAGCACGTGCGCGCCCAGGAAGTGGCACAGCAGAACCATCTGCCCTGTATCTATCTGGTCGACAGCGGCGGCGCCAACCTGCCGCAGTGGCCGGAGGTCTTCCCCGACCGCGATCACTTCGGCCGCATCTTCTTCAACCAGGCCAACATGTCGGCCCGCGGCATCCCGCAGATCGCCGTGGTGATGGGGTCCTGCACCGCCGGCGGCGCCTATGTGCCGGCGATGTCGGACGAGAGCATCATCGTCCGCCAGCAGGGCACGATCTTTCTCGGCGGCCCGCCGCTGGTGAAGGCGGCGACCGGCGAGGAGGTTTCGGCCGAGGACCTGGGCGGGGCCGACGTGCACTCGCGCACCTCGGGCGTGACCGACCACTACGCCACGAACGACCGTCACGCCCTGGCGATCACCCGGCGTATCGTCGCCAACCTGAACGGCGTCAAGCCGGCCCAGCTGGCAGTGCAGCCGCCGGCGCCGCCGGCCTTCGATCCGGCCGAGCTCTACGGCGTCATCCCCCAGGACGTGCGCATCCCCTACGACGTGCACGAGGTCATCGCCCGCATCGTCGACGGTAGCGAGTTCGACGAGTTCAAGAAGCTCTACGGCACCTCCCTGGTATGCGGCTTCGCCCACATCTGGGGCTATCCGGTCGGCATCGTCGCCAACAACGGCATCCTGTTCTCGGAATCGGCGGTGAAGGGGGCGCACTTCATCGAGCTATGCAGCCAGCGCAATATCCCGCTGCTGTTCCTGCAGAACATTTCCGGCTTCATGGTCGGGCGGAAGTACGAGTCCGGCGGCATCGCCAAGGATGGCGTCAAGCTGGTGACCGCGGTCTCGACTACCTCGGTGCCCAAGTTCACGGTGATCATCGGCGGCTCCTACGGTGCCGGCAACTACGGCATGTGCGGCCGCGCCTACAGCCCGCGTTTCCTGTGGACCTGGCCGACCGCCTCGGTGGCGGTGATGGGCCCGGAGCAGGCCGCCGGCGTGCTGGCGACGGTGCGCCGGACCAATATCGAGGGCGGCGGCGGCAGCTGGAGCGACGCCGAGGAGGCCGAGTTCAAGCAGCCGATCCTCGATCAGTTCCGCACCCAGAGCTCGCCCTACTATGCCACCGCGCGCTGCTGGGACGACGGCATCATCGATCCTGCGGCGACCCGCGACGTGCTCGGGCTGTCGATTTCCGCCTCGCTCAACGCCCCCATCGAGCCGACCCGGTTCGGCGTGTTCCGGATGTAGCCGCTCATGTTTCGCAAGATCCTCATCGCCAACCGCGGCGAGATCGCCTGCCGGGTGATCCGCACCGCCCGCCGCATGGGCATCGCCACCGTCGCCGTCTATTCCGAGGCCGACGCCGGCGCCCGTCACGTCGCCATGGCCGACGAGGCGGTGCTGATCGGTCCCGCGGCGGCCCGCGAAAGCTACCTGGTGGGCGAGCGCATCGTCGAGGCGGCCAGGCGCACCGGCGCCGAGGCGGTGCACCCGGGCTACGGCTTCCTGTCCGAGAACGCCGACTTCGCACTCGCCTGCGCCGAAGCCGGGCTCACCTTCATCGGCCCGCCGCCGGCGGCGATCCGCGCCATGGGCGAGAAGGCGGCCGCCAAGGCGATGATGGAGCAGGCCGGGGTGCCGGTGGTGCCGGGCTATCACGGCGACAGCCAGGACGACGACCTGCTGGACCGGGAAGCGCGGGAGATCGGCTACCCGGTGCTGATCAAGGCGGTCGCCGGCGGCGGCGGCAAGGGTATGCGCCGGGTCGACGGCGAGGACGCCTTCGAGGCGGCGCTGAAGGCGGCACGGCGCGAGGCGGGGGCCGCCTTCGGCGACGACAAGGTGCTGATCGAGAAGTTCCTCGAGCGGCCGCGGCACATCGAGATACAGGTGTTTGCCGACGGCCTGGGCAATGCCGTGCACCTTTTCGAGCGCGACTGCTCGATCCAGCGTCGCCACCAGAAGGTGCTGGAAGAGGCGCCGGCGCCCGACATGAGCCACGAGATGCGCCGCACCATGGGCGAGGCCGCCGTCGCCGCGGCCAAGACGATCGGCTATGTCGGCGCTGGCACCGTCGAGTTCATCGCCAACGTCAGCCACGGCCTGGCCGAGGACGCCTTCTACTTCATGGAGATGAACACCCGGCTGCAGGTCGAGCACCCGGTGACCGAGCTGATCACCGGCCAGGACCTGGTGGAATGGCAGCTGCGCGTCGCCGCCGGCGAGCCGCTGCCGCTGAGCCAGGACGAGCTGGTGATCGATGGCCACGCGATCGAGGCCCGGGTCTACGCCGAGAACCCGCAGAAGCGCTTCTTCCCGTCGACCGGACGCCTGGCCCGGCTGCGCCTGCCGGAGGAGGGCCCGCACGTGCGCGTCGACACCGGCGTGCGCGAAGGCGACGAGGTGACCATCCACTACGACCCGATGATCGCCAAGCTGGTGGTCTGGGACCGCGACCGCCCGGCGGCGCTGCGCCGGCTGCTGGCGGCGCTGGAGCGCTTCGAGGTCGCCGGGGTGGTCACCAACGTCGACTTCCTGGCGGCCGTCGCCGCCCATCCGGCCTTTGCCGCCGCCGACCTCGACACCGGCTTCATCGACAAGCACAAGGACGAGCTGATCCCGGCGGTGGGCGCCACCCCGGACCCGATCATCGCGGTGGCCTGTCTCGATGTCCTGCTGCGCCGCGGCGGCCATGCGGCGGCGGGCGACCCCTATTCCCCCTGGGCCCGGGTCGACGGCTGGCGCCTGAACGACACCGGCCACGACGAGCTGCATTTCAACGACGGCGAGCGCGCGGTCGAGGTGATGGTGCGCTACCCGGCGTCAGGCGGTTATCTGCTGGAACTGCCCGGCGGTCCGCTCCAGGTGACCGGGACAATCGACGACGGCGGTACGCTGTCGGCCGACCTGGACGGCCTGCGCATGGCCGCGGCGGTGGTGCACGACGGCGCCAACCTGACGATCCTGGCCGGCGGCCGCAGCCACCGCCTCGAGCGGGTCGACCCCATGGCCCTGGCCGACATCGACCTGGAGGACGAGGGCCGGGTCACCGCGCCGCTGCCGGGCAAGGTGGTGCAGGTCATGACCGAAGCCGGCGCCGCGGTGAAGAAGGGCGATGCCCTGCTGGTCATGGAGGCGATGAAGATGGAGCACACCATCACCGCCCCGGCCGACGGCACCGTCGACCGCATCAACTTCGGCGAAGGCGAGCAGGTCGACGAGGGCGCGGAGCTGGTGGTGTTCGCCGAGTAGACCACCAATCGACCGGCTTTGCCGGGATTGTCCCGGCGACTTGAGCGCGCGGCGTCGGTCAGGCGTCGTTCCTGATCGCGCCGAGGACCGCCAACAGCACGACCGAACCGCCGATCAGCGTCGCGACCAGCGGCACTTCCGCGAGCAGGGCGAACGCCAGCAGCGGCGCAAGCGGGGTTTCCAGCGAACTCAACAGGGCGGTCTTGCCCGACGGCACCCGCTTGGCGCCCTCGGCCAGGGTGACGGATGCAATGGCGAACAGGAGCCCGAAAGCCGCGAGAACGAGGATCTCCGAAAGCGCGACGGCGAACGGGGCGCCAAGCGTCGCGGCGACGGGCAACAGCAGAAACGACTGCAGTGCGGCGGGACCCGCGGCGGGCGTTTGCGGGTAGCGTCGATAGATCACCATGATCGAAGCCATGGCGATGGTCATCCACAGCGCCAGCAGGTCTCCGGCGAGGCTGAGCTGACCGACGGAACCGGAAACGATGATCGCCACGCCGACGAGCGCGCAGACGCAGCCTGCTGCCGTTCTGGCCGATACCCGCTCGCCGATGAAGAACCAGGCGAGCAGGGCGGCGATCAGCGGCGCGACGGCGTAGATGAGGGACACGTTGGCGATGGTCGTGAGCTTGAAGGCGGGGATGAAGGCCGCCGTGCCCAATGCGCCGACCACGCCGACGGCCCATCCGCTCCAACCCATGTGGGCGAAGTTGCGCCGCAGCGTGCCTCTGTTTGCGGCCCAGACCGTGGTGAATGCGGCGGCGAACAGGCCGCGCCAGAAGATCACCTCCCACGCGCCGGCTTCGACCGCCTTGGTGAACAGGCCGGCCGTGCTGTAGGTGACCGCCGCCGTGACGACCAGAAATACGCCGATCGTATCGTTGGTTCGGCGCTTCGCCATCGTGCTTTGTATAAACAAAAATTTCTCGCCCTACACATGGCCTTGGACAGCGCCGAAACGGTTGCGATTGGCGCTTTTCGGGGTTTATCTTCAAGCGCAAAAAGGGCTGCTGACAAACGAGAAGGTCTCGTTCTATATGTTAGAAAATCTAGGGTATTTGGCATGTCGCGACCGCTCCCGCCGCTGAACGCGCTCAGGGCTTTCGAGGCGGCCGCACGGCACCTCAGCTTCACCAGGGCGGCGGCCGAACTGAACGTGACGCCGGCGGCGGTCAGCCACCAGGTGAAGGCGCTGGAGGCGCTGCTCGAGGTGAGCCTGTTCCGCCGCCTGACCCGGGCGCTGCGGCTGACCGATGCCGGTCAGGCGGCGTTGCCGGCGATCAGCCAGGGCTTCGACAAGCTCACGCAGGGGGTCGAGCAGATCCGTGCCCATGGCGCCGGCAGGGAACTGACCGTCAGTGTCAGTCCCGCCTTCGGGGCGATGTGGCTGGTGCCGCGGCTCGAGCGGTTCCGCAGCCGCCACCCGGAAATCGAAATCCGCATCGACGGCACCGACCGCCTGGTCGACCTGGCGCGCGACGACGTCGACGTGGCGATCCGCTACGGGCCCGGCGGCTACACGGGCGTGCAGGTCGACCGCCTGTTCGGCCAGGTCAACACGCCGGTTTGCAGCCCGGCACTGCTAGAGGGTAAGCATCCGCTGCGCGTGCCGGACGACCTGCGGTACCACACCCTGCTGCACATCGATTGGAAGGACGCCGAGGCGAGCTGGCGCATGTGGCTCAAGGCCGCCGGTCTGCACGATATCGAGCCGACGCGCGGACCGCGCTTTTCCCAGGAGAACATGGCCGTGCAGGCGGCGATCGACGGCCAGGGCGTGGCCCTGGTGGGGGATAGGCTGGTGGCCGACGACCTCGCCGCCGGCCGCCTGGTGCGGCCGTTCGATCCGGGCCTCTGCACGCCGCTGTCGTTTTCCTACTATCTGCTGTGTGCGGCCGACAACGCCGGCCTGCCGAAAGTCGCGGCCTTCCGCGACTGGCTGCTCGAGGAAGCGCGCGCCGTGCGCTAAAGAGGCAAGACTTGGCGGGGCCAGGCCCGCCCGGCGGTCACCACGCCGGCATGCCGTCGACCTTGTCCGTGTCCGGGTCCATGACGTCCCAGGGCTGGGCGCTGGCGACATAGATATCGCGGGCCGGCCGGTAGCCGCTGGGATCGTCCAGGCTGCCGGCATAGAGCACCATCACCGTGTCGTTGCGGCCGTTCTGCAGCAGCAGGGGCGAGCCGCAGGCCGGGCAGAAGCCGCGCAGCATGGCATGACCGGCGTCGGCTTGGCGCTCGAACCAGCTCGGTTCGCCGCGTTCCAGGGTGAAGTCCTCCTTCTTCACCACCACGGCAGGGAAGTAGGCGCTGCCGGTGGCCTGCTGGCAGTCGCGGCAGTGGCAGTTGCCCATGTAGAGCGGTTCGCTGGAGCTGCGGTAGCGCACGGCGCCGCAGGCACAGCCGCCGGAGAACGGAGCCTGCATCGGTTTCCTCCCCTGGTGCAGTTCGTGCCACCTGCTCGATGGACCCCCGCAACAAGTGCGGGGGTGACGGTCTAAATTCCGACCGCGCTTATTCTACCTCGTCATTGCCGGACTTGTTCCGGCAATCCATCGCGCCGCCATCACGCCTTGTCGAAGATCGACAGGTTCAGCTCCAAAAGCTCGCCCATCCACAACGGGTAGTCGCGATGGTCGGTCAGATCGTCGCCGGTGTTGGGATGCAGGAAGATGGTCAGGCCGTTGCGGTTGACCATCAGCCACGGCACCAGGGCGTCGAACAGCTCCGGCGCGAAGGCGACCTGGTAGCTCCAGCGGGGATGCGGGCCGACCGGCTTCTCGTGCCAGCGGCCCATCTCCACCGGAAAGGCCTCGGTGATGGCGTCGCGCAGCGTCTGCGCCGCCTCGCGCGAGCCTGCGTCGAAGTAGACGTGGGCGTGGTAGCTCTCGATGGCGGCGGGCGGGGCGCCCTCCGCGGTCATGCCGCGACCGTCTCCACGCCCTTGTCGGCGAACATCTGCTGCAGCTCGCCGGCCTCGAACATCTCGCGGATAATGTCGCAGCCGCCGACGAACTCGCCCTTGACGTAGAGCTGCGGGATCGTCGGCCAGTTGGAGAATTCCTTGATGCCCTGGCGCACGTCCTGGTCGGCCAGGACGTCGATGCCCTTGAACTTGATGCCCATGTGGGTCAGCACCTGCACCACCATGGCCGAGAAGCCGCACTGCGGGAACACCGGGGTGCCCTTCATGAACAGCACCACGTCGGCGCCGTCGATCTCACCCTTGATGCGGTCAAAGGTCGGGTTGTCGCTCATGCTCTCGTTTCCTTCTGCACCGCCGTTGGCCCCACCGGCGCGTTCTCAGGTTCACTCTTCGGGTACCGAGGTCTGCAAAGCCAGGGCATGCAATTCGCCCCCCATGCGGCCCTGCAAAGCCTGGTAGACGAGCTGGTGCTGCTGCACCCGGCTCTTGCCTTTGAATTCCGCCGAGACCACGTGCGCGGCGTAATGGTCGCCGTCGCCCCGCAGGTCTTCGATGGTAATCCGCGCGTCGGGCATCGCCTCCTTGATCAGGCGTTCGATCTCGCCGGCATCCATCGCCATCGGCGCGCGTCTCCTCTGTTCGTCACCCGCTCCGGGGCCCGATCCTAGGATCCGGCCATCAGCCCGGGCAGCCAGCCCTCATGGGTCTTTCGTAGGCTCGACAACGATATATGCGCCCCGCCGTTGAGCGTCAACGCATCGCCGCTCACGTGGCCCAGCTGCCGGATCGGTACATCGCGCGCGGAGGCCGCCGTTTTCAGCGTTTCCACCCGGTCGCGCGGTACCGCCAGCAGGTACCGGCCCTGGTCCTCGCCGAACCAGAAGGCGGCGTCGTCGGGCCCTTCGAGGTCGACGCCGCGACCGCCGGCCAGGGCCATCTCGGCGACCGCCACCAGCACGCCGCCGTCGGAAACGTCGTGGCAGACGTCGACCTCGCCGGCGGCGATCCGCTCGCGCACGAAGTCGCCGTTGCGCCGCTCGACGTCCAGGTCGACGGGCGGCGGCGGCCCCTCGGTGCGTTCCAGGATCTCGCGCAGATAGAGCGACTGGCCCAGGTGGCCGGCACCGTTGCCGACCAGCAGCACGACATCGCCGTCGCGGGCCAGTGCCAGGTCGGCGCGGCGGTCGAGATCGGCGAGCAGGCCGACCCCGCCGATCGACGGCGTCGGCAGGATCGCCTGGCCGTTGGTCTCGTTGTAGAGCGAGACGTTGCCGGAAACGACCGGGAAGTCGAGTGCCGCACAGGCCTCGCGCATGCCCTCGATGCAGCCGACGAACTGGCCCATGATCTCCGGGCGTTCCGGGTTGCCGAAGTTCATGCAGTCGGTGATCGCCAGCGGCGTGGCGCCGGTGGCGGTGATGTTGCGCCAGGCCTCGGCGACCGCCTGGGCGCCGCCCTGGCGCGGGTCGGCGCGGCAATAGCGCGGCGTGCAGTCGGCGGTCATCGCCAGCGCCTTGTTGCTGCCGTGCACGCGGACGATGGCGGCATCGCCGCCCGGCCGGCGCACGGTATCGGCCATCACCATGTGGTCGTACTGCTCCCAGACCCAGCGACGCGAGGCCAGGTCCGGCGAGCCGACCAGTTGCTTGAGCGCGCTCAGGTGATCGAGCGGCGCCGATACCGGGCCGAGCGGTCCCGGGGTCGGCGTCGGCTGCCAGGGGCGCTCGTATTCCGGCGCGTTGTCGACCAGGATCGAGACCGGGATGTCGGCCGCGACGGTGCCGCCCTGGCGCACCACCAGGTGGCCGGTGTCGATGACCCGGCCGACCACGGCGAAGTCCAGCTCCCACTTCTCGAAGATCCGCCGGGCCTCGTCCTCGGCGCCGGGTCGGATGATCATCAGCATCCGCTCCTGGCTCTCCGAGAGCATGATCTCGTACGGTGTCATCGCCTGTTCGCGGCATGGCACGCGGTCGAGGTCGAGCTCGATGCCGACCCCGCCCTTGTCCGACATTTCGACCGACGACGAGGTCAGGCCGGCCGCGCCCATGTCCTGGATGGCGACGATGGCATCCGTCGCCATCAGCTCCAGGCAGGCTTCGATCAGCAGCTTCTCGGTGAAGGGATCGCCGACCTGCACCGTCGGCCGCTTCTCCTCGGAGTCCTCGTTGAACTCGGCCGAGGCCATGGTCGCGCCGTGGATGCCGTCGCGCCCGGTCTTGGAACCGACATAGACCACCGGATTGCCCACGCCCGAAGCGGCGGAATAGAAGATCCTGTCGGCTTCGGCGACGCCGACGGTCATGGCGTTGACCAGGATGTTGCCGTTGTAGGCGGGATCGAAGTTGACCTCGCCGCCGACCGTGGGGATGCCGACGCAGTTGCCGTAGCCGCCGATGCCGGCCACCACCCCGGCCACCAGGTGGCGCGTCTTGGGATGCCCGGGGGCGCCGAAGCGAAGGGCGTTCAGGTTCGCCACCGGCCGCGCGCCCATGGTGAAGACGTCGCGCAGGATGCCGCCGACCCCGGTCGCCGCACCCTGGTAGGGCTCGATGAACGAGGGGTGGTTGTGGCTCTCCATCTTGAAGATCGCCGCCTGGCCGTCGCCGATGTCGACCACGCCGGCGTTCTCGCCCGGCCCGCAGATCACCCAGGGGGCTTCGGTCGGCAGGGTCTTCAGCCAGACCTTGGACGACTTGTAGGAACAGTGCTCGGACCACATCACCGAGAAGATGCCCAACTCGGTCAGGCTCGGCGTCCGGCCGAGCTCGTCCAGGACCAGCTGATACTCGTCGGCGCTGAGGCCGTGCTCGGCGGCCAGCGCCGGGGTTACCGCGGTCTCGCTCATCGCCAACTCACGCCGGCTGCAGGGCGCCGATCAGGCTGGCGAACAGGCCGCGCCCGTCGGTGCCGCCGTGCAGCGGGTCGACCGCCCGCTCGGGGTGCGGCATCAGCCCCAGCACCGTCTTGCGATCGTTGAACACGCCGGCGATGTCATGCACCGAGCCGTTCGGGTTGGCGCTGCCCAGGTCGCTGCCGTCCGGGGCAGGGCGGTAGCGGAAGGCGACCTGGTCCTGGTCCTCGAGCCGTTTCAGGCTGTCATCGTCGACGAAATACTGACCGTCGTGATGGGCGACCGGCACGCGCAGCACCTGACCGCTCTCATAGGCGTTGGTGAACAGGGTCTGGCTCGATTCGACACTGATGTGGACGTCACGGCAGACGAACTTGATGCCGGCGTTGCTCAACAACGCGCCGGGCACCAGGCCGGTCTCGGTCAGCACCTGAAAGCCGTTGCAGATGCCCAGCACCGCGACCCCGGCCTCGGCCCGGGCGATCACCTCGCGGATTACCGGCGAGTTCGCCGCCACCGCGCCGCAGCGCAGGTAGTCGCCGTAGGAGAAACCGCCGGGCAGGACGATCAGGTCGACCGCCGGTATCGCGCTTTCGCCGTGCCAGACCATGTGCACCGCCTCGGCGCCGCACCGCTGCAGGGCTACCTGGACGTCCCGGTCGCAATTCGAGCCGGGGAACACGATCACTGCCGCTTTCATGGCGTCTCGTTACTGCGGTCGCGGGCAAACCGCAAGCCGGGGGGCCGCGGAGAACGGGAAGGGGCCGCCGGCACCGCCGGCGCTCAGCTTTCGAGCTCGATGGCGTAGCTCTCGATCACGGTGTTGGCCAGCAGCTTCTGGCACATCTCCTCGACGCTGGCCCGCGCCGCCTCCGGGTCGCTGGCGGCCAGGTCGATCTCGATGAGCTTGCCCTGGCGGACTTCCTCGATGCCGTCGAAGCCAAGGTTACCCAGGGCGCTGGCGATCGCCTTGCCTTGCGGATCGAGCACGCCGCGCTTGAGAAAGACATGAACCTTGGCCCGCATGTGCGGCGCCTCCTTGGCGTTATGCGTGGCCGGCAGGCCGGACTGCAACGGCGGCCGCCGCCGTCACTGCATCACCGCCGGGCCCTTCATGTCGCGCGGGCCGGCGTCGGGCAGGATGCCGAGCCGGCGGGCGACTTCCTGGTAGGCTTCCGCCACCCCGCCGAGGTCGCGGCGGAAGCGGTCCTTGTCCAGCTTCTCGTTGCTCTTGATGTCCCACAGCCGGCAGCTGTCGGGGCTGATCTCGTCGGCCAGCACCGTGCGCACCGATTCGCTCTCGTAGAGCCGGCCGAACTCGACCTTGAAGTCGACCAGACGGATGCCGACGCCGGCGAACAGGCCGTAGAGCACGTCGTTCACCCTGAGCGCCAGCGACATCATGTCGTCGATCTCCGGCGGGGTGGCCCAGCCAAAGGCGGTGATGTGCTCTTCCGAGACGATCGGATCGCCCAGGTCGTCGGACTTGTAATAGAACTCGACGATCGAGCGCGGCAGCGGGCTGCCCTCGCTCAGGCCGAGCCGCTTGGAAAGCGAGCCGGCGGCGATGTTGCGCACCACCACCTCGACCGGGATGATCTCAACTTCCCTGATCAATTGCTCGCGTATATTCAACCGGCGGACGAAATGGTTCGGGATCCCGACCTCGCCCAGCCGGACCATCACATACTCGGAGATCCGGTTGTTGAGCACGCCCTTGCCGGTGATGATACCGTGCTTCTCGTTGTTGAAGGCGGTGGCGTCGTCCTTGAAATACTGCACCAGGGTGCCGGGTTCCGGGCCCTCGAACAGGATCTTCGCCTTGCCTTCGTAGACCTTCCTACGCCTCGCCATGGGGTCCTCAAACTCCTGGGCGCGGCGACGCTTGCCTGCGGGCCGCTGGTCAATGATAGCGACCCAGGTATAGTCGAAATCAGGGGGCAAGACAACGACACGGAGGTTGCGGACAGACCTGGACATTTCCCCTCGGAATCCCCAGATATCCGTTGATTCCAAGGTCTTGGGCGGCTATGCGTGAGGCCAACGACAAGCACGAAAGATGGTTAACCGGAGCAGCCGGAGGCGAGGCCCAGATGAGCACCTTTGACAATCGCGAGAAGTCTTACGAGGCGAAGTACGCGCACGATCAGGAAACCAACTTCAAGATCCACGCGCGGCGCAACCGCCTGCTGGGCGCTTGGGTCGCCGAGCTGCTCGGGCTCGAGGGCGCCGAGGCCGAGGCCTACGCCAAGCAGGTCATCGTCGCCGACTTCGAAGCGCCGGGCGACGAGGACGTGTTCCAGAAGATCTGGACCGACCTGCAGGAAAACAACATCGACATCTCCGAGCACCGCGTGCGCAAGCGCATGGCCGATCTGCTCGAAGAGGCGCGCCAGCAGGTTACGAGCGAGTAGCCGCCGCCGGCCGCGCCTGTTCGTCCGGCACGGCTTCGCCGAACACGCGGGCGAAGATCGTGTCGACGTGCTTGGTGTGGTAGCCGAGGTCGAACAGCGCCTCGAGCGTGTCCGCGCCCAGCGCCGCCACCACCTCGGCGTCCGCTTTCAGCAGGTCGAGGAAGCTGCCGCCTTCGCGCCACACGCGCATGGCGTTGCGTTGCACCATCTCGTAGGCGTCCTCGCGGCTCACGCCTGACTGGGTCAGCGACAGCAGCACCCGCTGGGAGAAGATCAGCCCGCCCAGGCGGTCCAGGTTCGCCTGCATGTTCTCCGGATAGACCGTCAGCTCGTCCATCACCCGGGTCAGCCGGGCAAGCGCGAAGTCGAGCGTCACCGTGCTGTCGGGTCCGATGCCGCGTTCGACGCTGGAGTGCGAGATGTCGCGCTCGTGCCACAGGGCCACGTTCTCCATCGCCGGCGTTACCGCCATGCGCACCAGCCGGGCGAGGCCGGTCAGGTTCTCGGTCAGGATCGGATTGCGCTTGTGCGGCATTGCCGACGAGCCCTTCTGGCCCTCGGCGAAGTACTCCTCGGCCTCCAGCACCTCGCTGCGCTGCAGGTGGCGGATCTCGGTCGCCAGCCGCTCCATCGAGCTGGCGATCACGCCGAGCACGGCGAAGAACATGGCGTGGCGGTCGCGCGGGATGACCTGGGTCGACACCGGCTCGACCTCCAGGCCCAGCTTGGCGGCGACGTGCGCCTCGACGAACGGATCGATGTTGGCGAAGGTGCCGACGGCGCCGGAAATGGCACAGGTGGCGACTTCCTTGCGGGCGAACAGCAGGCGCTCGCGGCCGCGGTCGAACTCGGCGTAGGCCTGGGCCAGTTTCAGGCCGAAGGTGGTCGGCTCGGCATGGATGCCGTGGCTGCGGCCGACGCACACGGTGTCCTTGTGCTCGTAGGCGCGCCGCTTCAGCACCGCCAGCAGCCGGTCCAGGTCGTCGAGCAGGATGTCGGCGGCCCGCACCAGCTGGATGTTGAAGCAGGTGTCGATGACGTCGGACGAGGTCATGCCCTGGTGCACGAAGCGCGCCGCCGGGCCGACGTGCTCGGCCAGGTTGGTCAGGAAGGCGATGACGTCGTGCTTGGTGACGCGCTCGATCTCGTCGATGCGCTCGACCTCGAAGGCGCCCTTGTCCCAGACCCTCTTGGCAGCCTCGGCCGGAATCACCCCGAGCTCCGCCTGGGCGTCGCAGGCGTGCGCTTCGATCTCCAGCCAGATCCGGAACTTGCTCTCCGCGCTCCAGATCTGCGCCATTTCGGGGCGGGTGTAGCGAGGGATCATACCGTCAAATCCGTCTCAACCGGGGTCATGGCGCCTGCCGGCTTCATAGACCAGCCATCGCCTTGCAGCAAGCGCGCGGGCGGGCCTTGGACTCGCTCCTGCCGACAGTTGCGCAAGCTGTAGGGGCGGGTTTCAAACCCGCCCGTCCATCCGCCGGTCATGCCTTCGTGTTCCCCGGCATCGGCCGGGTCCGGCGCACCGACGGGCGGTCGCGCCAGCGCTGCCACCAGGCAGCGAGCCGTGGCGTCGCCGCCAGGTAGGCGTCGCCCCTGGGGCACATCAGGAGATAGTCGATCAGCGGCACGGCGTGAAAATCGGCCAGCGACGCCTGGCTGCCGACCAGACAGGTGCTGCCGGTCATGCAGGCCTCCAGCGCCGGCAGGCCATCGGCAACGATCGCCTCCGACTTGGCGACCAGGGCTTCGTCCGTTTCCTCGCCGAACAGCGGCCGGTAGATCAGCTGGTTCGTCAGCCCCATGCGGATGGGGAGCGACAAATAGCTGTCGAGGATGCCGACGATCTGGGCCATGCGGGCCAGCGCCCGCGGCTCGGAGGGCTGCAGGGCGGGGCCGTCGAACGCGGCATCGACGTAGCGGCAGATCGCCTGGGTCTCGTACAGCAGGAAGTCGCCGTGGGCGAGCGCCGGGACCTTGGCGAACGGGTGGCGCCGGCGTTGCGCCGCCGGCATGCCGTCGCTGAAGTCGACCTCCGCCAGCCGGTAGGTCACGCCCTTTTCGACCAGCGTCAGGATCGCCGTCCGCGTGTAGGCGCTGTAGGCCGGGCCGTAGAGCACGATCTCAGTCATCGCTGCTGCTTTCCCGTCGTGTCGTGTCGTGCGACAGCGGCGCCGGTCGGGGCCCGCCGCGCACGCCCTCGCGGTAGGCAATGTAGATACCGCAGGCGACGACGATGGCCGCCCCCAGCCAGGTCCACCGGTCTGGGAAGTCGCCGAAGATGAGGTAGCCGAGCACGGTGGCGCCGATCAACTGGCCGTAGCCGAACGGCGCCAGCACCGAGGCCTGGCCCCACTCGAACGCCTTCACCACCAGATAGTGGCCGAAGCCGCCGAAAAAGCCGAGGCCGACGAACAGCAGCCAGTCGCGCGCGTTGTCCGGCGATTGCCAGACGAAGGGCACGACGAGGCTGCTCAACAGGGCGCCGATCACGGCGGTGTAGGTGATCGTCGTCGCCGGGCTGTCGTGGCCGGCGATACGGCGCGTGAGCACCTGATAGACGGCATAGCAGGAGGCACTGCCGACCACCAGGAAGGCAGCCGCGTGGAAGCCCTCGAAGCCGGGACGGATGATGATCAGCGCCCCGGCAAAGCCGATCACCACCGCCGCCCAGCGCCGTGGGCCGACCTGTTCTGCCAGCAGCGGCACCGACAGGGCGGTGACGATAAACGGGTTGGTGAAGCTGATCGACGCCGCCGTGGTCAGCGGCACGTAGTTGAGGGCGGTGAAGTAGAGCACCGTCGACGCCAGCAGCAGCACCGAGCGCACCCACTGCACCTTGGGCTGGGTCGTGCGGAACAGGGCCGCGCCATGGCCGGGCAGGAACACGATCAGCATGAAGCCGAGGTGGCCGACGTAGCGCAGCCACACCAGTTGCGCCGTGGAATAGTCCGCGCTGAGCAGCTTCACGCTGGCATTGAGGAAGGGAAACATGGCGACGGCGGCGCACATGTAGAGAATGCCGCGCAGGTTGTCGTCGCCGTGTTTCAGGTTTCCGGTCATGCTCGCGGTGCGTGGTTCCGGCGCGGGCCGGCGTTGGTGTAGGGTCCGGGACGAAGGGCCGGACGGCGCCCCGCGCCGCGCCGACTTGGCTTGATCATAAGGGGAAATCGCTGCCGTGGCGCGCATCCTGGTCTGCCGCACCTGTCCCCGCTACGAACGGGCGCCGCCACCGGGCGAGGTCACCCGCGGCCGCGCCCTGGGTCATCTGCTGCAGTCACATACGGCGCGTGGCGATACCGAGGTTCGCGCGGTCAACTGCCTGGCGGGCTGCCGCAACCCCTGCAATGCCGCCATTGACGGACCGGGGAAGATGCGGCTGCGGTTTTCGGAACTGACGCCAGAGCACCTGCCGCTGCTGTTTGCCGTTGCCCGGCTCCACGACGCTAGCGTCGACGGCAACCTCACCGATGACGAACTTCCCGATGAGCTGCTGGACCACCTGTCGGCCCGCTCGCCGGCGCGGATCGGCGACTAGGGCCCGGCGGTGTAGCATGACGGCCATGAAGGTCGTTGTCGTTCCCCATGACCCGACATGGGGCGCGGCGGGCGCTGCAGAAGCCGGCGCGCTGCGCCGGACGCTCGGCGCGAACGCGACGGCCGTCCATCACATCGGCAGCACCGCGGTGCCCGGTCTCGCCGCCAAGCCGATCATCGACATTCTGGTCGAGGTTCTCGACCTGGCAGCCGTCGATGCGTGCAGCCCTGCGATGGCGGCTGTTGGCTACGAGGCCCTCGGTGAATTCGGCATTCCTGGCCGGCGCTACTTCCGGAAGGATAATGGCGCCGGCGTCCGCAGCCACCAGCTTCACGCTTTCGAGGCGGGTTCGGCCGGGGCAGTCCGCCATCTTGCATTCCGGGAATATCTGCGGGCTCATCCGGCCGAGGCGCGCCGCTATGGCGACCTGAAGATGCGGCTCGCGGCCGCGCATCCGGACGGTATCGACGCTATATGGACGCCAAGGATGCGTTCGTGCGGGCGCTCGAACGTCGGGCCCTGGCCTGGCACCGGTGCCTGTCTTGAGCGCCGTTGTTGCGGCCCCGCCGGGGCGGTCCTACCATGTTCTCAGACAGCTTTGCGGGCGCGCAGGGCGCGTGGCCGCGGCGGGCGAAAGGGGAGGTTCGTGATGGCCAAGACCGTATTCACCAACGTTCAGGTTCTCGACGGCAGCGGCGACGACCCGTACGCGGGCGAGGTGCTGGTCGAGGGTAACCGGATCAGGCAGATCGCCACCGGCGGCGGACAGACAGACCGCGAAGGCGCCCGGGTGATCGACGGCGGCGGGGCGACGCTGATGCCAGGTCTGATCGAGTCGCACCTGCACGTCACCTTCTGCGACACCGACAGCCTCGAGGGGCTGGGCTTCATCCCACCCGAGGAGCACACCCTGATCGCCATGAAGAATGCCCGGAAGATGCTCGATCAGGGCTTCACCGCCGGCAACAGCGCGGCCGCCGCCAAGCCGCGCATGGACGTGGTGATCCGCAATGCGATCAACGCCGGCGACATCCCGGGCCCGCGCATGCTGGCGGCGACGCCGGAGCTGACCGTGTCCGGCGGTCTCGGCGACGTCAACCTGTGGCACATGGAACGCGACACCTTCGCCATCGTCTGCGACGGCCCGGACGAGTTCCGCCGGGTCAGCCGGCAGATGTGCCGGGAAGGGGTCGACACCATCAAGATCAACCCCTCGGGCGACGAGTTCGTCCCCGTCGCCCGGGCGCATCACACGGTGATGAACGAGGAAGAGGTGGCCGCGGTGTGCGAGGTCGCCCGCTCGCGCGAGAAGCGCGTCGCCGGCCATTGCCGCAGTGCCGAGTCGGTGAAGATGTGCCTGCGCAACGGCGTCGAGATCATCTATCACGCCACGCTCCTGGACGAGGAAGCGATCGACATGCTGGAGGCGGAGAAGGACCGGGTGTTCGTCGCCCCGACCCTGGGCATTCAGTACAGCACCCTCTACGAGGCCTCCGACTGGGGCATCACCACCGAGATCGCCACCGACATGGGCATGCGCCGCGAGCTGGAGCGCGGCATCGAGAGCATGCAGGCGCTGAAGAAGCGAGGCGTGCGGGTGCTGCCCGGCGGCGACTACGGCTTTGCCTGGAACCCGATCGGCAACAACGCGCGCGACCTCGAGCATTTCGTCAAGCTGCTGGAGTTCACGCCGATGGAGGCCATCGTCTCGGCCACCAAGCAGGGCGGCGAGATCATGATGATGGGCGACGAGCTGGGGCAGATCAAAGAGGGTTTCCTGGCCGATATCCTGCTGGTCCGCGGCAACCCGCTGGCCGACGTCTCGATTCTTCAGGACGCCGACAACCTCGTCGGCATCATGCAGGACGGCAGCTTCCACAAGGATCCGGCCGACGCCGCCGACGCGGCCCAGGTCGCCGCCGAGTAGGCGCAACACGACGACACAACGCACGGCCTGTAGGGGCGGGTCTCAGACCCGCCCTTCGTGCTGCCCGTCCCACCGCGCAGGAGGCACGCCATGAAGTTCGGTGGCATGGTCGCGACCAAGATCGACGACTGGCAGCTGTTTGCCTGCCTGGAGGGGCTCGGCTACGACAGCGGCTGGGCGCCGGACTCGCAGATGATCTGGTCCGACTGCTACGCCACCTTGGCGCTGGCGGCCTGGCACACCTCCACGCTGCGGCTGGGCACCGGCGTCGCCGTGGCCGGCACGCGCCTGGCGCCAGTGACGGCGCACTCGATCGCCTCGATCAACCGCATTGCCCCGGGGCGCGCTTTTTTGGGCATCGGCACCGGTCATACGGCGATGCGCATCATGGGCCAGGACCCGGTGCCGCCATCGGCCTTCCGCGACTACCTGCGCGTAGTCCGTGGTCTGCTCGACGGCGACGAGGTCGCTTATGGTGCGGCCGGAGAAGAACGGCCGATCCGCTTCCTCGACCGGGAGCTCGCCTGCATCGATACCGAGCACCGGGTGCCGATCTACGTCGGCGCCAACGGGCCGCGGGCGCTGGCTGCCACCGGCGCCTATGGCGACGGGCGCATCAGCGCCGGCAACGAGCCCTACCCGGTGCTGGTGCGCAACCTGGAGCGCATCCGCCAGGGTGCGGAAGAAACCGGCCGGACACTGCCGGACGACTTCCATACCGCGGTGATGACCTTCGCCTGCGTGCTGCGCCCTGGCGAAACGCTGACCTCGGACCGGGTGATCGACGAGACCGGGGCCGAGGTCGTCTCGACCCTGCATTTCTGGTACGAGCTCTACCAGCAGCGCGGCGATGACGGCTTCGTGTTCGACGAGGTGCGCGGGCTGTGGGAGGACTACAAGGCCTACGTCGAGACGACGATGCCGGCCGAGCGCCGCCACCAGATGCTGCACCGCGGCCATTGCGCCTTCCTGCCGCCGGAGGAGCGCCGCTTCGTTACGCCCGCGCTGATCGAGGCGGCGGGCGGTCTCGTCGGCGAGCCCGAGCAGATCCTCGAACGGATCCGCGAACTCGAGGCGGCCGGCCTGAAGGAGGTCGTACTGCTGCCGCCGCGGGCCGCGGCGCGGGACAACTTCAGGGATTTCGCCGATCAGGTGATGGCGCGGTACTGAGGCCGGGCGGGTCTAAGACCCGCCCGCAGCCACACAGATGGCGGCTCAGTCCAGCACGTCCGCCGTCTCCAGCATCGCCGCCGTCGTCTCGAAGTCGACGATGCCGGCGTCCGAGCCGAGGCCGGTGGCCACCAGCCCCGAGGCGGCGGTGCCCAGGCGGCAGGCTTCGACCACGTCCCAGCCGCGGTTGAGGCCGGCGATGAAGCCGGCGCAGTAGGCATCGCCGCAACCGGTGGTGTCGACCACGTCGATGGCGAAGGCAGGAATGCGTTGGCCGCCGTCGGCGGTGGCGAGCCAGGACCCCTGCGCGCCCCATTTGAAGATGCAGGTACTGGCGCCGAGGTCGAAAAAGAAGGCGGCGATGTCGTCCGGATCGGTCCGTCCCGACAGGCTCTCGGCTTCCTCCATGCTGGGCATGAAGTAGTCTACGTGCGGCAGGCAGGGGGCGACGATCTGCATCGTCTCCGGGCCCGGGGCGATCAGGTCGAAGGTGGTGGCGCAGCCGCGGGCTTTGGCCGCGCGCAGCAACGCCGCCGTCGGTTCGCCGTCCATCTTTTCCAGCAGGCCGCTGCCGCCCATGTGCAGGAAGCGGCCGGTACAGATGCGGTCATAGTCGGCCTCGTCGACCCACATGTGGTCCGAAGCCCCGCGCACGTGCAGGGCCGGACGGTCGCCGTTCGGGCGCACGTTGAGGATCGTCGCCGAGGTCGGCGCGGCATCGACTCGCCGCATCGCCCAGGTGTCGATGCCGTGGCGGCGATAGGTGTCGAGCACGAAGTCGCCCTTTTCGTCGTCGCCGACCGCGCCGACCGCCAGCGCCTTGAGTCCGAGCTTGGCAGAGTCGATCACCGTGCCGCCGGCGGTGCCGGCGACGGTGAGGCGGATCTCGTCGATGAACTCGACGTTGCCGCCGTCGGGGATGCGCTCGACCGGGCGGCCAAGCACGTCGAGGATCATCAGGCCGACGCAGGCGACATCGTGGCTCATAGGTGCTACCCCCTTAACGCTACGCCATCATCCTGCCACACGCGGCAGGTTTCACGGGAGGTCGGATGTCCATCCTGCTCTACGGTGCGACGGGCTATACGGGCAAGCTGATCGCCCGCATGGCGCGCGAACGCGGTATCGCCGTGACGCTCGCCGGGCGCGACGACAGCAAGCTGGCGCCGCTGGCGGCGGAGACCGGTTTCGCCCATGCCGCGGTCGGTCTCGACGACACGTCGGGCCTGGCCGAGCTGGTCGGCCGGCACGACGTGGTGCTGCACATCGCCGGTCCGTTCTCGCGCACCGCCCGGCCGATGGTCGAGGCCTGCCTGGCGCAGGCGACGCACTACCTCGACATCACCGGCGAGATCGCCGTGTTCGAGGCGCACCGGGGGCTCGACGCCCGGGCCCGTGAGGCCGGGGTCATGGTGATGTCTGGCGTCGGCTTCGACATCGTGCCGAGCGACTGTCTCGCCCTCCACCTGAAGGAACGGATGCCGGCCGCCACCGGCCTCGTGCTGGCGATGAAAGGCATGGGGCAGATGTCCCACGGCACGGCGAAGACCGGCATCGAGGCGATCAACGCGGGCACTGCCGTCCGGCGGGACGGCCGTATCGACTTCCTCAAGGTGCCGCCGCGCCAGGCCATGCGGTTCGGCAACGAGGAGGTCCCGTGCGTCGGCGTATCGTGGGGCGACGTCGCCACCGCCTATCACACCACGGGCATCGCAAACATTGCGGTCTATTTCGAGTCGACCAAGATGCTCGAACAGCTCGTCGGCATGCCGGGCTGGCTGCGCTGGCTGTTCGCCACGGCGCCGGGGCAGGCGTTCCTGCGCCGGCAGATCGAGAAGTTGCCCGAAGGGCCGGATCCCGAAAGCCAGAAGCAGGGCAGCACGCAGATCCTGGGCATCGTCACGGATGCGCAAGGCCATGAGATGCGCTCGCTCCTGACCACGCCCGGCGGCTATCACCTGACGGCGTTGACGGCACTGCGGATCGCCACAGAGGTCGAAGGCGGCCGCTTCGAGCCGGGCACGCACAACCCGGCCCAGGTCTTCGGTTCGGACTTCATCACCACCATCGACGGCTGCACGCTCGCCGATACCGCTTGATCCGGCGCCGGCCTCACACCGGTTCGGCGAGGAACACCGGGATCGTCCGCGGCGCCTTCGCCTGATACTCGTCGTAGGGCGGGAAGGCCTCGGCGGCCGCGGCCCACAGACGGGCGCGCTCGACCTCGTCCGAGACCTCGCGTACGCGCATCTTGAACACCTCGGTCTTGTCCCGCAGCTCGATGTCCGGATGGGCGCGCAGGTTGTGCACCCAGACCGGGTCCTTGGGCCGGCCGCCGTAGGAACCGACCAGCACGTAGCCGTCGTCGACCTTGACCCGCATCAGCGGGATCTTGCGGATGGCGCCGGACTTGTTGCCGGTGTGCGTGACGAGGATGCACGGCAGGCCGGTATCGCGGAGGGTCGTGCCCTCGGTGCCGCCGCTGCTCTCATAGAGTTCGACCTGCTCGCGCACCCAGTCGAGGGCGGGTGGTATGTAGTTCGCCATGGTTTTCTCCCGTCGCGCATTGCCGCGTCCCGGGCCAGGATAACGTCGCGACGGTGGCTGGCAAAACGATGGCCGAATGGTCAATTCTGAGACGGCGGTGCGGCTGCCGTCGTTGAGCAGAGGGGGAACAACGATGCAGATCTTTCTCACCGGTGCCACGGGCTATATCGGCGGTTCGATTGCCGCGCGGATGCTGGCCGACGGCCATGCCGTGCGCGGGCTGGTGCGCGCCGAGGCGCGGGCGGCGCAGGTGCGCGATAGGGGCATCGAGCCAGTCATCGGCGCGCTGGATGACACCGCGCTGGTTGAGTCGGCGGCTCGCGAGGCCGATGCGGTGGTCAATGCCGCGAGCGCCGATCACCTGGGTGCGGTCGAGGCGATCCTCGATGGCCTTGCGGGCAGCGGCAAACCGTTCGTGCACACCAGCGGCTCGAGCATCGTCGGCAGCCGCGCCGGCGGCGAGGCGGTCGACGAGATCTATGCCGAGGACACGCCGCTGACGCCGTCGCCGGCCCGGGCCGCGCGGGTGGCGCTGAACGAGACCATCCGTGCCGCCGCTGACCGCGGCGTGCGCACGGTCGTTGTCGCCCCCAGCCTGATCTATGGCCTGGGCCACGGCCTGGAACGGCACAGCATGCAGGTGCCGTGGCTGATCGCGCTGGCCCGGAAGTCCGGTATCGCCCGCCATGTCGGTTCCGGCGGCAACATCTGGTCGAACGTGCACATGGACGATCTGCTCGACCTCTACGCGCTGGTCCTCGAGCGGGCGCCGGCGGGTTCGTTCTACTACGCGGAGAATGGCGAGAACTCGATGCGAGAGGTCTGCGAGGCGATCAGCCGAATGCTCGGCTTCGGCGGCCGGACGCAGTCGATGTCGCTGAAAGATGCCGCTGAAGAGTGGGGCGAAGGACCGGCCAACGACACCATGGGCTCCAACAGCCGGGTGCGCGCGGTGCGGGCAAGACAAGAGCTTGGTTGGGACCCACGCGCCCCGTCGCTGATCGAGGAGATCGAGCGCGGCTGCTATGCCGAGGGCGACGCGTGAGCCCGTGTGGGCCAGGCGGCGCCGGTTTCCGCGGCCTCGACCGCATCCCGCTTCAGCGCCGGCACGGCCAACGCGCCTCGAAGGCGCGCAGGGCGACTTCGGCGGCCGGATCGCCAAGCCGTTCCGGGTGTGCCGCGACGTAGTCCTGCCACGCCAGGCGCAGAGCGACGACCAGCGGAACGGTATCGATCCCCTGGTCCGGCCCGCAGGCGCCGGTCACCCTGGCCTTCCCGGATGCATCCATTTGCGCGATGGCCTTGGCGGCCTGGTAGATCAGATCCAGATAGCGCACGCACTGCGCGAATTCCGGTTCAGCAGCGCAGACCTCGCGAAGATCATCGCCGGTTGAAATGGTCGCCGCGTTGCCGGCCTGGGGCAGGACCAGCAGCAGCGCGACCAGCCAGTAGCGAACCATCGCCATCGATGCGCCCTCCCATTGCCACGGCAACCGACGACGTGGCCCTCGCGCGCCGTCACAGGCACGGTAGCGCAACGATGCCCGATCGGCGACGTGGCTCGTCGGTCCGGCCGCAAGCGCTGACCCGGCGTCTGCGCCGGCCGTAGAGATTGAACCGGCCCGGCCTCATCAGATAGGGTCCGTGCTATCGTTCTCAGCAAGCCGGGCAACGGCATGCCGGGCCGGCCCCGTTGGTTAATCATGCCGACGTCAGGGGGCGGTCGAGGCAAGAAAGAGGAACGCGTAGGAGGAAACATGGATCGCCCCAGCGATACGCACTACGAGGTCATCGTCATCGGCGCCGGCGTGGCCGGGATCTATCAGATCAAGCGCCTGACCGATCTCGGCGTCCACGCCACCGTGCTGGAAGCCGCGCCGGATCTCGGCGGCACCTGGTACTGGAACCGTTATCCCGGCGCGCGCTTCGACAGCGAGAGCTACACCTACGGTTACTCCTTCTCCAGGGAGCTGCTGGACGAGTGGCACTGGAAGGAGCGCTACTCGGCCCAGCCGGAGAACCTGCGCTACCTCAATCATGTCACCGAGAAGTTCGATCTGCGCCGGCATATGCAGTTCAACGCCCGGGTCGAGGCGGCGCACTGGGACGAGGCGCAGAACATCTGGCGGCTGAAGGTCGGCGACGGCCGCGAGCTCACCTGCCGCTTCGTGATCATGGCCCTGGGACTGCTGTCGACGCCGACTGCGCCGCGTTACGAGGGCATGAACGAGTTCAAGGGCCGCTCGTTCCACACCTTCTACTGGCCGCACGAAGGCGTCGACCTCAAGGGCAAGAAGGTCGGCATCATCGGCACCGGCGCCACGGCGATCCAGATCATCCCCGAGGTCGCCAAGGAGGCCGCCGAGCTGACGGTGTTCCAGCGCCGGCCCAACTGGGCGGCGCCGTTGAACAACAGCGAGATCTCGGATGAGGAAATGGCCGAGATCCGGGCCCGCTATGACGAGATCTTCGAAATCTGCTCGCGCACGCCCGGCGGCTTCGAGCACGAGCCCGACCGCCGCGGCTTCTGGGAGGTGCCGCGCGAGGAGCGGGTGGCGATGTGGGACCGGCTCTACGACGAGCCCGGCTTCGGCATCTGGCTGAGGAACTTCCGCGAGATCTTCACCGACGAGGACGCCAACGCAGAGTTCTCCGAGTATATCGCCGACCGCATTCGCCAGCGGGTCAAGGACCCGGCGACGGCGGAGAAGCTGATCCCCCGCGACCACGGCTTCGGGGTGCAGCGGGTGCCGCTGGAGACCTACTACTACGAGGCCTACAACCGCGACAACGTGCACCTGGTCGACGTCGCCGAGACGCCGATCGAACGGATCACCGAGACCGGCCTGCGCACCAGCGACCGCGACTACGACTTCGACGTCATCGTCTATGCCACCGGCTTCGATGCCATGACCGGGTCTTTCGACCACATCGACATCCAGGGCGTCGGCGGCGAGACGCTGCGGGAGAAGTGGCGCGACGGGCCGTCGACTTTCCTCGGCGTCATGATCCACGGCTTCCCCAACCTGTTCATGCCGGCCGGCCCGCAGAGCGGCTCGGCCTCGACCAACTATCCGCGCGGTATCGAGACGGGCGTGAACTGGTGCACCGACTTCCTGGAGCACATCTGGGAGCACGGCTACGTGCGCGCCGACGCCACGGCCGCGGCCGAGGAACGCTGGACCGCGCACGTCACCAAGATGTACGCGACCATGCTGATGCGCAAAGCCAAGTCCTGGTTCACCGGCTACAACTCCAACGTGCCGGGGCACGAGGCCGGCCGCGTGCGCTATTTCGTCTACAACGGCGGCGCACCGAAGTACGTCAACATCATCAACGAGACGGCGGCATCGGGCTATGAAGGGGTCGACCTGACCCCGGGGCCGGTCCCGGGACAGGGGCGGTCGGACGCGCGCATGGGCGACGCCGCGGACTGATCGGCAAGGGCAGGGGCGGTCGTCATGGACATGTCGCTGTCGCCGGCCGACGCGGCGTTCCGGCAGGAGATCCGTGCGTTCCTCGACGAGGTCCTGACCGAGGCACTGCGCGAGGCGGGCCGCAAGCGCACCAGCCTGTGGCAGGACGTCCGCTCGTCCATGGCCTGGCAACGCATCCTGCACGCCAGGGGCTGGGCTGCGCCCGACTGGCCGGTCGAGTACGGCGGCACCGACTGGAGCCTGGTCCAGCGCTACATCTTCGCCCAGGAATGCGCCCGCGCCGAAGCGCCGGCGCTGATCCCGATGAGCCTGAAGATGTGCGGGCCGATGCTGATCGGCTACGGCAGCGACGAACAGAAGGCGCACTACCTGCCGCGCATACTGAGCGGCGAGGACATCTGGTGCCAGGGCTACTCGGAGCCCGGCTCCGGCTCCGACCTGGCCTCGCTCAGCACCGCGGCGGTCAGCGATGGCGACGACTACATCGTCAACGGCACCAAGATCTGGACCAGCTATGCCCAGCACGCGGACATGATGTTCGCCTTGGTGCGCACCTCCAGCGCGGGCAAGAAGCAGGAGGGCATTTCCTTCCTGCTGATCGACATGACCTCGCCCGGCATCACCGTCGAGCCGATCATCAACCTGGAGGGTGTGCACGAGCTGAACCAGGTGTTCTTCGACGATGTCCGGGTCCCCAAGGCGAACCGGGTGGGTGCCGAGAACGACGGCTGGTCGGTCGCCAAGTACCTGCTCGAGTTCGAGCGCTTCTCGATGGGCTCGGTCGAGCTCAGGCGCGTGCTGGCGAAGATCGAGGCCCTGGCCAGGCTGACCCGGAGCGACGGCGGGCGGCTCGCCGACGACGCCGACTTCATGCGTCGCCTGGCGGAACTGCAGGTCGATGCCATGGCGCTCGAGGTCTCCGAGCAGCGGGTGCTGTCGAGCCTGAGCGCCGGCAAGCCGCCCGGTGCGGTCTCGTCGCTGCTCAATCCGCAGCATGCCGAGACCCTGCAGCGGGCCGACGAGCTGGGCGTGGAGGCGGCTGCCTACTATGCCTGTCCGCACCAGCCCGAAGCGCTCGAAGTCGTTACCAACCGTGCCCCGGTCGGGCCGGAACTGGCGATCACGCTGATGCCCGGCTACCTGTCCAACCGCATGCGCACCATCGCCGGCGGCTCGTCGGAGATCCAGCGCAACATCGTCGCCAAGGCGATCCTCGCGCTGTAGGCCGGCCAGAACAATTTCTCCTGATTAGTTTGAACCAATTCGGTCCAATCTAATCAGGAGAAATTGTTCTATTCTTCAGAGAGATAGAGCATCTTTTTATCGGCTCGCTTGGATCGCCTTGGCGATTCCAAGCGAGCCGATGATGCTCTAGGGCTGCGGCTCCGACAGCGCGGCGTTGACTCCCAGGCCGATGAACAGCCCGCCGGTGAGATAGCGCGGCAGCGGTCCCCGCAGCAGGCGGCCGTGCAGCCGGCGGCCCAGGCTGCCGGCCATCAGGGCATAGGCACTGTCCGTGACCAGCGCCAGCAGGCAATAGAGCCCGCCCAGCAGCAGCACCTGCTGTGTCACCGGGCCCAGGCTCGGATCGACGAACTGCGGCAGGAAGGCGAGAAAGAACAGGGCGATCTTGGGGTTGAACAGGCTGACAATCACGCCGTCGGAGAACAACCGGGCGACCGGCAGCGGCGCGCCCGGCAGGGGGGCACCGGGGGCCGGGGCCCGCGTCAGCAGTACCTTCAGACCGAGGTAGATCAGGTAGGCCGCGCCCAGTGCCTTGACGATGGCGAAAGTCGTTGCCGACGTGAGCAGGATCGCCGACAGCCCGAGCGTTGCCGCGACGACGTGAAGGAAAGCGCCGGCCGACAGGCCGCAGGCGGAAACCAGGCCGGCCCGGTACCCCTGGCTGGCGCTGCGGGCGACGACATAGAGCACGCCGGGACCGGGGATCAGCAGCACCACCAGGGCAGCGGCGACGAACGCCAGCAATGTCGTCAGGTCCGGCATAAGCGTGTCCCGCCGGGCGGCGAACCGCGGCGGCGCGTTACTCCGCGGCCTGGGCCGACTGCGCCTTCAAGAAGCGGTTGAGCTGGCGGTCGTGGCGGCTCATGGCGGACCGGCCGGCCTGTTCCGGCCAGGGCCGCCAGCGCGGCGCGTTGCCTTCCGGCCGGTCGCCCATCACCGTGACCCGCTCGATCACCCGCTCGCCGACGAAGTCGTTGACCACGTAGTGCTGGGTGAAGCGGTTGTCCCACATGCCGATGGTGCCCGCCTGCCAGTGATAGCGCACGGTGAAGGCCGGCTGCTGCACCCACTTGGTCAGAAACGCCAGCAGATTGTCGCTCTCGGGTGCGCTCATCTCGACGATGCGGCGGGTGAAGTGCTCGTTGACGTAGAGCGCCTTGCGCCCGCTCTCGGGATCGATGCGGACCAGGGGGTGGATCGTCATCCGGTCGGCGCGGTCGTGCGGATGGGCGTCGTGCAGCGCGCTCAGGCCGTCGCATAAGTCCTGCAGGGGCGGCGACAGACCCTCGTAGGCGGCGAACAGGTTGCACCACATGGTGTCGCCGCCGACGTCGGGACACTGCTTCATGTTCAGGATCGACATCAGCGCCGGCTGTGGCAGGAAAGTCAGGTCGGTATGCCACTCGTCGGCGATGCCGCCTTCGCTGGCGGCCAGGCGGAACAGCTCCGGATGCTCCTCGGGCGTGCGTTCGCTCAGGTTCGGGTGCCCTTCCAGCGGGCCGAAATTGCGGCCGAAGGCGATATGGTCCTCGACCTGCATGTGCTGGTCGGGAAAGAACAGCACGCGGTGCTCGTTCAGCAGCCGCTTGACCTCGGCAATGTCGGCGGCGTCCGCCTGGGCCAGGGTCACGCCCGTCACTTCCGCGCCCAGCGCCGCCGTCAGGCGCCTGATCTGCCAACCGTTCGCTGTCATCTGTCCATCCCGCATGATCCGCGCGTAGTCCTTGGGTGCGCGTTGGGCAGTCTAGCGGATGGGCGGTGTGGGCACCACGTTGGCTACTGCGCCTGCAGGTAGACGCCGTAGAGCTTTGCTGCGCCCATGGCGATCGCGGCGACCACCAGCAGGATCGCCAGCACCACGCCGGCGGCCTTGACCAGCGAGCTCGCCTTCACGCCCTCCCGGCACAACGGCACCAGGTTGAAGGCCAGGCCGCCGAGCACGACCAGGCCGGCGCCCACGCCGAACAGGGTCAGCGACCACGGCTGGAAGATCATCGCCAGGGCGGCGATGCACAGGCCGATGATTGCGAACTCCACGCGTTTGGCCTGGGCGGCGGTCATCCCGCCTTCCGGGTGCGGCTGTTCGCTCATGTCTCAAGCCTCCCGCCGCTCTCGTCGAACAGGTGCAACTTGTCGCGGTCGAAGGCGACATGGACCCGGGCACCGACCGCAGGTTGCTGGCCGCGCGGCACCACCACGCGGATGTCGGCGTCGACGGCCGTCAGGTGCAGCAACGTTTCCGCGCCCATGGGCTCGATCAGGTCGACGGTCGCCGCCAGCGAGTCGCCATCATCTTCGCCGCGCAGGAACACGCCGCGCGGGCGGACGCCGATGGTGCAGTCCGCACCCGGCGCCAGCGACAGCCCGGCTTCGCCGACATCCAGGCGCGCATCCTGTCCGGCCAGGCGCAGCCCCAGGTGGCCGTTGCGGGCCGTGACCTGAGCCGACAGCAGGTTCATCTGCGGCGTGCCGATGAAGCCCGCGACGAACACGTTGGCCGGTTTGGAGAACACCCGGTGCGGGGTATCGAACTGCTCGATGACGCCGTCGCGCATCACGGCGATGCGGTCGGCCATGGTCAGCGCCTCGAGCTGGTCATGGGTGACGATCACCGTCGCCTTGCTGAGGCCGGTCAGCACCTCCTTGATCTGCCCGCGCATGGTCTCGCGCAGCTGCACGTCGAGCCGGCTCAGGGGCTCGTCGAACAGGAAACAGCTCGGTTCGCGCACGATCGCCCGGCCGACGGCGACGCGCTGCTTCTCGCCTTCCGACAGGCGCCCGGGAATGCGGTCGGCGGCGTGGCTGAGTTCCAGGATCTCCATGGTGCGGCCGACCCGGGCGGCGATCTCGTCCGGCGCCAGCTTTTCGGCATGCAGCGGGTAGGCGATGTTCTCCGCCACCGACAGGGTCGGGTAGAGGGCGTAGAACTGGAACACCATGGCGACGTTGCGTTCGCGCGGGGCCAGCTCGTTCACGCGTTCGCCGCCGATCAGCACCTCGCCGGCGGTCGCCGCTTCCAGGCCGGCGATCATCCGCAACGTCGTCGTCTTGCCGCAGCCCGAGGGGCCGAGCAGGCAGACCACTTCGCCGGCGGCGACGTCCAGGTCGATGGCGTTGACGGCGGTGAGGTCGCCGAACTGCTTGGTCAGGTTGCTGAGCTCGATGGTCGACATGGCCCGCCCCTCAGCGCTTGATGGTGCCGAAGGTGACGCCGCGCAGCAGCTGGTTCTGCAGCACGAAGGTGACGACGATCACCGGGATCAGGAACAGGGTCTCGATCGCCGCCAGAAGGCCCCAACGGACGCCGATGTCGCCGCCGATGGTCTGCGCCATGGCGACCGGCACGGTGCGGGTCTCGACGCCGGTCAGCAGCAGGGCGAAGAGGAACTCGTTCCAGGTCAGGATCAGCCCGAACACCGCTGTCGCCGCCAGCCCGGCCTTCACTTGCGGCAGGCAGATGCGCAGGAACACGCGGGTATCGGAGCTGCCGTCGAGCCGGGCCGCGTCCTCCACGTCGGGCGAGAGCTCGTCGAAGAAGCTCTTCATCATCCATACCGTGAACGGCAGGTTGAAGGCGGTGTAGAGCAGGATGATGCCAACGTAGGTGCCCGACATGCCGGTCACCCGGAACATCAGGAAGATCGGGATAATGACGATGATCGGCGGCAGCATGCGCGTGGTCAGGATGATGAACAGGTAGGTGTCGTTGCCCTTCAGCGGATAGCGCGCGAAACCGTAGGCCGCCAGCGTGCCGATGATCAGCGCCAGCACGACGCTTGAGCCGGCAATGAACACCGAGTTGAAGAAATAGAGGTCGAAACCGGTGTCGACGGCCGCCGCGCCCTTGATGTAGGCGCGCGAGAACACCGCGACGAAATTCTCCAGCGTCGGCGTGAACAGCCACTTCGGCGGGATCGCCAGGGCGTCGTTGTGGGTCTTGAACGCGGTCAGGATGATCCACAGCACGGGGAAGAAGTAGATGAAGGCGATCACCCCGGCGAAGGCGGTCCACAGCCAGCCGGCCTGGCCGATGCCGTATCTCTTTCCGGCCGCCATCGCTCAGGCCTCCGCGTTACGTTGTTTGACGAAATAGAGGTAGAGGTTCGTCAGCACGATGACGACGAACAGCAGGATATAGGCCAGCGCCGAGGACTGGCTGGTCTTGAAGTACTGGAAAGCCATGCGATAGACGAACACGGCGATGGTCTCGGTCGAGGTGCCGGGCCCGCCGGCCGTCACCAGGAAGACGATGTCGAACAGCTTGAACGCCTCGATGGTGCGAAACAGCAGCGCCAGCAGCAGAAGGCCGCGGATGTAGGGGAAGGTGATGGTCCAGAACCGCCGCCACCACGACGCGCGGTCGACCTCGGCCGCCTCGTAGAGGTATTTGGGCACGCTGACCAGCCCGGCCAGCACCAGCAGCATCACGAACGGCGCCCACATCCAGGCGTCGGCGAAGACAATCGCGATCAGTGCCCCGGCGGTGCTGTCGAGCAGGATGAAGGTCTCGCCGGTGACCGCCTTTACCGCCTGGCCGAGCAGGCCGAAGGTCGGTTCGTAGTAGTAGCGGAAGAACGCGCCGACGGCGACGTAGCTCAGCATCATCGGCGTCAGCACCAGCATCAGCAGCACGCGCCGGCCGGGGAACTCCTTCTCGAACAGCAGCGCCAGCAGGAACCCGACCGCAAGCTGGGCCAGCACCGTCAGCAGCACCACCAGCGCCGTGGTCTGCAGCCGGTCCCACACCTGCGGGTCGGTCAGCACTTTCTCGTAGTAGTAGAGACCGGAGAAGCGCGGCGGCGCCAGCCGGTTGGCCCGGTAGTGGAAGAAGCTGAGGCCGAACGACCACATCAGCGGGAAGATGTTCATCATGAACAGCAGGGCCAGCGCCGGGGCCACCAGCAGCGGTCCCTGATGCCGGCCCCAGGCGCGGATCACCAGGGTCAGGCAGACCGCGCCGGCCGCCGCCAGGCTGACCCAGAAGGCGACGTCGACCGGCAGCACGAACACCGACCCGGGGATGATGACCGCCGCGGCGATCAGCGCCAGGCGCCAGTTGTCCGGCGTTGGGCTCCACCAGGGCGCCCCGGGGGCCGGCCGGGCTGCGATGCTGCTCATGTCTGATCCGTGTCGGGCGTGGTGGAGACGGCAGGGCAAGCGGCGGGCGTTGCCGCCCGCCGCCCGCGAACGCGCCGCTTACTGGATGCGACCGGCTTCGATCAGCAGTTCCTGCTGAAACTCGGCGATCGAGTCGAGCGCCTCACGCGCGCTCTTCTGCCCGGTGATCGCCTTGTCGAACTCCTCCTGCTGCTGCACCAGCAGCTCGAAGAACTCGGGGATGTGCCAGACGTCCTTCTGCCAGTCGAGGCTGGGGCCGAAGGCATGGTTCCACGGCCGGAAGGTCGCGTACTCCGGCGAGGCGTAGACGCTCTTCAGGCCGCTCTGGCCGCCGGCCTTGGCGAACTTGACCTGGGTCTCCGGCGACAGCCACCACTTGACGAAGTCGACCGCCTCGCGCTCGACCGTGTCGGAGTTCCAGGTGGTCAGCACGAACGGCTGGCCGCCGATGTTGGACCAGCGCGAGATCTTGCCGTCGGCCATCTTCGTGCCCGGCATGCGGGCGAAGTCGACCTTGTCGGCGACCTTCGAGGTCTCCGCCGTGATCGCGGATTCGCCGAAGCCGATCCACTGGATGATCCAGGCGACCTTGCCCTCGCGGAACAGCTCGTCGACCTTGAAGATGTCCATGGTCCCGGTCTTCACGACCGGCGGCATGTGCTTGAGCAGGGCGAGGTAGTTCTCGAAGCCTTTGACCGAGGCGTCCGAGTTGACCACGCCCACGGCCTGCGCCTTGGGCTCGTTGGTCTCGTCCCAGATGTCGCCGCCGTTCTGCCAGATGAAGCCGTTCACCTGCATCGACGAGAAGTCGTAGTCCTTACCGGCTTGGTAGGCGATGCCGTAGAAGTCGTCGGTGACGTCCTGGCCCGCCAGCTTGTCCCCGGCCTTGCGGCGGAAGTGCTCGCCGAAGTGGTCGACCATGCTCCAGTCGGCGTTGTTCATCTCTTCCGGCGAGCACGGCAACGCGTAGCCGTACTTGCCCTTGAACGCGGCCTGCTCGCCGGCGTCGCAGAACAGGTCTTTGCGGTAGTAGACCACCAGCACGTCGGGCATCTGCGGGAAGCCGTAGAAGTTGTCCGACTTGTGCGGGTAGGTCGAATAGGCCGCCACCAGGTTGGGGTGCAGGTCGGCAAAAGTCGCCTTCAGATCGGGGTCCGCGTCGATGAACTTGTTGATCTTCAGGAAGTAGCCGCCCTCGATGAAGGCCCCCAGCCACTGACTGTCCGACACCGCCATCTGGTACTTCTTCTCACCCGAGGTGAGCGAGGCGGCGAGGCGCTCGTAGTAGTTCGGCCAGGGAATGAAGTCCGGCTCCAGCACCACGTTGTTGCCGCTGGGCGCCTTGTAGAACTTGTCGGCCAGGTCCTTCATGATCCGCGTCGGCGGCCAGTCCGGCACCGCCATGCGCAGGACAACGTCCTCCGCCGCCGCCGGCATCGCCGACGCCAGCGAGAGCATGGCCCCGCCGGCCGCGGCAAGGCCCAACGTCCTTGTAAAGGCCTTCGTCTTACTCAAGGTCTTCATGGTCTCGGTCCTCCCTTTATAGACCCGAATTCCAGTCGTCGTTGTCGTTCCCCCCTTCCGCGATCCGGTCCACGGCGATCAGCGGATCGCCGTGCCGGTATCGCGGGCGAAGACGTGCGTGTTCTCCAATGCCATCTCGACGCTCAGCGACTGCCCGACGGCGTAGTGCACGGCCTGCTCCTCCGGCAGCACCATCTTGACCTGTTGCCCGCCGGCGACGAGGTCGAGCACGGTGACGTCGCCCAACGGCTCGGTCAGGTGCACGGTGGCCTCGAAGCAGGGACCGCCCGGCATCTCCGTCGCCGGCTTCAGGTCATGCGGGCGCACGCCGAACAGCAGCTTCGTGCCGCCGGCAAAGGCGTCGAGCGCCGCCGCCCAGGGTCCGCCGGTGATTTCGGCGAAGGGCAGGGCAACGGCGTTGGCGCCGCCGGCGCGCTGTGCCGGCAGCAGGTTGATGGTCGGGGCGCCCACCAGGCCGGCGACAAAGTCGTCGTCGGGGCGGTCGTAGAGCTCGTCCGGGGTGCCGCTCTGGACGATGCGGCCATCGCGGATCACGGCGATACGCTGGCCCATGGTCAGCGCCTCGAGCTGATCCGGCGTGGCGTAGATCATGGTCGTGCCGAGCTCGCGGTGCAGGCGCTTGAACTCGGCCCGGGTGTCGTGACGCAGCTTGGCGTCCAGGTTGGTCAGCGGCTCGTCGAGCAGCAGCAGCCGTGGCCGGCGCACCAGGGCACGGCCGATCGCCACCCGTTGCTGCTCGCCGCCGCTCAGCGTGCTGGGCAGGCGCTCGAGGGTATGGCCGATGCGCAGCATCTCGCCGACCTCGTCGACCCGGCGGCGCACTTCGGCCCGGCCCACGCCTTCCGTCCGCAGGGCGTAGGAGAGGTTGTTGCGCACGCTCATGTGCGGATAGAGGGCGAAGGTCTGGAAGATCATCGCCATCGGCCGGCCCTGCACCGGGGCATAGGTGAGATCGGCCTGCTCGAAGGTGACGCGGCCGGCCTCCGGCCGTTCCAGGCCGCAGATCACGCGCAACGTGGTGGTCTTGCCGGCGGCCGACGGGCCGAGCAGGGCAAAGAACTCACCGTCGTCGACGGTGAAGCTGATGCCGTCGAGCGCGGCGACCTCACCATAGCTCTTGCTGACGCCATCGAGCGCTAACTGCTGCAACCTGGCCTCCCCCCAAATGCCGTGTTCTGCCGCGCGTTCAGGCAAAGAGTAGACAATTCCGCGTCCGCCTGGGAGCCTGTCGTTCCCAGCGCCGCGGTGGCCCGGCACCGCCCGCCGATGGCAATCCAGGGCAGCATGACCGACATCTCAGCCACCCCG
>Ga0056121_1000074_pt1 | contig 49561 bp, 44 predicted proteins | sample WorMetHEROISLAND_FD_83872 | JGI IMG/M metagenome (GOLD analysis project Ga0056121, IMG submission 83872) | Marine gutless worms symbiont microbial communities from Max Planck institute for Marine Microbiology, Germany - Olavius sp. 1 HERON ISLAND ...
ACAGCGCGAACAGGTCGCCGCAGATGTCGTCCCTGCCGATCACCCCGGCCTTGAGCGGCATGACGATGTCGCCGGCCTCGTTCAAGCCGCCTTCCATGGTGTCGACGAATAGCCGGGCCCGGCGCACCGCCTCGTCGTCGCTCTCGCGCATGTCGGGCCGGAAGGCGCCGACCAGATCGACGTGCGTGCCCGGCGTCAGCCAGGCGCCATGGATCAGCGGCGTCGGCGACAGGGTCGCCGCGCTGACGATGTCGGCACCGGCGACCGCACCTTCCAGATCCGCGGTCGCGGCGATGCTCAGGCCCTCGATCTTCATCCGTCCTGCCAGGGCCTCCGCCTTGTCGGCATTGTGGTTCCAGATCAGCACTTCGCGGATCGGCCGCACGGCGGCATGGGCGCGAATCAGATGCGGCGCCAGGGCGCCGGCGCCGACCATGAGCAGACGCCGGGCATCGCGCCGGGCCAGGAAGTCGGCGGCCAGGGCAGAGGCGCAGGCGGTGCGGTGCAGGGTCAGCTGCATGCCGTCGATCAGCGCCTTCGGCGCCCCGGTATCGCCGTCCAGCAGCAGATAAACGCCCATGATCGACGGCAGGCTGTTCTGCCGCGGGTTGTCGGGAAACACCGTGACCGACTTGATGCCGATCGCCTCGCCGGACCGCCAGGCCGGCATCAGCAGCAGGGTCGCGCCGCTGCCGTGCGGCAGGTCGATGTCGTGATGGTGGCGCAGCGGCACCGTGCAGCCGTCGCGGAACATGTCGTGCAGGCAGTCGACCAGTTCCCGGTCGTCCAGTGCCTGCTCCACTTCCGCTGCCGTGACCACCCGCATGCCGTCGGAACTCCTGCTGGCGTACCGTGTCGTCAGGCGACCCGCGGCACCGAGGTGTCGGCCGCCGCCTCGCCGGCGGTCTGCCGCGCCGCCCCCAGTTCGCGCTCGAGGCGGTCGCCACGCTGACGCTCGCGCAGGCTCTGCCGCCGCCAGCGCAGGCCGCGCCACCAGGCGGCAAACCCGCCCAGGACCAGGCCGACCAGCATGGCGATGAACACGATCAGGTAGAGCGGCAGCGGCTGCAGGTCGAGCGGCAGCGGATCGAGGTGGACGACCACGGCCTGGCGGTTGGCGATGGCGAACGCCACCATGATCACGGCGAGGGGCAGCAGCACGCCCCACTTGAGCAGTTGGATGCCTCTGTCGAGGAGTTTCACCGGCGCTGACCGTCCGCGGGCGTCAGGTGTCGCCCTCCTCTGGTGCCTTCACGTTCAGGCGTTCGCGCAGTTCCTTGCCGGTCTTGAAGAACGGAACGAACTTCTCGCTGACGTAGACGGCATCGCCGGTGCGCGGGTTGCGCCCCCAGCGGGCCGGCCGCTGCTTGACCGAGAAGGCGCCGAAGCCACGCAGCTCGACCCGGTCGCCACGGCACAGGGCGGCAGCGATCTCGTCGAAGATCGTGCTGACGATGCGCTCGACGTCGCGCTGGAACAGATGCGGGTTCTGCTCGGCCAGCCTCTGGATCAGCTCGGACTTGATCATTCCCTTGTTCCCGTATCCATCCTCGCCCGCGACCCCACCGCGACCGAGCAGATGCCGAATTGGGTCGGGGTGGGCGCCTGCGAGCAGCGGCCAGCGCCCTCAGAGACGGCGTCCGCCACGGTCCTTATGGCTTGGACCGGATGGCCGGCGCGTCAGCGAGGGTGCCAAACCGAAATCAGGCCGTCAAGGGTAAGTGGTTTATCCGAAAACAGTTTTCCGGCCAGACCGTGCATCAGAAGAGCCGCTATCTGCTCTTCCTCGTCGCCCCAGGTGAGCTCCCGGGTGTCCATTTCCAGCGGGATGCCGTGTTCGGCCTGCAGCCAATGCCGCGCCGTCGGCTCGCCGCCCAGGGCATCGATCAGCCGGTTCTGCCGGGCCTGGCGGCCGGTGAAGATCCGGCCGTCGGCAACCAGCCTGGTTTGGGCATCGTCGAACCCGCGGCGCTCCTGCACCAGCGTGGCGAACCAGTCGTAGCTGTCGGCGACCATGGCACGCATCGCCTCGCGCACCTCGTCGCTCATCGGCGCCAGTGGCGACGGCTCGCCCTTCAATGGCGAGCTCTTGAGCGATTCCGACCTGACGCCGAGCTTCTCCAGCAGGCCGGAGAACTCCGCGGTCTGGAACAGCACGCCGATCGAGCCGGTGGTCGACGTCTCGCGGGCGACGATATGGTCGGCCGCCAGGGCGACGATGTAGCCGCCCGAAGCCCCCATGGTGCCGATCACCGCCACCACCGGCTTGCGCTCGGCGACGTGGCGGATTGCGTGAAACACCTCTTCCGAGCCGGTGGTGGTGCCGCCGGGGCTGTTGACCCGCACCAGCAGCGCCCGCACGTCCGGGTCGGCGGCGGCTGCGCGGATCGCCGCCTCGCGCTCGGGGTCTTCCTGGATGAAGCCGTCGATGGTGAGGCGGGCGACATGCGCGCCGTCGTAGGGCCCGTAGAGCCGCGCCACGACCATCACCAGGGCGACCGCTGCCAGCACCGCCGCCAGCCGCCAGAACGTCAGTCGCCGCTTCAGGCGACGACGGTCTAGGATCGCATCGACGTCCATCGCCGCTCGACGCTCCCGCTACAGCCGGCCCGCGTGCCGCCGGTCCCTGGCCGGCGAAACGCCGCTACTCCTTGGCTTCCTCGTCGCCGCCCTCGGCCTGCTGCTGCTCGGCCTGCTCGCGCAGGCGACCCATGGCCGGGCCGAGGATGTCGCCGAGGCTGGCACCGGAGTCGGTGGAGCCGTACTGCTCGACCGCTTCCTTCTCCTCGCGGATTTCCCGCGCCTTGATCGACAGGCTGATGCGCCGGCTGCTCTTGTCGATCGAGGTGACCAGGGCGTCGACCTTGTCGCCCGGGGCGAACCGGTCGGGCTTCTGCTCGGAGCGGTCGCGCGACAGGTCGCTCTTGCGGATGAAGCCCTTCAGGCCGTCGGCGATGTTGACCTCGATGCCGCCGTCGGTGATCTGGGCGACGGTGCAGGTGACGATCGCGCCCTTCTTCAGGTTGGTCGCTTCGGCGAACGGGTCCTGCTCGAGCTGCTTGATGCCGAGGCTGATGCGCTCCTTGTCGGTGTCGACGTCGAGCACCTTGACCTTGACGGTGTCGCCCTTGCGGAAGCCCTGCATGGCTTGCTCGCCGGGCACGTCCCAGGAGATGTCCGACATGTGCACCATGCCGTCGATGTCGTCGTCGAGGCCGACGAACAGACCGAACTCGGTGATGTTCTTGACCTCGCCTTCCATCACCGAACCGGCCGGATGGCTGGCGGCAAAGCTCTCCCAAGGATTGTCGCGGCACTGCTTCAGGCCGAGGCTGATCCGGCGCTTCTCCGGATCGACCTCGAGGACCATGACCTCGACCTCCTGGCTGGTGGAGACGATCTTGCCCGGATGCACGTTCTTCTTGGTCCAGCTCATCTCGGAGACATGCACCAGGCCTTCCACGCCCGGCTCCAGCTCGACGAAGGCGCCGTAGTCGGTGATGTTGGTGACCCGGCCGGTGAACTTGGTGCCGACCGGATACTTGACGGCCACGCCTTCCCAGGGATCCGGCAGCAGCTGCTTCATGCCGAGGCTGATGCGCTGGGTCTCGGGATTGACCTTGATCACCTTGACCTTGAGGGTCTCGCCGATGTTGAGCGCGTCGGTGGGGTGGTTGATGCGCCGCCAGGCGATGTCGGTCACGTGCAGCAGGCCGTCGACGCCGCCGAGATCGACGAAAGCGCCGTAGTCGGTGATGTTCTTGACCACGCCCTCGAGGACCTGGCCCTCCTGCAGGTTGGCGACCAGTTCCGAACGCTGTTCCGCCCGGGTCTCCTCGAGCACCGCGCGCCTGGAAACGACGATGTTGCCGCGCCGGCGGTCCATCTTCAGGATCTGGAACGGCTGCTTCTGGCCCATCAGCGGGGTGACGTCGCGCACCGGGCGGATGTCGACCTGGCTGCCCGGCAGGAAGGCGACGGCACCGCCCAGATCGACGGTAAAGCCGCCCTTGACCCGGCCGATGATCATGCCTTCGACCCGCTCGCTCTTGCCGTTGGCGACTTCCAGGCGGTCCCAGGCCTCTTCGCGGCGGGCCTTCTCCCGGCTGAGGATGGCCTCGCCCAGAGCGTTCTCGATCCGCTCCAGGTAGACCTCGACCTCGTCGCCGACCTCGACCTCCTCGCTGGCCTTGGTGAACTCCTTGCGCGCAACCCGACCCTCGGTCTTCAGGCCGACGTCGACCACGACGGTGTCGGAATCCAGGGCAACGACCGTGCCATGGATCACCCGGCCTTCCAGGTTGTCTTCGGAGATGAAGCTTTCGTTAAGGAGCGCTTCGAAGTCGTCGTCGAGGCTCGCGGGTTCGGCGATATTCTCAGCCTGGCTCATATGTTCCGTCTCTCGTCCTCAAGTTGTCATTTCAGGCCTACCGGTTGTGTCCGGTGGTCTTTGGCTCGTGCCACACGGTGGCCGTCCTTGGCCCATTGCCGGTCTGGATACAAGGTACGGGCCTTGCCGTGATTTTTCTGCTGGTGCTCGAGGCCATCCGCTACGCGTGCGACCGGTCTCCGGCAACGATCGCCAAGGCCGCCTCGAAGGCCGCTTCTATATCCAAATTCGTGGTATCGAGCAAGTGCGCGTCGGCCGCCGGACGCAGGGGCGCCGCGGCCCGGCCCTGGTCGCGCCGGTCGCGCCGTTCCAGGTCGGCAAGCACGGTCTCGTAGGCAATCTCTTCGCCCCGGGCGACCAGCTCCTGCCAGCGCCGACGGGCGCGGGCCGGCAAGTCGGCCGTGACGAACAGCTTCACCGCCGCCTCGGGGCAGACCACGGTGCCGATGTCCCGGCCATCGAGAACCGCGCCCGCTTCGCCGCCGGGCGGGTCGGTCGCGAAGCGGCGCTGATATTCCAGCAGCGCCTGGCGCACGGCCGGCAGCGCCGCCACCCGGCTCGCCCCCTCGCCGGTCGCCTCGTCGCGCAGGGCCGGATCGGTCAGGTCGGCCGGCTCGATCGCCATCGCCGCGGCCACGCCGGCGGCTTCGTCCGCCAGGTCGAGGCCGTCGCGGAGCAGGCGCAGGGCAACCGCCCGATAGAGCCCGCCGGTGTCGAGATGGGCATAGCCCAGGCGTGCGGCCAGCCGGCGCGCCAGGGTGCCCTTGCCGGCGGCGACCGGGCCGTCGACGGCGACGATCATCGCCCGGCCGTCCCGCCCGCGGGCCGGATGTCGGCGCCCAGCGCGTTCATCAACGCGGCGAAGCCGGGAAAGCTGGTGGCGATCATGGCGGCGTCGTCGATCGTCACCGGCGCCCCGGCGGCGACGCCGTAGGTCAGGAAGGCCATGGCGATGCGGTGATCGTGCTCGGTCGCGATCACCGCACCGGCGGGCACCGGCGCATTGCCGCCACCGGTCACGGCGAGGCCGTCCTCGAACTCCTCGACCGACACGCCAAGGGCGCTCAGGCCACGGGCCATGGCGGCGATGCGGTCGCTCTCCTTGACCCTCAGCTCGCCGATCCCCCGCATCACCGTCCGGCCGGTTGCCGCGGCGGCCGCCACCGCCAGCACCGGATACTCGTCGATCATCGCCGGGGCCCGTGCCGCCGGCACCTCGATCCCGTGCAGCGTGCCGCCGCGCACCCGCAGATCGCCGACCGGCTCCCACTGGCGCTGGCGCGGGTTCTCGATCTCGATCGTCGCCCCCATCTCCCGCAGGGTGTCGAACAGGGCGGCCCGCAGCGGATTGAGGCAGACGTTGCGCAGAACGACGTCCGACCCCGGCCGCAGCAGCGCCGCGACCAGCGGAAACGCGGCCGACGACGGGTCGGCCGGCACCTCGACCTCGGCCGGCCGCAGCTCCGGCCAGCCCGCAAGGGTGATCCGACGCGCGCCGTCGTCGTCGTCATCGACACTGACCGAGGCGCCGAAGTAGCGCAGCAGGTTCTCGGTATGGTCGCGCGTGGGCGTCGGCTCGATCACCGACGTCGCGCCGGGCGCGTTGAGCCCGGCCAGCAGCACCGCGGACTTCACCTGCGCCGAGGCCACCGGCAACCGGTATTCGATCGGCAGCACCGTCTCCGGCCCGGTCACGGTCATCGGCAGCAGCCCCCCGGCGCGGCCGGTGAACTGCGCCCCCATCTGCTGCAGCGGGGTGATGATCCGCTGCATCGGCCGGCTGCGCAGCGAGGCATCGCCGGTGAAGGTGGTGGCAAAGGCATGACCGGCCACCAGCCCCATCAGCAGGCGCACGCCGGTGCCGGCGTTGCCCAGGTCGAGCACGTCGGCCGGCTCGCGCAGGCCGCCGACGCCCAGACCGTGCACCCGCCAGATGCCGTCGTCGCCACGCTCGATGTCGGCCCCCATCGCCCGCAGCGCAGCCGCGGTGGCGAGCACGTCGTCACCTTCGAGCAGCCCCCGGATCCGGGTTTCGCCGACCGCCAGGGCGCCCAGGATCAAGGCCCGGTGGGAGATCGACTTGTCCCCGGGGGGCGCGGCCTCGCCGTGCAGGACCGCGGCGGGATGCGATGTCAGTGTTGTCACGTCGGGGCCCAAAACAGGTGTTGCCGGGATTGGCGGACCGGCGGCTGGGTAGCACGAAAGGGCAGGCGCGACAAAGCGCGGGCGTCAATTCCTGTTGACACGGGAGAAGCATCTTCCTAAAGGGGGCGCCGATTTTTCGTGACGTGTTCCCAAGAGGTATCGGAGGCAGCACCTTGGCCAAACCCGAATGGGGGACGAAGCGCACCTGCCTGAACTGTGGCGCCAAGTTCTACGACATGCAGCGCGAGCCGGCGATCTGCCCGTCCTGCGAAACGCCGTTCACGCCGGAACCGGTTCGTGCCCGCCGCAGCCGAAGCGCTGCCAAGGCCGCGCCCAAGCCGGCACCGAAGCCGGCCGAGACGGAGGAGGTCGAGGAGGACGCCGACGACGCCCTGCTGATCGACGACGACGACGACGACGATGACAGCAGCGACGACGGCAACATCGACGAGGACGTCGCCGATGACGCTGACAACAGCGAAGCGGAAACCGTGCTGACCGTCGACGACAATGCGGACGACAGCGACGACGCCGACGACGGCGACGCCGCGGAAGAGGACAACCGCTAGCCGTCAGATCGGGCTTGAATTGGCGACCGCGGACGCTTAGGGTCCGCTCGTTTTTCCGGCGGGCCGGACCGGTCCGCCCCGGTGGGGCCATAGCTCAGTTGGGAGAGCGCTTGAATGGCATTCAAGAGGTCGGCGGTTCGATTCCGCCTGGCTCCACCAAGTTTCGCAAGCAAGGGTCGGGTCGTCAGACCCGGCCCTTTGTTTTTGACCTGAGCGGTACGCCGCGGACCGGCAACGTCAGTCGATCCGGCGCGGCTCCCAGATCGCCGTGTGGTGGATGCGGGCGATCACGCGCACGTCGTCGACGGCGACGATCACGTCCAGGTCGACGAAGCGGTGGCCCTTCTTCTCGTAGTTGTCGAGCACCCGGGCGCGGGTGTGCAGCCGGTCGCCGACGTGGGCCAGGCCGAAGTGCTGCACCGTGCTGCCGACGTGGATCCACGGCCCCAGCACAACGTTCTCGGTCAGCGCGCGGTTGCCCAGGCGCAGAATGAAACCGGGGTGGGCGACCGCTTCCTCGGCATAGACCGGGAGCAGCTCACGCACCTCGGCAAGGTAGCTCGGCGCGGTCGCCGCGGCGTAAACGGTCTCGTAGGTGCCGAGCACCCGGCCCGTCGCCAGGCTCTCGAGCGATGCCGGCGGGCGCTCGTCCGGCAGCGCCGCGCGCTCGATCTCGTGGATCGACGGCGGCGGGATGCGGTCCTCGTCCAGCGCCGCCCAGCCGGTGGCGCAGGTCTCGCCGGCGCTGTCGACCTGCAACGTCAACCGGTTGCCGTCGCCGGCGTCCCGGTCGGCACTGACGACGGCCTCGTTGCCGTCATAGACCGGCTTGTTGAAGCGGCAGCCGGCGGTGCCATGGGTCAGCCAACTCGGCCCCCAGGTGCTGACCGGGGGTTGCGTCATGTAGGCATAAACGTCGACCCCGGGCACCAGGCCGCCGCCGAAGCCATAGCGCCGGGCGACGGTGTCGTCGTGGATCTTGTTGTCCGAGGTCTTCGCCGAGTTGTAGGCGATGACCCGATAGCTCGTTGCCGTCATGGTGTCAGCTGGTCTTGGTCGTGAACGTCGCGCCGCAGCGGCGCCAGCATACGGCCTTCGCCACGCCATGGTCCAACGCAAACGCGGGCCTGGCACGGCGGCGCGATTGCCCTCGGATTATGATCTTCATCACAGCGAACTTTTGGTTAACATATCCACAGGGCGAATCACTTGTGGATAGTGTGGATATGTGCCTGCCGCGAATGCTGAATGGCGCGCGCCGCTGCGGCAAAGGCGATGTTACAGCGTCAATCTGAGCCCCGACTGCAGCGGGAGATCCTGCTGGCGCTGACCCGGGCCGTGCACGGCAGCCGTCGGCTCGATCAGCTTCTGGCCTACGCCTGCGGCCGCGCGGCCATCGACGCCGATGAGGCCGCCCGCCTGTTGTTCGACGGCGGGCCGGCGACCGGTTCGCTCGATCCGTCGGCGCCGCCGGCCTGCCCGGCCTACACCAGCGATGTCGACGCCCTGCTGCCCGGCGAGGCGATCCTCGCGGTCGAACCGGTTGCAGCGCGCCGGCGCTGGCGGGCAGCCCAGCAGGTGCCGGGCGCCGCCGCCTGCGAGGCCGAGGCCGGCACGGAAGTCCTGGCCCGGCGGGCGGCGGCCCTGAGCTGGCTGCTCAGCAGCGAGACGGCGAGCGACGACACCACCACCGACCGGACGCCGGCGGCAACGGCCGACGAGAGCGGCCGCGCCGAGCCTGGCGCGGGAAGCGTCTCGGGCGGCCTCGAGATTCCGGCCCGTCTGGGCCTGGAAGCGGCGACGCAGGCGTCGCCGGCAAGTGCAGCGAAGTCATCGCGGCCGGAGACGGCCGCAACGAGCGAACCGCCCGAAGAAGAGGCGGACGACGACGGCTGGCGGATCATGTTCTGACCCGTGACAACAGCGAGCCCCAAATACTGGAAAGACGGAGGCGAGGGTAGATGGAGAGTTACGTCAACGGCATAACCGGAATCGACAAACGGCCCTACACGATCGTCCTTGGCAACACCAAGGGCGGCACCGGCAAGTCGACGTTGGCGATGCACCTGACCGTGGCGCTGATCAAGATGGGCTACCGGGTCGGCACCATGGATCTCGACGGCGTGCAGGGCACGTTGTCGCGCTATCTCGCGCACCGTTTCGCCCACGCCGAAACCCGCGGCGAGCGTTTGCCGATGCCGATCCATATCCGGGTGCAGCCGGCCGAGCTGGACGACGCCAAGAAGAACGAGGCGGAAGAACGACGGCGCCTGCGTGCGGCCTTTCAGGACGTTGCCGGCGTCGACTTCGTGGTCATGGACACCGCCGGCAGCGATACCCTGCTGACCCGGCTTGGCCATGCCTGCGCCGACACCCTGATCACACCGCTCAACGACAGCCTGATCGACATCGACGTGCTGGCGCAGATCGACGCGCAGAAGCGCCACGTGCTCGGGCCGTCGATCTACACCCGCATGGTCTGGGAACTGACCAACAGCCGGATCGCTGCCAACGACGCGCCGATCGACTGGATCGTGGTGCGCAACCGCCTGGGCCACATCGGCGCGCGCAACATGCTCGACGTGACCAGGTTGATGGAAAAGCTGGCGGCGCGCATCGGCTTCCGCCTCGCCCCCGGCCTTGGCGAACGGGTCGTCTTCCGCGAGCTGTTCCTCAGCGGCCTGACCATCTTCGACCTCGACCTGCAGGGCGACGAGCGCGCCAATGCCAGTCGCCGCGCGGCGCGGCAGGAAATCGTCGATCTGCTGACGACGATCGGGGTGAAGACGGAAGCGCGGGCCGCTTAAGCCGGCTTTCTCGCCGCGGCCGCGTCAGCCGGTCGGCGGCCGGCGTTGCACCACCAGGCAGTCCTCGCCGGCCTGACGGAAGGCGCGGCACAGCGTGCGTGCCTCGGCCCGGGTGCTGAAGTTGCCGGTGCGCAGCCGGAACACCGAGCCGCCGCCGGGCAGGCGCCCCGGCTGCACCTGCAGGACGTTGTCGGCGACCAGGTTCGGATGACGCCCGGCGATCTCGCGCCACAGGCGCTCGGCGTCCGCCGCCGACGGCAGCGAACCGAGCTGCACGACGTAGTAGGGCGCCGGCGCCTCGACCGTGCCTGACGACTGCAGGTCGGGCGCGGCGGCCGGCAGCCGCTGCGCCGACGGCTTGACCTGCGGCCGCACCGGCACCGCACCGGCATCCGCCGGCGCATCGGCTGCGGCATCGCCGAACCCGTCATCTTCGATCACCGGCTTGCTTTGCGGGGTCACGGGGACGACGACGGCATCCGCCGCGGCGCCGGTGCCGGCGCCATCGGCCGGCTCAGCGGCCGCTTCAGGACGGGTCAGCGTCACCGCCGCCGACGGTGTCTTCACCGCGACCGTGAAGTCATGCGCGCCGGTCGCCACCGAGCGGTCGCTGTAGAACACCCATTCGCCGTTGCCGTCGGCCGTGACCGTGCCGATCAGTTCGCCGTTGTCGAGCACGATCAGCTCGGCGAACGGCGCTGCCCGTCCCGCCAGCAACGGGAAGCCATCGCCGCCGATCCGCACCACGTCGAGGCTGGGAGCGACGCCCTGCACGGTCGCCGTCGCGCCCTGTCCGGGCACCCCGGCCTGCGCTGGCTGCGTCGGCTCGACCGCCGGCACCGGCGGTTCTGCGACCGGCGCCGGCGCGTCGTCAGCGGCCGCGGGCCCCGGCGCGGCCGTCGGCGCCGGCGACGTCTGCGGTGCTTGCGGTGCCGTCGGCGCCGGGGCGCTCTCGGATGTCGCGGGGACGGCTGCCGGCGGTGCACTTTCGGGCAGCCGGCCGCCGGCGGTGATCCAGATTACCGCCGCGGCGACCGCTGCGGCGATCAGGCCCATGGCCCAAAGTGCCCGGTTGTCGCCGGTCCGCGCCGGCGGCAGCGCGGGCGCGCGCGCCGGCGTGGCGGCGGCCGATGTCGCCGCGGTCTCCTCGGCCTGCGGTGCCGGCTCGCCTGCCGGCGGCAACGCGGACCCGGGCTCCGGTGCCGCCACCGGTTCGGCGGCGGCCGCTGGCGCGTCAACCACCGACCGGTCGGCATCCGTCCGCGGGTCCGTTGTGTCGGCGGGCGTGGGCTCCGGCGCGGCAGCTTCACCCTCGTCCGGATCGTTGGCGACCCGGGCGATGCTGATTGCCTTCAGGCTGGCCTCGGGCACGTTGTCCGCCGTCGCCGGCGCGCCCGCGTCGGCCTCGGCGGCCTGCGTCACTGCCACGGCGCGCAGGTCGACCACGGGCGGCGACGGCGTCTCCGGCCGATAGAGATCCTCCTCGCGCGCGGCAGGCGCTGCCTGCCCCTTCAAGGCAAGCAGGTCGCTGGTCAGGGATGCCGGCTTCGGCGCGCTCATGCGTAGGTCGAAACCGCTGCGTCTTCGGTGTTGGCGAACAGGTCCGGTGCGGCCGACCGCGTCGGCGCCGATGGCAGGGCCCGCCGGAACACCCGGCCGGTCAGGCGCGAGTCGATGAACTCCCACAGTTCGGCGACCTCGGCCGCCGACTTGCTGCGCCCGGGCAGCTCCATGACGGTGCGGCCGTCGATCATGCTCGAGGCGAAGTCGACGCGCTGGTGGATCACGGTGGGCGCCAACGGCCCGTGCCGCGAGAGTACGGTGACGGCCTCTTCGGTAATCCGCGCTCGTGGGGCGGCCCCGTTGATCACGAACAGCAGCGGTTTGCCCAGGTGCTCGACCAACTCGACCGTGCGGCCGACCGAGCGCAGATCGTGCGGGCTGGGCCGGGTGGGAATGACGATGAGGTCAGACACGGCGATGACGTCGGCCATTAGCGCCGTCAGCGCTGGCGGCGTGTCGATCACCAGCAGATCGATGCCCATGTCCTCGAGCCGGCGTACGTCCTCGGCCAGCCGCTCGACGTTGGTCTGCACGAACAGCGGACTGTCGGCCTCGCGCGCATTCCACCAGTCCGACAGGCTGCCCTGCGGGTCGATGTCGACCAGGGCGACCGGCGCGCGCCCGGCCTGCTCCGCTGCAACCGCTAGATGCCCAGAGAGCGTGGTCTTTCCCGATCCGCCTTTGCGTGAGGCAACCGCGATGACCTGCATGCAAAGGACTCCCCTCCAGTGCGCGGCACCTACACGCCGCGCGGTCGTCGACGCCCTATAAAGTCTTTTCAATCAACCCACTAGATATGAGCTGATTCGCCAACAACCTTACTACATCAAGTATGTCGTCGGAAGCTGACATTAACGTTTATTAACCGAGTCTCGGCCAAGACCGGGCCATTACAGGCCGGCATTGCACGAATAGGCGCCGCCCGCGGGCAGCCTTTTCCCGCGGCAATCTGCGGCCTATGCTCGACCCATGAGCATGCCCGCCGCGCCGGCCGCCCCGCCCACGCCCGACCTGACCACGCCAGCACCCGCTGAGGTTGGATTCGATCCCGACGCCCTGGCCGACGCAGTGCGCTTTGCGGCGGCGCACGAGATCGGCTGGTCCCGCGACATCGCCGCGCAACTGGCCAAGGGCCAGTTCGAGCCCCCGCCCTGGAACGAGGTCCTGGGACCGACCAGCCCGCGCGGCGCCCCCCAGGGGGCGATCGTCCGGCACGGCCGCCTGGCCGCTACCTGGGGCGAGCCCGACCGCGCGGACATGACATTTTCGGTCGCCAAGAGCTATCTCGCCGTGCTGGCCGGGATCGCCGTCGGCGACGGCCTGATCGCCGATGCCGATGCCCGGGTCGCCGTCACGGCGCTCGACGATGGCTTCACCAGCCCGCAGAACCGCACCATCACCTGGCACCATTTGCTGCAGCAGACCAGCGAGTGGGAGGGCACCGTCTGGAGCAAACCCGATCAGATCGACCGCTACCGCCAGCTCGGTCCCGACGCCGACAACAGCCGCAAGGGCGAGGCCCGGCCGCTGGCGTCGCCCGGAACCTACTGGGAATACAACGACGTCCGCGTCAATCGCCTCAGTCTCTCGCTGATGCAGTGCTTTCGCCGGCCGCTGCCGGAGATCCTGGCCGACCGCATCATGACGCCGACCGGCGCCTCGGACGGCTGGGCCTGGCGCGGCTACGACAACGCCTGGGAGGAGATCGCCGGCAACCGCATGCAAGGCGTGCCCGGCGGCAGCCACTGGGGCGGCGGCCTGTGGATCAGCGCCCGCGACCAGGCCCGGCTGGGCCAGTTGATCCTGCAGGGTGGCCGTTGGGGCCAGCGGCAACTGCTGCCGGCCGCGTGGTGCGAACGCATGCTGAGCCCCTGCGAAATCAACCCCGAATACGGCTATCTGTGGTGGCTGAACACCGGCCGGCAACGCTGGCCGGCAGCCAGCGCGGAGGCCGCGGCGGCGATCGGCGCAGGCGGCAACATCATCCTGGTCGAGCCGGCGCATCAGCTTGTCGTCGTCGCCCGCTGGCTGGACGATGCCGCCACGGCCGACTTCATCGCCCGGGTGATCGCCGCCATCGCCGACTGAGCAGGGATCCGGGCCGACGGCATGAACGCAGCGGTTATCGACGCCCACCATCACATCTGGCGCCAGGCCGACCTGCCCTGGCTCAGCGGGCCGATGCAGCCGCGCATTTTCGGCCCCTACGAGGCGATCCGCCGCGACTATCCGCTCGAGGAATTCAACGCCGATGCCGGCCCGGCGCTCGCCGCCAGCGTCTATGTCCAGGCCAACTGGCCGCCGGCGCGGGCGCTGGACGAGGTGCGCTGGGTCCAGAGCGAGGCCGACCGCACCGGCCAGCCCCTGGCGATCGTCGGCTATGCCGACCTGACCGCGCCTGACGTGGACGACCTGCTGGCCGCACAGGTCGAGGCCGCGCCGCGGCTGCGCGGCGTGCGCATGCAGCTGCACTGGCACGCGAACCCGCAGTACCGCTTTGCCGCCCATGCCGACCTGATGGACGATGGCGACTTTCGCCGCGGCCTTGCCCGCCTCGCCGCGCGCGACCTGCTGTTCGAGCTGCAGGTGTTTCCCGCTCAGATGCCGGCGGCGGCCCGGCTGGCCCACGATTTCCCGGCGCTGACGCTGGTGCTGATGCACTGCGGCATGCCTGAGGATCTGAGTCCCGCCGGCCTGGCGCAATGGCGCGACGGCATGGCCCGGCTGGCGGCCTGCGACAACGTCGCCGTCAAGCTGTCCGGCCTGGGCACCTTCGTGCACGAGCTCTCGGCCGATCTGATCGCCGAGATCGGCGGCGAGACCATCGCCCTGTTCGGCCCCGCGCGCTGTCTGTGGGGCAGCAATTTCCCGATCGAGAAACTCTGGACCGACTACGCCAGCCTGCTCGCCGCCTGGCAGACCGCCTGCGCCGGCCTGGCGGCAGCCGACCGCCGGGCGCTGTTCCATGACACGGCGGCGCGCCTGTACCGGCTGGTGCCGTGATGCGCAGTCGCCCGCAGCGCAGGCGCGCCGGCCGCCTGGCCATCGCCGCGTTGGCGGCATCGCTCGGCGGCTGCAGCGACAATCCCGAGGCAACCAAGACCCTGGGCAGTGCCATCGGCGCCGCTGTCGGTGCCGTCGTCGGCAGCCAGATCGGCTCCGGTAGCGGCCAGGCCGCCGCCACCACCATCGGCGCCGCCCTGGGCGCGTTCTTCGGCGGCGAAGTGCTGCTGCGCCTGACCGAGGGCGAGCAGCGGGCCGCGGCCGAGGCGCAGCAGCGGGCGCTGGAGACGACCCCGTCGGGCGAGCCGGTCACCTGGACCGACCCCGATACCGGCACCACCGGCCGCGTCGTCGCGCAGCCGGCCTTTCGCGCCAACGACAGTGCCCCGTGCCGCGAGTTCCGCCACGTGATCGACGTCCAGGGCAGCGGCGAGAAGATCGAGACCGACGGCGTCGCCTGCCGCAACGCCGACGGTGCCTGGCGTCTGGTCGAGCAGGACTAAGCAACGGCCGACGGTTTTCTTTATGCTGCAGAGGCCGCCGCAGCAGAACCGGCGGCGGGCGCGCCGGCGGAAGACCGGTGCGCCGACGACAATGAGGAACACCACGAGCGGAGGCGCATCGCGCCCATGAACGACCAAGCTCAACCGGTCGCCGCCGGCGACGAGAGCCACCTCCGGGTCCGCGCCCCGGCGCCGGCGTGGTTCCACGATGCTTTGGCCGCGCCTAAGCAGTCGCGCCGGGTCGAAGTGGAAGGCTGTCCCATCCACTACCTGCTGTGGCCGGCCAAGCGCACGCCGGCCGTGGCACCGGGCATCCTGTTCGTCCACGGCGGCGGCGCCCATGCCCAATGGTGGAGCTTCATCGCGCCGTTTTTTGCCGGCGACCGGCCGGTGGCGGCGATGGACCTGTCGGGCATGGGCGACAGCGGCCGGCGCGAAGCCTACAACGCCGCCCTGCGGGCGGAGGAGATCGGCGGCGTGCTCGCCGACGCCGGCCTGGACGAACGCCCGGTCCTGGTCGGGCATAGCTTCGGCGGCTACATGAGCATGGTGTTCGGCCGCAAGTACGGCGATGCGCTGAGCGCCGCGGTCATCGTCGACTCGCCGATCCGCCGGCCCGACGAGGATACGGCCCGTCGGCGCCGGCGCATGGGCGGGGTCAAGGTCAGCTATCCTGAGTTCGAGGCCGCGGTCCGCCGCTTCCGCCTGGTGCCCGAGCAGCCGTGCGACAACGCCTATATCGTCGAGCATATCGCCCGGCATTCGATCATGGCCGCGGAAGACGGCGAAGGCTGGGTGTGGAAGTTCCATCCCGCGGCGATGGGCGCCAAGCGCTTCGACGAACCGTTCGCCGAGCACCTGGCGCACATGGCCTGCCGGCGCGCGTTGATCCGCGGCGAACACAGCGCCTTGCTGACGCCCGAGGTCGCCGCGCACATGGCCTCGCTGATGGGCCCCGACGCGCCGGTGATCACCGTGCCCGGGGCGCACCATCACGTCATGCTCGACCAGCCGCTGGCCTTCGTCGCCGCCCTGCGCGCCCTGCTCGCGGCCTGGCAGACCTAGCCGGCATTTCTCCAACGCCCCACGGTCTGCGCGGCGCTGTCCGCGGGCGCTCAGTCTTCGGTCGCGTCGGCGCTGTCCTCGCTCGCGAAGGGCGGCGGCGCGAAGTAGCGCGGGATCTCGCCGACCGAGGCGACGTCGACTTCGACCAGCGCCGGGCCGTCGGCCGCCAGGGCGCGCGCCATCGCCGGGCCGAGCTGGTCGGCGGCGGTGATGCGTTCGAACGGCATGTCGGCCAGCCGCGCCAGCCCGGCCAGATCCGGCGCAACCATGTCGCCATAGAACTGGCGGCCGCCATACATCGCATCCTGGATGTGCTTGATCACGCCGTAGCCGGCATCGTTCATCACCAGGAAGACCACGTCGGGGCGTTGCTGCACGGCGGTCCACAGGTCCGACAGGTTGAGCATGAAGCCGCCATCGCCGCACAGGGCCACCGCCTTGCGGCCCGGGGCCGCGAGCGCCGCGCCGATGCCCAAGGCCAGGCCCGGGCCGATCGCGGCGCCGACCGGGTAGACGCTGGTTTCGGGGCTCAGCACCGGGAACAGCCGGTTGCCCCAGGTCGAATTGGCGATGGTGACGTCGCGCACCCACAAGGCGTCGTCGGGCATCGCCGCCCGCAGGGTCGCGGCGAAATCGCGATAGGCGCCCAGGGTCTCGCGGTAGGCCGCCGTGACCTCCGCCTTCAGCGCGGCGACCTCCTCGCGCCAGCCGGGCGCCGGCTGCAGCCGGCCGGCGAGCCGGTCGGCCAGCGCCGCCAGCGCCGCCCCGGCCTCGCCGGCATGGAACAGTTCGCAGCCGTAGGTACGGCCGTTGGCGGCCGGGTCGATGTCGATCTGCACCCGCCTGGCCGGCAGGGCCAGGGTGAGATCGCGGGTCTCGTGCCCGCGCAGACGGCTGCCGGCCACCAGCATCAGGTCGACGCTGTCGTAGAAGGCTTCGACCAGGGGCACGTTGTTGAATGCCCCTAGCGTCATCGCATGGTCCTCGGGCAACACGCCACGGCCGTTCATGCTGGTGATCACGGCAACGCCCATATCGGCTAGCCGGGCGACCGCCGCGCCGGCGTGCTTGCCGCCGTTGCCGACCCAGAGCAGCGGCCGGCAGGCGCCGGCAACGAGCTCGGCGATGGCGTCGAGCGAGGCCGGATCGCCCGCATCCGCCGGCGGCACCGGCAGGCGCAGGTCGTCGAGCCCGGCCGGGCGGGCGATCGGCGTGCGCTGGATGTCGATCGGGATCTCCAGGCTGACCGGCCCCATCGGCGGGCTCAGCGCTTCCGCTGCCGCCCGCTGCAGCAGCCCGAACACCTCGCCGGCAGCGCGGGCCCGATAGGCCGCCTTGGACACCGAGCGCAGCATGCCGAGCTGGTCGGGGACGTCATGCACGGTGCCGTGGCCGCGGTCCAGGTTCCCGCTCGCCGTCTGCCCGGTCAGGTGCAGCACCGGGCTGCCGGCAAACCGCGCCTCGACCAGGGCGCCGGTGACGTTGGCCGCGCCCGGCCCCGTGCTGGTGAACACGGCGCTCAAGCCCCGACGCACCCGGGCATAGGCGTCGGCCATGTGACCGGCACCCATCTCGCCGCGCGCCGGCACGAAGCGGACGGCGTTGCGCCGGCCAATGCCGTCGAGCATGGGAATGTTGTGCACCGAGATCACGCCGAACGCGGTGTCGATGCCCACCGCCTGCAGAAACTCGGCGACCAGGTCGCCGACGTTGTAATCGCTCATGGTGTCCCTCCCAAGACCGCCAGCCACAGCATAGACCGGATCGGCACGACGCGATGCCGACTTGCGGGCTTTGGCGCCGGCGCCTAAAGACATCCGTTGATGACCGCGACAACCGACAGCGACGACCAACGATTCCGCGCCTGGCTCGCGCGCCTGCCCAAGGTGGAGCTGCACCTGCACCTGGAAGGGGCGATCCCGCATGACGCCTTGTGGGCGCTGATCGAAAAGTACGGCGGTGACGCCGACGTGCCCGACCGGGCCGCGCTGGCCGGTAAATTCCGCTACCGCGACTTCCCCGCCTTCATCGACACCTGGATCTGGAAGAACGGCTTCCTGCGCGCGGCCGACGACTTCACCGCGATCGCCGCCGCCATGGCCGACGATCTGGCGGCGCAGAACGTGCGCTATGCCGAGGTGTTCTTCTCGCCCTCGCGCTTCGCCCAGCACGGCCTGACGCCGCAGCAACTGGCGCTGGCGATCCGCGCCGGCCTGGACAGGGTGGCCGACATCGACGTCGCCCTGATCGCCGACCTGGTGCGCGACCATGGCCCCGAGCAGGCGGCCCTCACGCTCGACGCGGTCACCGAGGTCCGCGACGACGCCGGCATCGTCGGCATCGGCATCGGCGGTTCGGAGCACGCCTTCCCGCCGGAGCCGTTCGTCGCGGTCTATGCGCAGGCGCGGGCGCGCGGCTTCAAGACCTCGGCGCATGCCGGCGAAGCGGCCGGGCCGGAGAGCATCCGCGGCGCCGTCGAGGCGTTGGCCGTGGACCGCATCGGCCACGGCACCCGCGCGCACGAAGATCCGACCGTGGTGGCGCTGCTGGCCGAACGGCAGATCCCGCTCGAGGTCTGCCCCTGGTCCAACGTCGCCACCGGGGTGGTCGCCGACATTGCCGCGCATCCGGTCGGACGCTACCGGGACGCCGGCCTGCGGCTGACCATCAATTCCGACGACCCGCACATGTTCAATACCAGCCTGGTCGACGAGTTTGCCGCCCTGCGTGAGCACTTCGGCTTCACCGCCGACGACGTCCGCAAGTTGCTGCTCAATGCCGTCGATGCCGCCTGGCTGCCGGCCGGACGCCGGGCGACGCTGCGCGCCCGCCTGACCGGCGATCCGGCATGGCAGGCGCAATAGCGCACGGCAACGCAAGCGGATTGGTTCAAGATGGCTGGATGATTGCGCAGATCGGCACCCTGATCGGCGGCCTCGGGCTGTTCCTGCTCGGCATGTGGCTGATGACGGACGGCCTGAAAGTAGCGGCCGGGCGCTCGCTCAGGGCGATCCTCGCCCGCTGGACGCGGACCCGCTGGCACGGCCTGCTGGCCGGGTTCGTCTTCACCGCCCTGGTGCAGTCGTCGAGCGCCGTCACCGTCGCCACAATCGGCTTCGTCAACGCCGGCCTGCTCAACCTGAACCAGGCCGTATGGGTGCTGTTCGGCTCCAACGTCGGCACCACCGTGACCGGCTGGCTGGTCAGCCTGATCGGCCTCAACGTCAAGGTCGAGGCCCTGGCCCTGCCGCTGCTGGGCCTGGGCATGATCCTGCGCCTGACCGGCCCCGGCAGCCGGCGCGGCGCCCTGGGCGAGGCGATCGCCGGGTTCGGCCTGTTCTTCATGGGCATCGCCATCCTGCGCAACGCCTTCGCCGGCCTGGCGACCCAGATCGATCCCGCCGCCTTTGCCTCGACCGGCATCCTCGGCGATGCCCTGTTCCTGCTGGGCGGGTTCATGCTGACCACCCTGATGCAATCCTCGAGCGCGTCGATCGCCATCGCCCTGTCGGCCGCGGCCGGCGGGCTGATCGCGCTCGAGCCGGCCGCCGCCATGGTCATCGGCGCCAACCTCGGCACCACCAGCACGGGCCTGCTGGCGGTCATCGACGCCACCGCCAACGCCCGCCGCGTAGCGATGAGCCACGTCATCTTCAACCTGGTGACCGCGGTGGTCGCGCTGTTGCTGCTGCCGCTGCTGGTCGGGGCGACGGAATGGCTGCGCACGGCCGCGGACCTGCCGGAGGGGCCGGCGACGGTGCTGGCACTGTTCCATACCCTGTTCAACCTGCTGGGCGTGGCGCTGATGTGGCCTCTGGCCGATCCGCTGGTGCGCTGGCTGTCGCGGCGCTTCGGCACCGTCGAGGAGAACGAGGCACGGCCGCGCTATCTGGACGCTACCCTGTTGACCGTCCCGGCGCTGGCGGTCGACGCCCTGGGCCGGGAACTCGACCGCCTCGGGTCGTTGTCGCTGCGGTTCTCCCTGGCCGTGCTGAGCGGCAGCGAGAGCCGGCGCATGCCGCAACGGCGGATCGCCATCGGGCAACTTGGCGCGGCGATTGCCGGATACGTGCATCGGCTCTATGGCGCCAAGCTGCCGGCGCCGGTGGCCGATGCCCTGGTGCACCCGCTACGCGCCGTCCTGCTGTACGCAGAGGTGGCGGAAATCGCCCAGCAGCTGCGCAGCCAGCTGCCGCGCGTTGCCGAGTTGCCGGTCGGCCTGCGCGAGGCCGTATCCAGCTATCGAGATGAAGTCTCGGCCGCCTTGGCGGAAGAACTGAAAGCGAAAAGCCGGCTTCCGGCAGAGGCGCGCAAGGCCTGGCTGAAAGTGGTCGAAAACGGCTACCAGGAACTGAAGACGCAACTGCTGCAGGCGGCCTCGCAGGGCACGGTTCCGGTCGGCGAGCTGGACGGCGCGGTCGAGCTGGCCGCGAACCTGCGCCAGATTGGCCTGAAGTCGCTCAAGGCCGGCCGGCGCACCGAAGCGATGCTGCAGGCCGCCGCCAGCGTCGAGGTCGACGAAGACCTGCTGGCCCTGGCGGAAACCGACGCCGTGCTGGCGCACGAACGCCCGCCGCTGCCGCCTGCCGCGGCGGCCGATGAGCCGTCGACGGCCGACGACGAAAGACCCAACCCGCCAACCTAGACGACTCAGGCCGCGGCGCGGTCGATGCGGTCGCGCAGGGCATACCAGCTCGAGACCAGCGGCAGGAACCAGGGCCAGCCGGTATAGCCCGGGCGGCCCTTGAACGGCAGACCGTCGAAGGCGCACGGCCGGTTCGCCTGGCCCAGGATCTTGCGCGCGGTCTGGGTCCCCAGGTAGGTCATCATCGCCACGCCGGAGCCGTTGCAGCCGGCCATGTAGTGCACGCCCTCGTGGGTGCCCATGTGCGGCAGGAAATCGAAGGTGAAGGCGACGCCGCCGGTCCAGGCATGGCTCACCTTGTGGCCCTCGAGCTGCGGAAACACCGCGGTCATCTGCCGGTACAGGATCGGCGCCGCCTCGCGCGGATCGCGCATGGCGAGCTTGGCCCGGCCGCCGAACACCATGCGCCGGCCGTCCGGCGACAGGCGGAAGTAGTTGAGCTGACGCTTGCTGTCGGACAGGCCACGGCCGTTGGGCACCAGCTCGCGACCGAGCTCGGCCGGGAATTCCTCGGTGGCGATGATGTAGCTGGCGGCCGGGATCAGCCGCCGGCGCAGCCAGGGCGTCGCCTTGCCGGTATAGCCGTTGGTGCCGGTCACCACCTGGCGGGCACGGACGGCGCCGGCACTGGTGGCGACGGTGAAGCCGGCGCCGTCGCGGGCGCCGTCCCGGGCGACCCCCAGCATGCGCACCGGCGCGCACAGGTTCACGTCCAGGCGGCGGCAGGCGTCGTACAGGCCGCGGTGCAGCAGGGCCGGATGCGCCAGACTGGCGCGCTCGTAGCGGGCGCCGCCATGGAAGAAGTCGCTGCCGATCTCCTCGCGCTGGCGCTCGCGCGGCAACGCCTCGGCACCGGCGTCGCCGGCGGCGTTGGCCATGTCGATGCGATGGCGCATGGCTTCGTAGTGCGCGGGCGTGTAGGCGCCGACGAACCGGCCGCAGCGCTGGTAGTGGCAATCCAGGCCTTCGCGCTCGATCAGTGCCTCGATGTTGCTCATCGCCTCGCTGCCGCCGGCGAGCAGCGCCCGCATACGCTCGGCGCCCAAGGCCCGCTCGGCCGGCGACTTGCTGGTGCCGGCGGCCGGACCCTTGCCGACGTTGAGGCCGGAGACCTGGCCGCCGTTGCGCGTGCTGGCGCCGTGGCCGAACGCCTCGGCCTCGATCACCGTCACGGAGGCGCCGTGGCGGGCCAGCTCCAGTGCCGTCGACAGGCCGGCATAGCCGCCACCGACGACGAGGACATCGCTCTCCTCGGGCAGTGCCGCGGTGCCGTCCGTGGTCGGCGCCGCGGCCTCCCACCAGAAGGGCGTGGTCTTGAAGCCGTCGCCGTAAATGGCCTGCATCGCCCGTCTCCCCCGTTTGCGCCGTCCCATGGTAGCCGCCGCGGCCATGGCCTGCCCAGGGACGGCTCGCTAAGCTGGCGGCATGACGAGCGACCCGGAACGATACCTGGCCAACCGGCCGCCGGACGACCGCGACGCCTGGCGGCGTTTCGCCGACGACGACAGGGCCGCCGGCTTCGTCATCACCGACGACTTCGAGCGCTTCAACCAGCGCGACGACATGTTCAACCGGGCGTTCTGGGACCCGCACGTCCAGAGCGAGCATTCCCGCGATTTCTTCAACAGCTACCGGATGAACGCCCTGCCCCGGGCCGGCGACGGCTTCACGCAGAAGGACTTCGCCCTGCGCAACGCCGCCTGGACGATCGCCGACGAGTACGCCGACCGGGGCAACGCCGAGGGTGTGCGCGAAGGCTTCCAGGATCCGCTGGCACCGCGGGTCGGCGTCGCCGCAACCAGGGTGCCGGTCGACGACGTCGCTGTCACCACTGCCGAAGTGAAGCGTCTGGCCCGTCTGTTCGGTGCCGACCTGGTCGGCGTCACCGATTTCGACGAGCGCTGGCTCTACAGTTTCCGTGTCGACGTGCGCAATCTCGAGGAGAAGCCGAACGAGCTGCCACCCGGTCTCAGCCACGTCATCGTCCTGGGCCACGGCATGGATCACGACCTGGTCGGCACCTATCCCTCGGCCCTGGCCGGCGCCGCGGTCGGCATGGGCTACTCGCAGGAAGCGGTGACGGCGCAGCAGCTGGCCCAGTACATCCGCAACCTGGGCTACCAGGCGGTCGCCTCGATGAACGACACCGCGCTGGTGATCCCGCTGGCGATCAAGGCCGGCCTGGGCGAGTACGGCCGCAACCAGATGGTCATCACCCGCGAGTTCGGCCCGCGCGTGCGCTTCTCCAAGATCTTCACCGACCTGCCGCTCAACACCGACCGGCCGGTGCGCTTCGGCGTCGAGGCGTTCTGCAACGTCTGCAGCCGCTGCGCCGATGCCTGTCCGCCCAAGGCCCTGCCCCACGGCCCGCCCGACGACCAGCCGCCGAACCGCTCGGCGATCCGCGGCGTGCGCAAGTGGACGGCGGACTGCGAGAAGTGCTTCGGCTACTGGGCCAAGCTCAGGAGCGACTGCGCCATCTGCATGCGCGTGTGCCCCTACAACCGTGACTACCGCCGGTTCGGGGCGCGGCTGTTCCGCCGCTTCGCCGGTACCCGGCTGCGCCGCCTCGTGCTCTGACTCGACACCCGGTTCGGCCATGGCCGCCGGCAGCGGCCGAAAGACTGGTGGGCGGCGCTGACCGCGCGATAGCCCGCAGGCTAGTCGCTCAGCGCCGGGCTGGCCGCGGCGCGGTCGAAGGCGGCGCCGATGGCGGCGAAGCGCTCCTCCACCGCCGCGCGCATGTCGAGGTGGGTGAGGATGTAAAGCTCGCCGTCGCCGATCGCTTCCATCACCCGGGCGGCGACCCGGTCGGGATCCATGCCGGCATCGATGGCGCCGCGGATCATCTCGCTCATCGCTTCCTGCTGCGCCGTCTGTGCCGGCGCGGTGTCGGCCAGGTCCTCGGGCCGGTTGCGCGAGCTGTCGGCGATGCCGGTGCGCACCCAGCCCGGGCACAGCACCGAGACGCCGATGTTCTCACCCTGCAGCTCGACAAACATCGCTTCGGAGATGCCGACCACGGCCATCTTGGTGGCGTTGTAGGGCGCCATGCCAGGCGGGCTGATCAGGCCGGCCATCGAGGCGGTGTTGACGATGTGGCCGGGTTCGCCGTGCGCCAGCATCGCCGGCAGAAAGGCCTCCAGGCCATGGATCACGCCGTGCAGGTTCACGCCCAGCACCCAGTCCCAGGTGTTGGCGCTGGCGGTCGCCACCGGGCCGCCGCCGCCGACGCCGGCGTTGTTGCACAGGATATGCACGTTGCCGAACTGCGCTTGGGCCGCCTGCGCCAGCCGCGCCACGGCGGCGCGATCGGAAACGTCGCAGATCAGGCCCTCGGCCCGCACCTGCCGCGACTGCAGCTCCGCCACGGCGGTTTCCAGCGCCGGCGCCTCGACGTCGGCCAGCATCACCTGCATGCCGGCGGCGCCGAACGCCCTGGCCATGGCAAAACCGATGCCGCTGGCACCGCCGGTGATGACGGCGGTGCGCCCCTGGAACTCCTGCATATGTACGCCTCCTTGTTGCGGCGCAGACCCTGGCCGATCCGCAGCGATCGATCAAGCGCCAACGACGCCGCGCTTGACCCGGCGCCGCCGTCACCGCTACAACACGCGGCTTCGATCAGGACACCAAGCATGATCAGGTCCGAAAAATCAGGCGGTTATCGCACCTCGCCCGGCGGCGCCAACGGCGCCCGCGCCGGCATGGCCCATTGCGGCCTCAGCGTACCGACCTCAACGGGCTGACCCTTCGCACCATCCCTGTCAGCCCGACCCACCGAAGGGCTGACAGCGGATCCGACCAAACAACGTGAGTCCGCGCCGCCTTTCGGTTCCGCCGAAAGGAAGAGCCGATGTTCGTTTCAAGACAGACCGCCCCGCCCCTGGCACGCACCGTTGCGCTGCTGCAGGCGATCGCCGTCTGCCGCGGCCTGGTGTTCGTGGTGCCGGTGCTGGTGCCCTACTTCGCCCTGCGCATCGGCCTGGACTTCCAGCAGTTCCTGCTCACCGAAGCCGCCTTCGCCGCCACCGTGGCGGTGATGGAGGTGCCGTCGGGCTGGCTGGCCGACCGCTGGCAGCGGCGCCGGGTGATTGCCCTGGGCGGCCTGGTCAACGCGATCGGTATCGCCCTGCTGATCCCGGCGGATGGCCTGGCCATGGCCATGGCGGCTCAGATCACCATGGGCGTCGGCATCAGCCTGACCTCGGGCGCCGACAGCGCGCTGTTGTATGACGCCCTGCTGGCACGCGGCGAGAACGACCGCTTCCGCGTCATCGAAGGCCGCCGCCACGGCATCGGCCTGTACGCGGTCGGAGCCTCGTCGCTGGCCGGCGGCGCGCTTTACGCGATCGATCCGGTGCTGCCCATCCTGGCGATGGTCGTCGGCTACCTGGCGATGACCGCCTGCGCCCTGCTGCTGGTGGAGCCACCGCGTATCGTCGCGACCGAGACCGGCCGGGTGACCGGCCGGGCCGGCTGGTGGCGCCAGGCCGCCGGCCTGGCCGCCCTGTTCGCGGTCTGCGTCACGCTGTTCGCCGCCACCAGCGTCGGCATGTGGACGCAGCAGGCGTACTACCTGGCCCTGGGGCTGCCGGAAGTGAGCTTCGGGCTGTGGGTCGCGCTGGGCTTCATCGCCGGCGGTCTCGCGGGTCAGCTGGGCCACCATCTCGATCGCTGGCTGGGTGCAGCCGGCGCGCTGGCGGCGCTGTGGACCGTCACCGCCCTGGCCTACGTCGTCAGCGGCCTGTTCGTCGGCTGGCACGGCGTTGGCCTGTTGCTGCTTGGCTCGGTGACCTGGGGCGCCGGCTGGCCGCTGCTGCAGACGCTGCTGAACCGGCAGGTTTCTTCGGCCCACCGCGCCACCGCACTGTCGACGGCGAGCCTGGCGATCAGGCTCGGCTTCGTGCCGTTGTCGGCGGCGATCGGCTGGCTCGCCGATGCGCACGGGATCGGCGTCGGCCTGGTCGGCCTCGGCCTGTGGCTGGCGCTGGCGGGCGCTGGTCTGGCGCTGCTCTATCGTCGCCGGGCAACGCCGCGCGTCGCCACGTCGCACTGAGCGGCGTGGTGGCGTGCGGCGGTGCGTCAGGACGCCAGCGGCAGGCAGGACGGGCCGATCGGCTCGAAGCTCTTGTACTTCAGGTGGAACTCCTGGTGGCCCAGCGCCTCGGACACGCTCGGCCGGCCGGCGGCGACGTCGAGGATCAGGCCATAGATCTCGTCGCCGACCTCGTCCAGCGACGCCGCCCCCTCGAGGATGCGGCCGGCGTTGACGTCCATGTCCTCGGCCATGCGGGCGTAGGTCGCCGGGTTGGCGCAGACCTTGATCACCGGTGAGACGGCCGAGCCGACCACCGAGCCGCGGCCGGTAGAGAACAGCACCACGTGGGCGCCGCAGGCGATCAGCTCGCCGACCTCCTCGTTGTCGTTGATCGAGGGAAAGCCGAAGCGCGGTTCGCCGTCCGGCACCATGTCGAGCAGGTAAAGCCCGCCGGCGGGCGGCTGGTCGCCCGGCTTCAGCAGGCCGACGATCGGCGAGGCGCCGGACTTGGCATAGGCGCCCATCGATTTCTCCTCGATGGTGCTGAGGCCGCCGTCGGCATTGCCGGGCGAGATGCTGGCATGGCCCATGGTGCCGTAGTAGCGGTGCGCCTTGTGCACGCAGGCGACGATCTCGTCGGCCAGTGCCGGGGTCGCCGCCCGTTCGGCCATGTAGCCCTCGCAGCCGATCAGCTCGCCGGTCTCCTCGAAGATGCAGGCGGCACCGGCCGCCACCAGGCGGTCGAAGGCGCGGCCCATGGCGGGATTGGCGGTCAGCCCGCTGGTCGCATCCGAGCCGCCGCAGATGGTGCCGACGACCAGTTCGTCCACCGCCATCGCCGCCCTTGGCGTGTCGGCCAGGGCGGCCAGGGTGTCCGCCACCCAGGCCCGCCCCTCGTCGATGGTGCGCCGCGTGCCGCCGCTCTCCTGGATCACCGCCAGGTGCGCCGGCCGGCCGGAGGCGGCGACGAAGTCGGCCAGGCCGAGCTTGTCGAAGCTCTCGCAGCCCAGCGAGATCACCAGCGCCGCGCCGACGTTGGGATGCGTCGCCAGGCTCTTCAGCACCCGGTCGGCATAGGCGTTGGGAAAGCACCCGGGGAAGCCGATCACGTGGACGCCCTGCTCGCGGAAAGGCAGGGCGATCTCCCGCGCCACGTGGTGGGCGCATTCCACCGTGTAGATCACGGCGATCAGGTTGCGGATGCCCTTGCGCCCGTCGGCGCGGACGAAGGCCTGGATCGCGTCGCCGCTCATGCGCCGCCCTCCACGTTGTAGGTGGGGATGTAGTCGCTCTTTATGTTGTGGATATGCACGTAGTCGCCGGCGGCGATGTCGGCGGTGGCCGAGCCGATCGGCGCGCCATACTTGAAGATCTTCTCGCCGCGGGCGATCGGCCGCGCCGCCAGCTTGTGGCCGTAGGCGACGTCCATCGCCATCTCCCGCGGCGCGCCGGCGATCCGCAGCGTCTCGCCCTTGGCAACGTTGGCGATCAGCACGACGACGTTGTCCTGCGGCGACAGTTGCAGCAGGCGCGCGTCGTTGCCGTCCTCGCCGGCGGCGTCGGTGTTTGTCATGCCCTGCGCTCTCTCATAAGTTTGCAACGTTAGCACCACGGCCACCGGCGGCAGAACCGGAAACGGCGACAGGACACGACAGCGGGACACGGCGGGGGGAGATGTCGGCACAGCCTGAGTTTGACTACATCGTCGTCGGCGCCGGCTCGGCCGGCTGCGCGCTGGCGCACCGCCTGTCCGAGGACCCGGCCAACCGGGTGCTGCTACTGGAGGCCGGCGGCCGCGACCGCAACATCTGGATCCATATCCCGGTCGGCTACTACCGCAACATCCACAACCCGAAGATCGGCTGGGGCTACAGCACCGAAGCCGGAGACGACATCGACGGGCGCAACATCCCCTATCCGCGCGGCAAGGTGCTGGGCGGCTGCAGCGCCATCAACGGCCTGGTCTACGTCCGCGGCCAGGCCCAGGACTACGATCACTGGCGCCAGCTCGGCAACACCGGCTGGGGCTACGACGACGTCCTGCCCTACTTCAAGCGGGCCGAGGACAACGATCGCGGCGCCGATGCCTTCCACGGCAGCGACGGGCCGCTGAAGGTGTCCGACATTCCCGACCGGCGGGAGATCTGCGAGGCCTTCATCGCCGCCGCCGAGGAAACCGGCATTCCGCGCAATCCGGACTACAACGGCGCCAGCCAGGAAGGGGTCGGCTACTTCCAGACCACCTCGCGCAACGGCCGCCGCTGCAGCGCCGCGGTGGCCTACCTGCGGCCGATCCGCGACCGCGCCAACCTCGAGGTCGAGACCGGCGCCCTGAGCACCCGGATCCTGCTCGAGGACGGTCGCGCGACCGGCATCGCCTACACGCAGGACGGCGTCGAGCGCCAGGCCCTGGCGCGTCGCGAGGTGATCCTGGCCGGCGGGGCGATCAACTCGCCGCAACTGCTGCAGCTCTCGGGCATCGGCCCGGGCGCGCCGCTCAAGGCCCTGGGCATCGAGGTCAGGCACGAACTGCCCGGCGTCGGGGCCGACCTGCAGGACCACTTCCAGGTCCGCCTGGTGCACGAGCTCAACCGGCCGATGTCGATGAACGACGACGTCAACAACCCCTGGCGCAAGCTCAAGGTCGGCCTGCAGTACCTGCTGCGCCGCACCGGCCCGCTGACCATCAGCGCCGGCCAGGTGGCGCTGTTCACCCGTACCCGGCCCGAGCTGGAAACGCCGGACATCCAGTTCCACTTCATCCCGTTCAGCGCCGACGGTCACGGCCAGACCCTGCACGCCTTCTCCGGCGTCACCATGTCGGTCTGCCAGCTGCGCCCGGAAAGCCGCGGCAGCGTCAGCCTGAAGAGCGCCGACCCGCGCGAGGCGCCGGCGATCCAGCCGAACTTCCTGGGCAGCGAGCGCGACCGGCAGACCATTGTCGACGGCCTCAAAGTGGCCCGCCGGATCGCCGCCGCCCCGGCCTACAGCCGCCACGTTCGCCAAGAGCACATTCCCGGGCCCGATGTCGGCGACGACGACGCCCTGCTCGCCTTCGCCCGCGAGACCGGCACCACCGTGTTCCACCCGGCCGGCACCTGCCGCATGGGCGACGATGCCGGCGCCGTGGTCGATGCCCGCCTGCGGGTGCACGGCATTCGCGGCCTGCGCGTGGCCGACTGCTCGATCATGCCGACCCTGGTCTCCGGCAACACCAACGCGCCGGCGATCATGATCGGCGAGAAGGCGGCCGACCTGGTGCTGCAGGACAACCGCTGAGGGCAGGCCGGTGACGACGGCGGACGGCGACACCCTGGCCCAGCAGACGGCGCTGCTGGCACGGGTTCTGACGGCGGCGGCCGGCCGCTGCTTCGGCGCCGGCACCCGCATCGACGGCCTGGCCAAGCTGTCCGGCGGGGCCAGCCGCGAGGTCTGGAGCTTCGATGCCGTCGCGCCCGACGGCCAGGTCTTGCCGCTGATCCTCAAGCGCGACCCGCCGGGCGAGAATGCCGAGCTGGACGGCGGCGTCGATGCCCTGCTCGGCGTGGACCGCCGCACCGAGGGCCGGCTGATCGAACTCGCCGGCGACAACGGCGTGCCCGAACCGCGCGTGCACTTCTTCCTCGAACACAGCGCCGACAGCCCGCCCGGCTTTGTCATGGACCGCCTGGACGGCGAAACCCTGGGCCGGCGCATCCTGCGCGAACCGGCCCTGGCCGAGGCCCGGGACGGGCTCGCGTTCCAGTGCGGCCAGGCCCTGGCGCGCATGCATGCCGTCCCGGCCGAGCGGCTGCCGCCGTTGAAGGAGCTGGCACCGGCGGCACATCTGCAGCTCTACCGCGACACCCTGGCATCGTTCGACCACCCCCACCCCGGCTTCGAGTACGGCCTGCGCTGGCTCGGCGAACGCCTCGAGCTGGCCGGGACACGCCATACCCTGGTGCACGGCGACTTCCGCAACGGCAATTTCATCGTCGACCGGGACGGCCTGAAGGCGGTGCTGGACTGGGAGCTCGGCCACCGCGGCGATCCCATGTGCGACCTCGGCTGGATCTGCGTGAAGTCCTGGCGCTATGGCCATGTCGACCGGCCGGTGGGCGGTTTCGGCCGCCGCGAGGACCTGTTCGCCGGCTATGCAGATGCCGGCGGCCCGCCGGTCGACCCGCAGGTGGTGCACTTCTGGGAAGTGTTCGGCGCCATGCGCTGGGGCGTGATGTGCATGATCTTCGCCTTCGACCACCTCGGCCATCGCCGGCGTTCGGTGGAACCGGCGACCATCGGCCGGCGGGCGGCGGAAGCGGAACACGACCTCCTGGAACTGCTAGACTGAGCGGCGATGCCCAACGACCGGCCAGACACGGCAGAACTGGTCACGGCGGTGCGGGAGTTCCTGGCCGACAAGGTCGCCCCCAACGTCGACGGGCAGCTTGCCTTTCACGCCCGCGTCGCCGCCAATGCCCTGGCCATCGTCGAGCGCGAGCTGGCGCTGGGCGGCGACATGGACGCAGCCGAACGGGCCCGGCTGGCCGCGCTGCTGGGCCATGACGGCGATCTCGACAGCCTGAACCGCGAGCTGGTGGCGCGGATCCGCACCGGCGCGCTCGACGACCGGCGGGCCGAGCTGCTCGACCACCTGCGCCGGACCTGCGCCGACAAGCTCGCCCTGGCCAATCCGCGCTACCTGACGCCACGGGACTGAGCGGAGCCGGTGACGGTGACGATGGACGACGACACGGGCGGCGCCGGCGGCATCCCCGATGGCGCCGACCTGCTGGCCCGCGGCGTTGCCCGGCTGCTGCGCGAGATGGGCCAGACCAGCCTGACCGAGTTCACCCTGCGCTCCGGCCGGCGCGCCGACCTCGCCGCCATCGACCGCGGCGGCAAGATCACCATCGTCGAGATCAAGCGCTCGCTGGCGGACTTCCGCGCCGATGCCAAGTGGCCGGAGTACCTGGAGTTCTGCGATGCCTTTTTCTTCGCCGTGCCGGTGGAGTTTCCCCGGGACGTGCTGCCGGAGGACACCGGTCTGCTGATCGCCGACCGCTACGGCGCCGAGCTGATCCGGCCCGCCCTGCTGACCGGCGGCCTGCACGCCAGCCGGCGCAAGGAAATCCTGCTGCGCTTCGCCACCACCGCCGCAAACCGCCTGCAGCGGCTGACCGACCCGGAGCTCAGCGCCTAACCGACGGGGGCACGTGGCGCCGTCGCCACCGCGCGATGGCCGCCGCCAGCAGCAGGCCGAGAACCACGCCGGCGAGGTTGAAGCCGACATCGCGCGGATGCGCCAGGCGGTCCGGCGTCAGCTGCTGCAGGGTTTCGGCGGCCAGCGCGAACACCGCCAGGAACGCCGCCGCCAACCGCCAGTCCAGGCGTGGCCAACACCAGCGCGCCGCCAGCGTCAGCAGGGCGAACAGCACGACGTGGCCGCTTTTGTGCATCACCATCCAGAAGAAGCCGAGCGGTCCGGCGCCCTCGCGCACGGCCGGAGGGGTGTCGGCAGGCCGCTCTGCCGGCGCGTCGGCCGCCGGCAGCGCCGTCGTCAGCTGCGCGCGCCAGTCGCGTGCCAGCTCTGTGAGCTCGCCCTTCACGCTGTGCGGCAGCAGGCCGCCGGCAAGAATGCCGCCGGCCACCAGCAACACGGCAACCCCGCGCACGCCGGCGCCGGCCCGCAGGACGGCGGCCACGGCCAGCAGTCCGAGACCGAGCCAGGCCGCCGCCACGGCCCGCCGCAGCCATACGAACAGGGGCCGCTCGACCAGCGCGACCAGCGACAGGCCACGCAGGTCGAGCCGCCCGGCTGCCTGGTTCAGGCCGACGACGATGCGCAGACGCGCGCTCGGTGCCGGCAGGAAGAACCGCGCCTGCAGCGACTGCCAAGCTTCGCCGGCGTCCGCCATCGGCAACTGGTGCGGCCGCTCCCACAGCGCCCGGCCTGCGCCGTCGTGCTGCACCAGCAGCACCCGAGCCCCGTGCCAGGGGCGCGTTCCGCGCACGATGCCGGCGGTGCGCACCTCCGCCGCGAAGCGCACATGGGCGATGCCGGGCGGGCGGGCGATCTCCCGTTCGAGCATTGCCACGCCCGGTTCGGCCAGCACGAAGCTGACGCCAGCACCGGCAATCGCAGACGCCGGCGGATCGCCAACCACGATCCAGCCGGCGGCATCGGCGGCGACGTCTGGCGGCGACAACAGATTTCCGGTGACCGTCTCGAAGCGCCCGCCGGCCAGAGAGGTCCACAACGTGGCAGCGACAAGCGCGACCGCGAGCAGCGCCAACAGCGGCGCGGGCCGGCTCATGACCGCGCGCGCATCGGCCCGGCAAGCGCAGCCCGACACGGTGTGCAGTCTTCGGGACTTGCGCGCGACTGCGCCGATGCTACATAATTCATTCGATTATAGAGTTCAAAAACAAAAACAGTGTCGAGGGTTGCCAAGTAATTTGAGTATTACTGACGACATGGTATGGAGACCATCATCTCTACATGGATGATGAGTTCGCTGCAATGGACAACCTGAAAACGCCGGCCGAGATCTTATCAGAGGCAGACGCCAAGGGCCTGCGGCGGGTGCTGGTGGTGACGGCGCTGCCGCTGGAGATGCACGCAGTGCAGGCGCACCTGACTCCGATTGGGACCGCCTACGGCCGCAACGGCACGATCTACGAGTGCGGCACGTTCGCCGCCGATGACGCCGACTGGTGCGTGATGGTGGTGGAATGCGGCGAAGGCAACCATGCCTCCCTGTTCGTCGTCACCGATGCCCACCTGGACTTCGGCGACTTCGAGCTGGTGCTGTTCATCGGTGTCGCCGGCTCCTGCAAGTCCGACACGCCGATCGGCAGCGTCGTCGCCGCCAATCATGTCTACACGCCCTATACCGGTAAGTACGGCCCGGGCGGCTTCGCCAGCCGGCCAAGAATGCTGTCCATCCACTATGCCCTGGTGCAGCTGGCGCGGAAGATCTGCCGCGACAATCACTGGCAGGCAAGGATCACGCCGCCGCTGGACCACAGGCTGCCGTCGGCGGAGGACTACCCCCAACCGAATCCGCCGACGGCCCACGTGGCACCGATCGTCGCCGTCGAGGCCGTCGCGGATGACCCGGGCAGCGACCTGGCCAAGATGATCGCCGAGTTCGCCAGCGACGCCCACGGCGTCGAGATGGAGGGCTACGGGGCCATGTTCGCCGCCGATCGCGAACGCACACCCGCCATCGTCATCCGCGGCATCTCCGACATGACCACCAACAAGGCAGACGCGACGGACGAGGTCCGTCAGCCGGTCGCCGCCGCGCATGCCGCGGCGTTCGGCTTCGAGATGCTGAACTACTGGAGCGTCTGCCACGCCACCCGGGACGCAGACCAGGATGGCGACGCCGAGCGTGCCGCTGTCGTCGTACCGTTCGACGGCGAAACCTGACCGCGGCCTCACTCAGGCTTGCCGGTAATCGGCTCGACGATGCAATCGGGCCGGCCCGGATCGTCACAGCAGGCCGACAGCTCGCTTACGGCCTGTTCATAGACAACCGTCCAGTCGCGCCGGCTGTGGGCGTTGCCCGGTGGCATCCAATGGCTCGCCGGGTAGTTCTGCGCCCAGGCATTGGCGCCGTCGATGGCCACCGCACCGGCGGATTCCAGAATGCCGCGACGGCAGGTGAACAGGGAGCCGATACGGTGGCACCCCGTGCAGGTGTTGCCCCGGGTCGAGATTGCCTGTGACTTCGGCCACTGGCGGAAGGCGGCGCCGATGTCGTTGGCGTACCAGCCGAAGGGGTTGCTGGGGATGTGCTCCCAGACCTGGGCGATGAACGGACTGTACATGAACGGATCGCTGTCGTGGCAGTTGCCGCAGCCGGCATCGGCGGTCTTCTCAGGCGCATGCCAGAAGGCCCGGGCCGCCGCGACGCCGTCCGCCGTGTTGCCGCCCGACGGCGAGGGCACCCGGCTGGCGTCGAACCCTTCGGCCGTCGGCGCTTCGGCCTGGAACCAGCAGGTGCTGCCGGTTCGGGGGTTGTGGGCGATGACATCGACCTCGTCGAACCGGGGGCTGGTCTCATCGCGGATGTACTTGCGCCGGCACAGCGCACTGATCTGAACCTCTCCGTCAGCGAGCAGCAGCACCCGCGAGTACGGCACGCACTGGCCATCCGAACCGGTCCCCAGGGGTAGCAGCGCCGGTCGGTCGCAGGTCATGCCGGCGACGTAGCGCGCCGGCGCTTCGCCGTTGACCGTGACCGGCACGACGACACCATCCAGGCAGTTGAATGCCGGGACCGGGGCGATCGCCGCCGCGCACTGGCGGGCATAGTCGATGATGTCCTCGGCCGTCGCCGCGGCCGGCACGACCACCGCGAGCGCCACCAGAACCGGCGCGAGGCGCCGCAGACAGCCCGTCATGTCAACAGTCCCGGTTCATTGCGGATCACCGCACGCACCGCCTGGTAGTAGCGCACATAGCCACTGCAGCGGCAGATGTGCTGGCCCAGCGCGCGCTCGATGGCGGCGTCGAGTTCGCGCGCCGGAATCGGGCTGCGCCGCAACCGATCCAACAGCACCCAGGCCGCCATCAGAAAGCCGGGTGTGCAGTAGCCGCATTGGAAGGCGAAATGCGTCAGCACCGCGTGCTGCAACGGGTGCAGGTCGTCGCCGTCGGCCAGGCCCTCAACGGTGTGCAGCGCCATGCCGTCGAGCTGCGATACGGGTGTCGAGCAGGCCAGCAACACCTCCAGCGGCGCCTCTTGCGTCCGCCGCACGGCGACGGTGCAGGCCCGGCAGACGCCGATGCCGCAGCAGAACTTGGTCCCCGTGACATCGAGTTCGTCGTGCAGATAGTCGACCAAAGGCAGGTCCAGGTCGGCACCGCCGACTTGCACCGGCCGGCCGTTGACCGAGAAAGCGACCGATCCGGTCACGACAGTGCCTCCCTGATGCGCGCGGGCGTGATCGGCAGGTCGCGAAAGCGGTGACCGGTCGCCGCCGCCAGGGCATTGGCGGTCGCCGGCGCTATGGAACACATCACCGCCTCGGCAATACCCTTGGCCGTGCGGTCGCCCGGCAGCGGTGGCAGGGTGTGCAGCTGGAAATCGTGCAACGGCACATCGGCGGCCAGCGGGACGTGGTAGCGGTTCAGGTTCCAGTCGCCCGCGGCTGGTCCGGCCAGGCCCGGCGGCATGTCCTCCAGCAGGGTGTAGCCGATCATCATGGCGACGCCCCCCTGGCTCTGACCCTCGACCAGGCCATCGGTGATGACGCGGCCGGCATCGAGAAAGCTGGCCGAGCCCACGACCTTGGCGATCCCCGTTGTCGGATCGACGGTGACGGCGATCAGGTTGCCGCAGGGCGTGAACAGGGTCCGCGAATAGCGCTCCGATGACGGCGTGGGATAACGGCCGTTCTGCCGGTCGACCAGCACCGGCGTCCCGCCGCCTGCGGGGAATAGCGCGAGCGCGGCGATCGGCCAGCGCCAACGCTTGCCGCCAACGGTGTAATCAGCTTCAACCCAGCCGTCCTGGAAATAGGCATGCACCATGGCCGCGGCGATGCCATCGCTCTCTTCGATCGCCGCATACAGCCGGGCCAGGCTCAACGGCGGCCGTCCGGGCGCGGTCAACCGGCCGTCCCGCCAAGCTGTCTGCGCCGCCGCTACCGGTTCACCCCACAAGGCCTGCGCCGCCGGCAGCACGCCGGTGTGAAACAGCACCCGAGCGGCCTGTTCGATTGCGTGCACCTGCTGGAAGGCGGTGATGCAGGCACTGGAAGAAGAGTAGGCACTGTGGACCCAGCGTGGGCTGCTTTGCCAGTTGCCGTCGTGGCCCGTCGTCAGCTCGAGGGCATCGAACGCGGCAGCATTGCCCATCTCGATGCTGGCGGCGTTGTTGCCCAGTTGCAGCGCCGTGCTGACGGCGAGCGTGGTCGCCGAACCGTTGCCCATATCGACGGCGTTGGTGGTGACCTTAAGGCGGCCGTCGGCTTCCAGGGAGACGGCGCCGACGACGGCATCGCCGCCCGTACCGAAGGACTGCACCGACGTGGCGAAGCCGACGCCGTAGAGCAAGCCGTCGGCCTGTCGCCGCAGGGTTTCCCGCTGGCGGCCCTGCCACAGGTGATGGCGCTCGGCGCGGCTGAGGATCTCGTCGAGCCGCAGCGGCGCGAGAATGGGTCCGCCGACCACCGTCCGGTCGCCCTCGTGCAGGACATTGCGCCGGCGCAGCTCAAACGGCGACAGGCGCAACGCCTCGGCGGCTTCGTCCAGCACGGTTTCGATGGCGAAAAACGCCTGGGGCCCGCCGAAGCCGCGCTGCGAGCCACCGCTGACATTTGTCGAGTGACGGGCCTGGCCGCGGATGGCCGCACGCGGTACGCGATAGCTGCCACCCGCGCACAGGCAGGCGAGGCTGGCGACATAGGGGCTCAGATTGCGCCGCCCGCCGGCGTCGAAGAGCATGTCCGTAACGAGCGCCTGAATCTGGCCGTCACGATCCACGGCCAGGCGTTCGCTGATGCGGCAGGGATGGCGCTTCAGGCCGGCCTGGAACTGCTCGAAGCGGTCATGGGCAAGACGTACCGGCCCGTCGGCGTGGGCCGCGGCGATGGCGAGGTAGAGCGTGAAGACCCAGGTGTCGCGGCCACCGAAGCCGCCGCCCGGATAGCACGACGTCAGGTTGATCTGCAGTGTCGGGCTGCGGTCGGCGAGCATTGCCGCCGTGTCGGCCAAATCGTGGTCAGGCGACTGGGTACCGACGACCAGGTTGAGGGTGTTTTGCCCCGCCTCATACCAGGCGAGGCCGGTTTCCGGTTCCATGAACATGGGATCCATGGCCCGCATGCTGAAGCCGCGTTCGAACGTCAGCCAATCGCCGCTGGACGTGTTTTCGGCCAGCGCCAGCTCGATGCGAGCCCGGTAGTGCCCGGCCATTCGCGCATAGCGATGCGGCACACCGCCGTCGCGCGCATAGGAGAACTCGTCCTCCGCGGCATCGTCGCCCGCCCAGCGCACAGTGTCGGTCAAGGGGTCGAACAGCACGGCCGGTCCGGGGCCGGTCTCGCTGCCGTAGCGCTGAAAGGCGGGGTCGAAGCGAATTCGTTTGCGGGCGCCGCGAAAAGCCCGGGCATCGGAGAAGATCAGAATCGCGACCGGCTGCCCCAGGAAGTCCGGCACATGGCCCGCCCGCACGAGGAAGTCGTAAACGATGTCTTTCGGCTTGTGCACCGCCGACAGGGCGCTCGTACGCAAGCCATGCTCGGCCATATCGACCAGGAGGTCGCGCCGGATCCCGTCCGGCTTGACCAGGCCATCACGCAACAGGTCGCTGGCCAGGACGACGCGCTCGGGCGCCAGCGGCGGCGGCAGCAGATCCAGGTTCAGGCCGAGAAACGGACGGTCCGCGTGAATCGCCCGGACGATCATCACCGGCTTCTCGCTCGCCGGCCAGCCGGACATGTCACGGGCACGAAAGTCGCGCGCGTAGATCTTCTCGCCGCGCACCTTCCTCACTCCGTCGATGCGATAGCGGGCGACGCCGGGCGCCTTCGCCCAGCCGTCGGCATCGACCGCAGCAACGGCAGAGCCGGTCCCACCAGGCGGCGGCAACAGATTGACGACCACGGCAGCGCCGGCCGTCTGCAACACCCTGCGTCGGGATAGCTTCACCGCCCTTGCGCTCCCCCCTGCTGCGCTTGGCGCCGATAGTGAAGGGCCACTCAGGCCATCATCATAACACCCGTGGTGCCGTGCGGCACGCCGCAGCTGTCAGGTCCACAAGGCGGTGTAAGCGTCGATCAGTTTGGGCGCTTCGTAGTCCCAGGCCAGTTCCTTTTCGACCCGGCGACGGCCGAAGCCGCCCATCTGCGCGCGCCGGGCCGGATCGTCGATCAGCTCGAGGATCCTGTTGCCAAGATCGACCGCGTCGTTCGGGCGGGCATAAAGCGAGGCCTGCTGCGCGGTGAAGCGGCCCTCGGTGACGTCGAACTGCACGATCGGTTTGCCCAGCGCCATGTATTCCATGATCTTGTTCATCGTCGACTTGTCGTTCATCTCGTTGACCACGTCCGGGTTCACGCAGACGTCGGCCGTGCTCAGCACTTCCAGCAGCTCCTGGTCGGGCACCCGGCCGGTGAAGGTGACGTGGTGGGCGAGGCCGAGCTCACCGCTGCGTGCCTTCAGCGCCGGCAGCTCGGGGCCGCCGCCGACGAGCACGAACTGGATGTCCTCGCGGCCCTGGCGATGGACGATGTGATGGGCCGCATCCAGCAGGTAGTCGAGGCCTTCCTGCGCCCCCATGACGCCGACGTAGCCGACCAGATGCTGGCGGCCCTGCTTGAGGGCCGCGACGGGCGGCTGCGGCCGCAACCGCGCCAGGTCGGGCCCGCTGCGCACGACGAAGACCCGCTGCGGATTCATGCCGCCGCGGGCGATGGCGATGGCACGGTAGCTGTTGTTGGTGGCGATGGAGACGTCGGCGATGCGGAACGTCCAGCGTTCCCACAGCAGCATCAAGCGATAGAACAGGTCGCGACGCCCGAACTTCGCCTCGTAGAGCTCGGGATTGATGTCGTGATGGTCGAACAGGAAGCGCTTGCCGAAGAACAGCTTGAAGAAACCGGCGACCAGGAAAATGTCGTCGGGCGGATTGCAGGCATGGATGACGTCGAAGCCGCGCCCCAGCAGCACCCGCCAGGTCAGCAGCCACTGCCAGAACAGCGCCGTCGAGTACTCGAGCAGATAGCCGGCCGGGCCATTGGCCTCGAACGGCAGCGGGTGGCGATGGACGTGAATGCCGTCGATGTCTTCGAACCGGCCTTCGTAGCCGCGCCCGGTCGGGCAGATCACCGAAACCTCGGCGCCGGCGTCGCGCAGCGTCATCGCCTCCTGCCAGACCCGCCGGTCGAACGGCACCGGCAGGTTTTCGACGATGATCAGCACCCGCCGCCCGGCCAGCGGGCGGGCCGGGCTCAGCGCCTCGATGAAGCGGTCGGTGGCCTCGAAACGCTTACCAAGCGATGCCATCGTAGTGCCCGTTGCCGCCGTTGCCCTCCTTGATACGGATCAGGTCGACCAGCACCTGGTCTGCGCGCAGGCGGGCCGGCACGCTGGTGAACTCGGCGTCGGCATTGCCGATGACGACGGTTTCGGCGTGCGCAAGCAGATCGTCGATATCGTCGACCATGAGCTTGCACAGATGCGGGATGCGCTCGCCGATGAAGTCCTTGTTGGCGCCGGTGAGGCGGGCCAGCGAGACGTTGCGGTCGTAGAGCCGCAGGTCGTAGCCCTTGCCGATCAGCGTCTCCGCCAGTTCGACGATCGGGCTCTCGCGCAGATCGTCGGTGCCGGCCTTGAAAGAGAAGCCGAGCACGCCGACGTTGCGGCTGCCCTTGTCCATCACCAGCTTCAGGCCGCGTTCGATGTGCGCCCGGTTGGACGGCATGACCGAGCCGAGCAGCGGCAGCTCGAGGTCCAGCGAACGCCCCAGATAGGTCAGCGCCCGCAGGTCCTTGGGCAGGCAGGAACCGCCAAAGGCGAAGCCCGGCTTGAGATAGTAGGGCGACAGGTTGAGCTTGGTGTCCTGGCAGAAGATGTCCATCACCGCGTGCGAGTCGATGCCCAGCGCCTTGCAGACGACGCCGATCTCGTTGCCGAAGCCGACCTTCAGGGCATGCCAGACGTTGTCGACGTACTTCACCATCTCGGCGACCTCGATCGGCGCCCGCAGCAGCGGGGCGTCGAGCCCGGCGTAGATCTGGGCGAGCCGGTCGCCGCTCAGCGGATCGATCTCGCCGATCACCGTCTTCGGCGGCTGGCGGTAGTCGTCGACCGCGGAACCTTCGCGCAGGAACTCGGGATTGTTGCAGAGCCCGAAGTCGGCACCCGCCCGCTTGCCCGACGCGGCCTCCAGCCGCGGGATCACCGTGCCGCGCATGGTGCCCGGCAGGATGGTGCTGCGCATCACGATCAGGTGCCGGCGCGGCGAGGTGCGCAGGGCGGCGCCGATCTCGTCGCAGACCCGCTCGACGTAGGACAGGTCAAGGCTGCCGTTGGCCCGGCTCGGCGTGCCGACGCAGATCAGCGCCATCTCGCTGTCGGCCAGCGCGGCGGCGCCGTCCTCGGTCGCCTTGAGACGCCCGACGGCGGCGGCCTGTGCCACCAGCGTATCCATGTGCTGCTCGATCACCGGCGAGCGGCCGTCGTTGATCATGTCGACCTTCTGCCGGTTGTGGTCGACACCGACGACCTCGTGGCCGTCCTGGGCCAGGCAGGCCGCCGTCACGCTGCCGACATAGCCGAGGCCAAACACGCTGATGCGCACCGGACATCTCCTCAGTCACGGTTGCCGCCGCCGAACCGGCAGCCGCTCCAGCGCCCGATTTAACCGTTAAGACATTGAAAAGACGTAACCACCGGGTGCCCGGGGGCCAGCGCGCCGGCGAACACGAGCCGGCTGGCCGGCTCCAGGCCGCCGAAATGCGCCGAATACCAGCCACGGTCCGGCGATGTGCCACCCCGCTCGAGCCGGGGCGCCAGCGGCCCGGCCTGGCGCAACGCCAGCAGCGGCCGCCCGCCCTCGCTGACCTGCCAGGCGCCATCCGCCTCGCGCAGATCCAGCCCGGGGGCGAACAGAAAGCCGATCTCCACCGGCCGCACGCCGCCCGCGCCGTGCAGGCTGTCATGCACGTCGAAGCCGCTGTCCGACCGGGCTGCCAGCCGGCGGCGATGGCGCACGCCGAAGCGCCGCAGATAACCGTCGTGTTCGGCCTCGACCAGCCAGTCCGCCGGGTCCTCGGTCAGCTCGCGCAGGCTGACCGTAGCCCGTGCGCCCCAGTTGAACGGGCCGGTGATGGCGCTGGAATCGGCGCCGGCGACACACAGCGTATTGTGCGCCGGCGTGCCGCGGAAGTGGTCCCGCCAGGCGCCGCCGGCGTGATAGAGATAGGTGCCGGCGTCGACCAGCACCGGCTGACCGCCAAGATGCAGCCACAGCGCCAGGGCGTCGGCGTGGCCATGGGCGGCGATCGAGAGAAAGCCGAGCGGCCCGTGATCCATCACCAGCAGCCGCTCGCCGGCGCCACCGCCCTCGCGCACCACGGTATAGCCGCCGTCGGGGAAGTGCCGGACGCCGGCGCTGGCCGGCACCGGCGCCGGCGGCTCCCCGGTCAGGGCCCAGCGCAGGTGCGCTCGCGGCCGCGGCGGTGCCAGGGCGTCCCGACCGGTGGCACCGGCCAGACCGGCCAGCACGCCGCCGACGTAGTCCGGCTCGGACCAGCCGGACGCCAGGACCCGGCCTTCGTCGTCGTCGCCGATCCGCGGATGGTTGCCGCCGGCATCGATCAGCGCGCGCAGCCAGTCGCCGGCCTGCTGCAGGCGTGCCCAGTAGGCGGCCGGGAACGGCTCGTCCAGCCGCCGGGCGACGAGGCCGCACAGCAGGAACCACTCCAGCGAGAACGCGGCATAGGTCGGCGACTGCTCGGCACCAACGCCGTCGGCCAGGAACTGGCGCTCGACTTCCGCGGCCAGCACGCTGCGGCCGTAGGCCCGCCAGCGATCGGCCGGTCCGAGCGCCGGCGTCAGGGCGCCGAGCAGATAGAGCCCGCCGGCCTCCGCCACCCGGTGGTTGTTGGCCGAGGAATGGCGCGAGGGGAAGCGCTCCAGCCAATAGCCGTGCGCCGCCAGGCAGCGCAGCAGGGACCGCCGCAGGTCCTCCGGCATGGCCGGCCCCAGGCAACTGGCAACCACCAGCAGGCTGACCACGCGCAGGGCGAGCTCGATGCCCGACGCCCAGCCGACGCCACGGAACGGCGGATTGGCATCGATCCAGCTCGCCACGTGCGTCAGCACCAGGGCCCGCAGGTCGGCGTCGTCATCCAGGGCGGCCAGGGCGGCGAGTGGCTGCAGGTACTGCAGGCGGCCAAGTTCCCAGACGAACTTGACGTCGCCGCCGGCCGCGCCGTGACGGAACGACAGGTCGAAGCAATACGCCTCGGCCGGCCAGCGCTCGCCACCGACCGGATCGAGATGCCAGTCGGGTTCTCCGGGGCCGCCGGGCCAGCGCTGGCCCAGCAGACAAAAGGCGTTGCCGGCGACGTCGTCGGCGAGCATGCGCCACTCGGCGCGCAGCTCGTCAAGGCCCGTGAGCTGCGCCAGATCCGTCCGCAGCCCCGGGATCTCCGGCAGGAGCGCCGGCCCGACGAGCAGGCGGCCGAGGTCCGGTTGCCGGCGACGCGATTGCCGTCGCTTGCCCTGCTCGACCAGGCGGTGGCCGATCTCCGCCGCCGACATCGCCCTGAGGCGATGCCAGAGCCAGCGTAGCCGCGCGCGGTCAGGCATCACCGGCGGCAGGGGCGCGCGCGATGGCGGCGCAGTTGTCGCGCAGGTGGGCCGGATCGATGGTGCCGACGATGACACTGGCGACCCCCGGCTCGCCGGCCACCGCGGCGAGGGCGGCTGCCGGGTCGCCCTGGTGGCCGCTGTCCAGGGCCTTCTTAACCAGCACCCCGCAGCCGGTCGCACCGGCGGCGGCGATCACCGGCACCATGGTGCGATAGCCGGGGCTCAAGGTGACCATGACCACATCGCAGGTCGCGGCCGCCAACAGGCCGCCGTTGACCGTCTTCACCGATGCGCCGAAAGCGCGGATGCGGCCCTTGATCTTCTCTTCGGCCAGGGCGTCGACCGCACCGCTGTCGCGGAGTTCGGCGACATCGTCGTCGCCGCAGTGCAGCAGGACGACGTCGAGAACGTCCCGGCCAAGGCGCTGGCGGCTGCGCTCGATGCTGGCGACGATCGCCGCGGCCGAGTAATCGAAGCTGGAACGGCCGTCAGCGAACTCCTCGCCGGCCTTAGTCACAACCACCCAGCGGTCGGGCTCCGGCAGCAGCGCGCCGATGCGCGCCTCGCTACTGCCGTAGGCCGGTGCCGTGTCGATCAGGTTGATGCCGCTGGCCGCGGCCGCCGCAAGCAGCTCGGTCAGGCGGTCGTCGCTCGGCAACTCGAACGGCGTGGGGTACTTCACGCCTGCCGTGCGACCGAACTTGGTCGTGCCCAGCCCCAACGGACTGACCCGCAAGCCCGTGCGTCCCAGCTCTCTCAGCTCCATTGCTCCACCGTCGCCCAGGGCGGCGGCGCCACGGCCGCCGCCGCCAGTTCCCCCGGGACCGGCACCTGCCGGTCCGCGGCCGGGCCCAGCGCCGGCTGCAGCCGGGCCAAGATCACGTCCGCCAGACGCGGCGCCAGCGCCAGCTTGGTCGGCCAGGCGACGACCACGCCGTCGCGCTCGAACACCGACACGTCGCCGGGACGCGAGGCATCCGCGCCGCCATATTCCGCCCGGTCGACCCGCAGCGTCGCCCAGCGCGCGGCGCTGAAATCGGCCCCCGGCAAGAGCTGCGGCAAGCGCCGGCGGGCCGTGGCGATGAGCGCCGCCGGCGACTGCTCGACGCCGTCCTCGGCCAGGCCCCCGCCGACATACCACAGCCAGTCGCCGTCGGGCAGCGGATGGCTGGTCACCGTCGCCAGCGGCTTGACCCCGGCCCCGGCGCAGTGGGCGTACACCGGCTGGGACATACCGGCGATCAGCACCTGGTGCAGCGGCCGACGCTGTCCGCGACCCAGACCCGGCCGCAGGGCGTCGGCAAGACCATCGTTTCCGGCCCCGGCGGTAAGCACCAGGCGGCGTGCCGGCAGGCGCAGCCGGCCGGCCGCAAACACGCCGTCGGCAAAGGCGATATCTCCCCGCGGCAGGTGCCGGATCGCGTCCGCGTGACGGGCCGCCAGGGCGGCAACCACGGACGGGGCATCGACCACCGGTTCGCCGACGCTGAACAGCGCACCGCCGGCGCCATTGCCGGCAAACACCGCCGGCCACTCGGCCCGCGGTATCGATGCGGTGCGGCTGCGCAACTGCCACTGCGCCAGGCCGGCGAGCAGGCGGGCGCCGCGGCGCGGCGGAATCCAGACGTGGAACGCGTCGGACAACAGCCGCGCGGCCCGCAGATCGGGGCCGGCGCGGCCGTCCAGACTGGCCAGCCAACGCGCCGGCATGTCGGCCAGCTCGTCCAGCGCCAGGTCGTCGCCGCCGGGCAAGCGGTACTTCAGGCCGCTGTGAATGATGCCCTGGGCAGCCATGGTCTGGCCCCCGCCCAGGCTGTCCTTCTCCAGCAGCAGTGCGGCGTAGCCCGCCGCCCGCAGCCGGTCGAGCAGCCACAGCCCGGCGATCCCGCCGCCCAGGACGACCACGTCGAAGCCGCCGTCGACGGTGGCGTCGGTGTCCATGCTCATGGCCGCTGGCGCACGGTCGGCGGCCTGCCGCGGCGGTTGCCGGCGGGCCGTGTCAGCTCGTGCCCTCCGACGGCTCCGACGCCGCGCCCGTCATGCGCGAGATCAGCACGCTCGAGGCCATGCCGTCGATCTCGCCCGTGACCCTGACCTCGCCGCCGTAGCCGCGCACCACGTCGGCGCCGACGACCTCGTCGAGGCTGTAGTCGCCGCCCTTGAACAGCACGTCCGGCTTCAGCAGCTCCAGCAGCGGGATCGGCGTGTCCTCTTCGAAGATCAGCACCAGGTCGACGACCTGCAGCGAAGCCAGTACCAGGGCCCGCGCCGCCTCGTCCTGGACCGGCCGCGTCGGTCCCTTCAGGCGGCGGGTCGAGGCGTCGCTGTTGATCGCCACCACCAGCCGGTCGCAACCGGCCTTGGCCTCCTGCACCAGCAGGACATGGCCGGGATGCAGCAAATCGAAGCAGCCGTTGGTGAAGCCGACGCGCAGCCCCTTGGCCCGCCACGCCGCCACCTGCTCGGCCGCGCGCTGGCGCGAGACCACCTTGCTCTCGCTCACCTCCGCCTCGGCCGCGAGCAACGCCGCCGCCAGGTCGTCGCGGGTGGCGACCGCGGTGCCGACCTTGCCGACGACGACGCCCCCGGCAGCGTTCGCCAGCAACGCCGCCGCGGCCAGGTCCGCGCCCGCCGCCAGCGCCACCGCCAGCGTCGCAACCACGGTATCGCCGGCGCCGGAAACGTCGAACACCTCCAGCGCCCGCGTCGGCAGGTGCGTGGCGGGACCGTCGGCGCGCACCAGGGTGCTGCCCCGCTCGGAACGGGTGACCAGCAGTGCGTCCACACCGCAACGCTCGATCAGGCCGCGCGCGGCGGCCTCGACGGCGTCGTCGCCGTCGTCCGAAACCCCCGTCGCAGCAGCCAGTTCGCTGCGATTGGGCGTCAGCACGGCAGCGCCGCGATAGGCGGCGAAATCGGTCCGCTTGGGATCGACCACCACCGGCTTGCCGGCACCTTCGGCGAGGGCCATGACACCGGCGATCGCCGCATCGGTGAGTACGCCCTTGGCATAGTCGGACAGCACCACGACGTCGCAGCCCTCGATCAGGTCGCTTACCTGACCGAGCACCGCGGTCACGGTGGCCTCGGCGATCGCCGCGGTGACCTCGTCGTCCGCCCGCAGCAGCTGCTGGCCGGCAGCGACATAGCGCGTCTTCACCGTGCTTGCCCGTCCCGGCTCGCGCACCAGCCTGAGCTCCAGGCCGTTGTCGTCGGCCGCCAATGCCTCGAGCTCGTCGCCGGCGGCATCGTCCCCGGCGACCGACACCAGGGTCACCCGGCCGCCCAGGGCGGCGACATTGCGGGCGACATTGCCGGCGCCGCCGAGCATGGCCGAGCGTTCGCCGATCCGCAGCACCGGGATCGGCGCCTCGGCCGAGACGCGCTGCACCGAGCCATAGACGAAGCGGTCGAGCATGACATCGCCCAGGCACAGCACGCGGGCGCGGGCCAGGGCATCGAGCAGCGAATGCGGTGCGCTCGCTTCGTTCATCGCGGATCGTCTGTCGAGATCATGCGTTGCGACCTACACCAGACCCAGTTCGATTTCCAGCGCACCGCAGAGCATCTGGCCGAGCGTGATGTGCATCTCCTGGATCCGCGCAGTGACGTCGGACGGCACGATCAGCACCGGGGCGGCGACCTGCGCCAGCGCGCCACCGTCGCCGCCGCCCAGCGCGGTCGCCACCAGTCCGAGCTCGCGCGCCGCGCGCAATGCCTCGAGCACGTTGGCACTGCGCCCGGAGGTGGAGATGCCGACGGCAACGTCGCCGGGCCGGCCCAGGGCCTGCAGTTGGCGGGCGAACACCTGCTCGAAGCCAAGGTCGTTGCCGGCCGCGGTCACGGCCGAGCTGTCGGTGGTCAGGGCCACGGCGGCGATCGGCGCCCGGTCCTGGCGGTAGCGGATGGTCAGCTCCGTGGCCAGGTGCTGGGCATCGCCGGCGCTGCCGCCGTTGCCGAAGAAAATCAGCTTGCCGCCGCCGCGGATGCCGGCAACCCAGGCCGCAAGCATGGCCGCGAACGGCTCCGCCAGGTCGTCCTGCACGGCCGCCGCGACCTGCCGGTGCTGCTCGAGCTCGGCGGCGAAAAACGCGGAAACGTCCATGCTCCCACTCCGGGGTGGCGCCGGCGATGCGACCGGCTGTCGACTCGACAGATATAGTCGCCGCCTCAGAGGTGCCGTCAACCGCCAGGCCCGGCTCCTCAGACCGCGGCAGGGCCGGCCCGGTGGCGCGACAGGTAGGCTTGCCAGAGCAGCCGCGGCCCGCGCAGCGACCACACGCCAGGCACCAGATCGAGCCGCCGCGGCAGCAGCAGGCACAGGCCGCCGTCGCGCAGCACGCCGCTCAGCAGCACCGCCAGCGCCGCCCCTTCCAGTCCCCACAGCCGGGCCAGCATCGGCACCGCCACGGCGATGCAGACAAGCTGCAGGAGGCTGAAACGCAGCACGGCATCGGCGTGTCCGGTCATGTTGAGCACCGTGCTCGACAGCCCGCCGGAGGCATTGACGGCGGTGAAGGTGGCCAGCAGCAGCATCACCGGGTAAGCGGCGACGTAGCCGGGCCCAAACAGCGACAGCAGCTGCGGACCGGCGACGAGCAGCAGCAGCAGGATGGCCAGGGCCGGCAGGAAGGCGGCCCAGCTCGACGCCGCCAGGAGCAGCTGCAGGCGGGCATGCTGGGCTCGGGCGTGGGCATCGGCGAGCATCGGCGCCACCGCGGCGCTGGCCGCCCAGGTAGCCAGGGTGCCGAGCTGGGCGAACCGGCGCGCGCCTTCATACAGCCCGGTGGCGGCCGCCCCCAGGATCGCGCTGATGAGCAGGACCGGCAGCTGCATGGCCAGGGCATTGGCGGCACCCGCCGCCGTCACGGTCATGGCCATGCGTCGGATCGCCCGCACGTCGTCGGGCCGCAGCCGCTCGCCCGCCGCCCGCCCAGGCCTGCCGGCGAGCAGCAGGTAGAGCAGCACCGTCAGCCATACGGCAATGGCATGGCTGGCGAGCAGGCCGAGCAGCGACGAGCCCGCCAGGACATGCCAGCCCAGCAGCGCCAGCGCCGCCGTCACCGGCAGCACCAGGGCATCGGGCACCTGCGCGGCGCGCGGCCGGCCCCGCGCCCGCAGCTGGGCCGCAAACAGGCTGACCAGGGCATAGCCGGGGGCGGCCGCGGCACCGACCATGAGCGCCGACGGCTCGATGGCGAGCAGCTCCAGCCGACGGGCCAGCAGTACCAGCAGCACGACTGCGCCGGCGGCCGCGACCGTCACGGCCGCGACCCAGGCGCGGGCCAGCCACTCGAACCGGGTCGCCGCGCCCGCACGGCCGTCGGCGATGAACGCCGGGATGAAACGGTTTGCCGCATGGTCCAGGCCGCACGGGCCAAGCTGGCGCGACAGCGACCAGGCGGCGAAGAACACCGCGAACACGCCGATCACGGCGAGCGGATGCAGCCGCGCCGCCAGCGTAAACAGCAGGAACTGCAGCGGCAAATTGATCACCCGCAAGGCGAAGATCCAGCCGGCGTCGACGACGAAGCGCCGCATCTAGTGGCTCCTGCCGCGACCGCCGCCGACCGGCAGTGCCGGGCGCGGTGACCGCATCTGCCCGCCAGCGTGGCTGGGGCGGACGGACCGCCGCCGGCGCGGGCCGTCAGGGCCCGGCGCGGTCGGGTCCGGACCGGCCCGTTGCGCCTTGCGCCGGTGCCGGGCGCGCCGGCGCAGGTAGTCGACCCGCTGCGCGGCCAGGGCCACCGCGACCCAGAACAGGCAGGCCAGATAGGGTCGGCCGACCAGGGCGTTGGAGACCAGGGTGCCCGACAGGTAGCACCACAGCAGCGGCAGGCCGATGCGGCCCAGATCCCGCATCACGAAGCAGACATAGGCGAACCAGAGAGTGAGGCCGACGATGCCGGCCTCGATCGCCAGCATCAGCAGGTCGTGGTGGGAATTCTTGCCCTCCCACCACCAGATCGCGGTGGTGAAGTTGTCCGAGCCGGGGCCGCTGCCGAGCAGTAGTGACAGCAGGTCGCGCTGACCCAGCAGGTCGATGCGGTGCAGCCAGGTGCCGATCCGGCCGCTGCCGAGGTTGTGTAAATGCACGTCGCCGCCGAGTCCGGCCTGCATGCTCTCGTGCCAGATCAGCACGGCAGCGATGCCCATGGCCATGAGCAGCCAGATCCCGGCTTTCTGCATTGCCGACAGCCGCCGGGTCAACAAGACGTGGACGAGGCCGTAGTTCAGCAGCATGAAGATGGGCGTTGCCACCCTGAGGCCGATCAGCAGCGCCGCCGCGAGGGCCAGCAGGGCCCAGCAGAACTGCGCCGAGATTTCGCGATTGAGCCGCAGCTGGTGCACCACCAGGGCACACAGGGCAACCAGATAGGCAGACGCATGGGCGCCGTCCTCGCCGCCGGTGAAGGGCGAGAACCGCAGCAGGTTGTTGACGAACTCCTGCGGGTGCAGCACGACCCAGGCCAGGGCGAACAACAGCGTTGTCACCACCATCGCCAGCACCCAGCGCGGACGCAGCGCGGCACGGTACTCCAGCAGCCAGATGGCGAACCACAGCGGCAGCATGAAGCGCACCGCCGGCAGCAGCTCGAAGCCGCCAAGGCCAAGCGCCTCGCTCAGCAGCCAGCACAGCGCCACCCCGACCAGCGTCGCCGCCGCCGCCAGCCGCCACAGTTTCGGACGCACGAACACCGAGGCCACCGCGACCAGCAGGATGCAGGCCGCGAGCAGGGCGGCCAGCTTGATGCGCAAGCCTTCAGGCAGCAGGTTGAAGCCCACCTGGTAGGCGAAGACCGCCGCCACCGCCGTGCCGATGGCAAGCTCGACGGGGGTCACCGGATGGGGCCGCCAGATCGCCGGGGCCGGCGCGGCGGGACCGTGCCGCAGGCGCCGCTGCAGGTGACGCGGGAGCTCGTTCATGGCTGCAGCTCCGGGGCGCGGATCACGAACGGCGTCTTGCCGGCGGCGCTGCGCCGCAGCGTCGTGGTCTCGACGATACGCACCGTCATGTCGTCCGGCAGCTTGGCGCGCAGGTTGTGTTCCAGCTGCGCGCGGTCGGCCGGTCCCCAGCCCGGCGCCGGCAGCACGCGCACTTCGACCGCGTCGGCCTGCTGCTGGATCACCTGCAGGCGCAACAGGTTTTCGACCTCGCGCGGGAGGTGGTCGATCCCGACCAGGACCTCGCCACGCGGCGAGATCAGCACGTCACCGGTGCGGCCGAGCACGCCCCGGAACGGCCGCGCGCCGGTCGCCACGTCGGCAAGCGCGGCGGCGTCGTAGCTCGCGGGATAGACGATGCGGTCGCCCGTGCGATAGCGCACCAGCGGCATGGCGTCGTTCCAGTGGCCGCTGGCGACGATCTCGGCCACGCTCAAGCCGGCCGGCGCCGGCGCCTCGACCGGCAGCAGTTCGACCGTGCCGTAGACCGGGTCGAAGCGATACTCGCCGGGTGCGACGCTGAACGCGAGCGCGACCCGTTCGGCCAGGCCGTAGTAGTCGATCACC
>Ga0056121_1000075_pt1 | contig 49272 bp, 45 predicted proteins | sample WorMetHEROISLAND_FD_83872 | JGI IMG/M metagenome (GOLD analysis project Ga0056121, IMG submission 83872) | Marine gutless worms symbiont microbial communities from Max Planck institute for Marine Microbiology, Germany - Olavius sp. 1 HERON ISLAND ...
ATTAAGGGTATCAGATTGAAAATTTATTCAATAGGGTCATCGATGTCCTGAACCTTTTGACTGTTAAGGTAATCGATGTCCTGGACATTTTGGGTAATCGATGTCTTGAGCTTTATCACCTAAGTGTTAAGTTTTAAGGGTCCTCTAATAATTAGGATTTTTGTTTGCGTTCAAGGCCCATTGAAATTTTAACCGGAGGAATATTTTGAATATTTCGAGGATTAAAATTTCAATGTAACGCAGAAATCGAGCAAAAAGACAATTATTAGAGGTAGCCTTAAGACTTAGAACCACCAAAATTCGATTACTAATGCAAGCCAGGTTGACACAGCTCTATGTGTTTGAGGTTTGGTTTTTAGATTTTTCTTAACACTTAAGGGTACCTCTAATAATTAGGATTTTTGTTTGCGTTCAAGGCACATTGAAATTTTAACCGGAGGAATATTTTGAATATTTCGAGGATTAAGATTTCAATGTAACGCAGAAATCGAGCAAAAAGGCAATTATTTGAGGTGGCCTTAAAACTTAACACCTAAAACCTGTATTTTATGCCCAACACGCACCTCAAGCCGTCAATAGACGCGGGAAAACACCAACCTCCTGACTGGGGAGCAACCATACGTGGGATGTTCGGTCAGATTGCTGGGCGCTATGATCTGATGAACACCCTGATGACCTTCGGACAGGACCGGGTGTGGCGCCAGTGTGTCGTCCGAGAAGCCCGCCTGCCCCGCGGCGGACGTCTATTGGATGCCGGTGCCGGTACCGGTAGCATCGCCCTGGCGGCCGGTGCGCAAAATCCTACTGCCGATATCACCGCTTCCGACTTTACCCTGGCCATGATGCAGGTGGGGCGGATTCGGGCCGGTGGCGAACGGATCAAGTGGTGTGCCGCGGATGCCCTGGACCTGCCGTTTGCCGAAAACCACTTTGATGCCGTCACGTCCGGCTACCTGATCCGCAACGTCGCCGATTCGCACCGGGCCTTTGCCGAACAATACCGGGTTTTAAAGCCGGGCGGCCGGATCGTGTGCCTGGACACGTCGCCCCCGGCAGAGGGGCCCCTGAAACCACTGATCCTCTTTTTTCTGAAAACAATAATTCCCTGCCTGGGCCAAATCATCTCCGGCAACCGATCCGCCTATACCTATTTGCCGGAATCCACGGAGGCTTTCATGACGCCGGGAGAACTGGCCGCCGGCCTGACCGCAGCTGGGTTTCAGAACGTGTGTTACCGCCAGTTCATGCTCGGGACCATGGCGGTCCATGTGGGTTCCAAACCGGAGACTTAAATACTACCTGTCTTTTCATCCAGACACCCTATGCATTTTATATGATCAAAACACAAAGGGGCTGCCACTCTTTCAAAAACCTGGCGCTATCCATTTAAATTTGCACTTTTTCATTGGTTGTAATAGAAAGTTGTTTATCTATTCAACAAACTGAAAGAGAGTGTATGCCCGTCACAATTGAGCCCACGGAAACTGAAGACCTTACCCGGCTTACGCTTTCCGGGCCCGTCACCTTTGCGGAATTCATCAAGGCCTTGAATGCCTACGGCGCCAGAGGCCCCACGCGTCTGGAACTCTATGATGCCCGCGAGCTGAGTGGTAAACGCTTCTCAACCGAAGACATCGATTTGCTGATCGAATACTTCCGGCAGCATCCTGACCGGCGTCCCCCCCAGGGGAAAACCGCTATTGTCATTTCGCAAACCGTGGATTTGGGCCTGTCCCGGATGGTTTCCATTCTTTCCGAGGGGGTCGTGAATTTTGAGATAGAGGCATTTGAATCAATTCCAGAGGCTATGGACTGGTTGCTGGAAAAGTAAAAACCGGTTCCCAATCGGGTACAATCCAGCGTGGTTCATCTGCAGGGCGGGTGGTACTTTGGGCGCATGCCGAGACAGCCTGGAGGAGGGCCCTGTTTGGAGCGCGGATTGTAATTCCAGATTCGGGAACCGGTTTGACAATACCAGGATGATTTTACGAAAGGGGGCTGAAATCATCCCGGTATGGTTGTTTTAGTTCACCTGCTTATTGCTACCAGCAGCCACCACCATAACCAGGGCCCCGGCCCCAGCCACGGCCGCGTCCCATGCCGCCACCGGCACGGTAATTATCGGGCAGCAGCTTCTTCATTTCCAGTCTGTGATCCAGCCGTTTCTGGTCAAATTCCGCCTGGTGCATGGAGAGTTCTTTCTGCAGGTCGGACAATTTACCGCGATCGGGATCTTCCTGGGCCATTTCCGCTTTCATCTCCAGACGGGTCTGGTAAATGGAACGACGCAGTTTTTCGGTATCCTTGAAGAAGGCCTCGCGCTGGGTTTCAAGTTTCTGGGCATCTTCTTCACTCAGGTTGCCCCAACTGCGGTAACCCCGGCCATAACGACCATTGTCTTCATCCCCGTATCCAGGGCCCATCATTTGATTGCCGGGTCCCATGTGGTAACCTCCGCCCCTGTGGTGTCGGCCCCAACCCCAACCGCCGTCAGCGAATGCGTAGGCTGAGAACAGAACCATGGCGGCAACTGCAATTCCCGTAACGAAGAATCCTTTTTTCATTTCAAAACTCCTTTTCTGATGAGTGGTTTCAGTTTAACGACGCGTTGTTTCGAATTCTATTTTCGTTAAGAGCAAGCCATGTGCCAATTTTGGACTTACACACACAACCTTTTGAATGCATTGGAATTTTTAATCAAGCTCAACTCAAAATCGGCGTGTAAGAAAAAATGAGTTGCCACGGACGTAATCCTGTTGGATACTTTTTACCCGGGTAGGCTCAATCTAGGGTACCCAGCCGGGTAATTAATACCCACCCTGGGCGGGATTACGCCCAGCGTAGATTTGCAGTCTCGTTGCCGGTGATCCTGAAGCCTTGATATCAGCGGCACCTACACGCAATATAACTTTCTTAAATAATTGGCATATTCATTGCCTTTAAGTTATGGAATGAAAACGAACGGGATACTGAAAAAAATTGTGACCACGGCCCCACCGTGGGGATTGATAGGCGCCGCCCTCATTCTGTTGCCGCTGCTGGCCTTTGTCACCTACGAAGACATCAATCGTCAGAACGCTGCCAGCCGGCGGCAATTGTTGGCCAAGGGCGCGGCCTTGATACGGTCTTTCGAGGCGGGCACCCGGGCCGGCATGATGATGCGTCAGTGGGGCAATCGTCACCTGCAGCGCCTTTTGATGGAAACCGCCCGGCAACCCGATATCATCTACCTAATGGTCACCGATAACAGGGGCATGATAATTGCCCATAGCAGTCCCGACCGGATCAAAGGGCACCACGGCAAAGACCTGGATATTCAACGGGTGCTGGACGCTCCGACCGAGATCTATCGCATCATCGAAACTGGGGCAGGCTCAAAAAATATTTTTGAAGTTTATCGAAAATTCAGGCCGGCCCGGGGCCCTGGCAGGATGTTGGGTCGTCACCATATGATGATGAGACCATTCGAAGAAGAACATCCGGGTGATTTAATAATTTTTGTTGGTCTCGATATGAGCGAAGTAGAAAAAGCCTTGGCAGCTGATACGCGCCATAGTCTGTTTATGGCCGCGATTTTGTTGCTTGTCGGTTTTGCAGGGGTAACCCTGCTGTTTATGACCCATACATATCGGGTCACCCGGGCGTCTCTCAAGCGCATCGAATCATTTTCCGACAGTCTGGTCGACAATTTGCCGGTAGGGCTTATTTCTATTGGGGCTGACAACCGGATAGCTTCTATCAATCCGGAGGCCAGCAGGATTTTCAAGCTGAAATCAAAGCAGCTTATCGGTCGCTCGGCCCTGGGCGTATTGCCGCCCCAACTGGTCGAAGCCTTAAAGGCCCTGGAAAGTTCACAAAACGAAATTGAGCGCGAGGTGGCCTTTCAAATCGAACCTGGGGGCAGGATCACCATTGGACTGAATGCCTCGGCCTGGCATGATCGCGAGGGAACGATCATGGGCACGATATTATTAATAAGAGACCTTTCCGAAATCCGGGCGCTGCGCAAGGAAATCGCACGCAGCCAGCGATTGGCTTCTCTTGGCAGTCTGGCGGCCGGCGTCGCCCATGAGATTCGCAACCCCCTGAGCTCCATCAAAGGTTTTGCGACCTACTTCAAGGAACGGAATGGAGATAATCCCAAAGATCTTGAGACTGCCGCCATCATGATCAGGGAAGTCGAACGCCTGAATCGGGTGGTCGGGCAATTGCTGGAACTGGCCCGACCTATTGAGTTGGCCCCGAAGAATATCCCCCTGGATTACCTTTTCAAAAGTTCACTGGCTTTGATAGAAGCACAGGCAGCTGAAAAGCAGATCCGCATTGAAACAAATTTAGTCGATGACGGGTTGTCTATCTATGCGGATCCCGACAGAATTAACCAGGTCCTGCTGAATTTGTACCTCAATGCCATTGACGCCTTGGAGCCCGGGCGGGGCAGGTTGAGCGTATCTGCAAGACGTACCACTCGCGAGGCGGGGATTCTCCTTACTGTTACGGATAATGGTTCCGGGATCGCAACGCGCGATCAGCCCCATATTTTCGACCCCTACTTCACCAGCAAATCTACAGGTACCGGATTAGGCCTGGCCATCGTTCACAATATTATGGAAGCCCATGGCGGGACCGTATCCGTATCCAGCGATCCGGGAATGGAAACGGCCTTCACCCTGTTTTTTCCGGAAGAAAATGAAGGTGCTACCGATGATTGACTCACAAACTATTCTGGTGGTCGATGATGACGACGCCCACCGTACGATGCTGAAAACGCTGATCGGCGGTTGGGGTTATACCATCTCCCAGGCCAATGACGGCTCGGTTGCCATTGAGATGGCAGCGCAGCAGCCGTTTGACCTGATCCTGATGGATATCCGCATGCTCAAGGTTTCGGGGCTGGAAGCCCTGGAACAGATAAAGCAGATCAATCCGGCGATTCCCGTTATCATCATGACCGCCTATTCTTCCATCGACACGGCCGTGGAAGCCATCAAAAAAGGGGCCTACGACTACTTGACCAAGCCTCTGGATTTCGATCGCTTAAAGTTGGTCATAGAAAGGGCCATGGAACATGTCAGCCTGAAAGCTGAAAACCTGAAATTGAAATTCGAAATTGACTCGCGGTTTGATCGACAGCAAATCATCGGTAACGGGCCTGCGATGACGGCCTTATTGGAAACTGTATCCCAGGTGGCGCCCTCCGAGGCTACCGTCCTGATTACCGGGGCATCGGGAACCGGCAAAGAACTGATCGCCGGAGCCATCCACCACAACAGTCCCCGCCGCGATGGACCCTTAGTGAAAATCAACTGCGCGGCTATATCTGAAAACCTGCTGGAATCGGAAATGTTCGGTCATGAAAAGGGCGCTTTTACCGGAGCCGACCGGCGCAAAGAGGGACGGTTTGTGCAGGCTGATAAAGGCAGCTTATTTCTTGATGAAGTCAGCGAGATGCCCCTGGGCATGCAGGTCAAGCTGCTCCGGGTTCTGCAGGAAAGGGAACTGACCCGGGTCGGCGGTGAAGCGATTATCAATGTCGATGTGCGGGTCATCGCAGCGACCAACCGAAATCTGGAAGAAATGGTCGCTGACGGTGAGTTTCGCCAGGATCTCTATTACCGGCTGAATGTGGTCGAGTTGAAGGTCCCGCCGCTGGCCCATCGCCGGGAGGATATTCCATTGTTGGCCCAGTCCTTTCTCGAAAGCTTCTCCGAGAAGAACCACAAACGAATCAAAGGTTTTACCCCCCAGGCCATGGATTTGCTGGTCCGCTATGACTGGCCGGGTAATGTCCGGGAATTAATGAATGCCGTGGAACGGGCGGTCGTACTTGCCCGGGATGCCTACCTGGATACCGGCGACCTGCCGGTTAAGAGTCAAGCTATGGGAGAAGCAGCCGCGGCGGCTTGCCCACCGCCGTTCATTCCGGAAAATCTGCCCCTGGAAGAGGTCGAAAAAGTGTCTATTCTGCAGACCCTCAAAGCCGTCGGCGGCAACAAAAGTGAGGCCGCGCGGCGGTTGGGCATCACCCGTAAAACCTTGCACAAGAAACTGAAGAAGTATGGGGTTATGTGAATCGATGCAGCCCAAAGTAACTGAATGCGTACAGGCGCTCGCCCTTGAAATTGAACTGCGGCTATCCGCCGGTATAACCGTGGACCCGGAAACCCTGCATTTTTTCTCTTCAACGTTTTCCATTGAAAGCCCCGCGGAATTGGCTGCCTTGCTGGCCGAACCGGAAGACAGCGAAGCCCAGTCCCTACTCGAATTACTTTTCACCCCGGATCAAGCGGTCCGGGTAGACCTGGAAGCGGTTATAGAAAAACACCGCTGCACGGCGGGGGACAAGAAGCGCCTAGTGGCCAACCTGGACCGCAAGAGCCTGACGGTTCCCATCAAATTTTCCGAACAAGAAGATGCTCCGTGTGTCAACCCCACCAAAGATCTTCTGGAAACCTATGTAGACGGATTGAATATCACCCTGCAATTGCCACCCCGCCTGGTAAAGGCCATCGACCTTAGATTAACCCGCCGGGAGAGGGCTATGGTCAAGGCTGTCCTACGGCATGCACCGTTGAAACTGACCGACCAAGTCAGTTCTTTCTTTGTCAAGCTGCTTGAAGGTTCGAATCGTTCCGGAAAGTCCATCAAAGCGGATATAGAACTATGCCTGGCCATTTTTGCGGAACAGCCCACGGTCGAGCACCTGTTTGGACTTTTTATGACAAAAAAACGCCGTTTACTGCAACAATTGCAGTTGGCCGCCCGATTCGAAAAACAGCTGGCTGCAGATAATATGGAGACCCTGATGCTGAAAGGCGTCCGGATACCGCACATTGACCAGGATGAAGCCCGCCGCTCAATCGCCCGCATCGACGATATCTGCATGACCGTATTCGAGGGGACCGACCCGCTGCTACAAGTTCCAACGGATGTGGAACTGGGGACCTTCAGCGACCGCGACGACCTGGATACAGCATTTAGAATCCTGTCATAGAACCACTCAGTGCTTGCCCATTATGCTGCCGCGAATGTGAATTGCCTGGGAGATAGCCGCTACAGACCGGCAGCAAAGATGAAAAAGGATAACACCGTCGTCACCACTGCCAGAACTGCCGAATCGAACAAAATGACCACTATGTGTCGTTTAAGCAACTGCATATTGACCCCTTATCTAAGTGTATCGATGTCGATTTTTCGCCCGCAGCCAAAGCAGCGCTTGATATGCCGGCCGTAACGATCTTCCCTGGTCCAGAAAATCGTCTCGCAATCCTGGGGCCCCAGGTTGTACTCCACCCAGATGGAACATCCGCAAACACAAAATCTCTTCTGCATGATCATCTCCTTGTGTGTTCATCTAACTAACATATTTGTTTATATTTATTAACAAAGTTTCCAAAAAAAAATTACCAACCCATAGGCTTTCCCATCTAATAAGCAAGACACTTAGAAACGGCCTGGAAAGGTCAATTTTAATTCAAGGTCAAGGCGGACAGCGAATTTCAACCGGAGGAATACTGATAGTATTTCGAGGATTGGAATTTGCTGGCCAACGCAGAGATTGATTTAAAAGGGGCCTTTCCAGGCCGTTTCTAATGGAGTTCTCTGCATGTCCAGATGACTTTACCAAGTATCCGCACCCCGCCCATCTCCTCCCGCTCCAGTCTGATGGACGCGTAACGGGTATTGTCGCTGAGCAGCACCAGGCTGCTCGGATGCTTTTCAATGCGCTTTACCATGATGGTGTCATCGATACCCACGGCATACACCGCGCCGGCAATGATGTCCGTGCGGGCTTGGTCGATCAACACGGTGTCACCGTCTTTTAGTTCCGGCTCCATGCTGTTTCCGAACACATCGAGCAGCACCATATTGTCCACGCTGCCCTTGCCTGTTAGCCAGGCCTGGCGAAACGAGTAATACCCTTCCACCGCCTCATTGACTTCAAAGGACCCGCTGCCGGCACAGAGTCGCGCCTGGACTTTGGGGACGTATGTGAATGCAGCGTCGTCCGGGCCGTTTTTTATAAATAGTGATCCGATTCCGTTTTCCAGCCAATCAGGATTCAATCCAAATTTACGATACAATCCCAGGATCCACCGGTCCGGTACTGCGCCCTTCTTGCGGGCCTGGGTAATGGCGGAACGATTTATTCCCAGCGCTGCAGCCAACTCGGTCTGGGACTCGATACCGGTGGCGGTGAATACTCTTTGCAGGAATTCATCGAATTGCAACGGCATATAGACCTCTTAACGGCCAGATGGTTTAGTAAAAAAGGTTATTGCATTATATAAACATAATGTTAATGAAATGCAACATATTTTTTGGATCTTGGAAATTTGCCTTCAGGCAAGGGATGATTGCGAATGCTTATGGGAAGCTATCTCAAAAAACGGAATTTGATTCCCCGCTAAAAACGCGGGATCTGCGACAAGATCAAGTCTACGCCTTAAAGGCTTCCGTCTTCGCTTTACAAGCTACGCCGGACAAGACGCCGGACAAGACGTCGGACAAGACGCCGGATCAGTCTAGGCTGAAAGCTTCCCCCGACAGGTGAGCAAGGCGGATGTCAAAACAATATTTATCGGCCGAAGCTTAAGCGAAGGCTGAAGATTGGGTCAATCAGTCTTCGCCAAAGGCTTACGTCTTCGCCGAGGCTACGCCGCACAATACGCTCGACATGAAGACTTTTTTGAGATGGCCTCTAGTCGGCGGAGCTGTAGGCCGCCGGATCGAAGGGAGATCCGGCCGGAAAGGCACGTCCGCCCAATTCGCGGTCCAGCATCAGCAAGGCCGCTTTGGCATCACCCACCATTTCAACTTCTTCGGCGATTTTACTGCTGGTGGCCTCTTCCTCGATCTGTTCCTCGGTAAACCAGGCGAGGATCGGTTCTGACTGGTAGTCCTTCTCCTCACGGGCGATGGTCGTCAAATCATTGATACGGGAGGTGATAAGCTGTTCGTGGGCGTATGCATCCTGCCAGGCTTCCAGGGGGGAGGACCAGCGCGTTTTGATCTGCTCAAGATCTACGAGTGTCAGTTCGCCCCCGCGATCCAGGATATGATCCACGAATTTCATGGCATGGATGGTCTCCTCGTGCGCCTGGCAGCGCATCCAGTGGGCCATGCCGTCCAGGTTGATGGAATGGAAATAAGCGGCCATTGAAAGGTAAATATAGGATGATTCTAGCTCGTATTTAATATGGGTGTTAATGGCTTGGTTCAGTCTTTCCGGAATCATGATGTACTCCTCTATTGCATGGTTTGAAGTCTTGTATGCGATTGTCTGCAACCAAATTAATGCCTATTCGGATCAATTCAAGCGGATGTTGTTCTTTTTCAGCAACTTTCCCGTTCGAATCAATGTGCTGCCGACTCAGGGCGGCACCCTCCGGGCGGCGATAAATTGACAGGCTGCTGGAAAGGTCATAAAATTATTGGGTAGGTATGCCAAAAACCACACGCGTTCTACATGGGGGGCACCATGAAAACAGCTAAAGAGATGGTTCAGGAAAAGGGCGGCGACATTGTCTGCGTACCGGTCGGGACGACGGTATTCGAAGCGCTCCAGAAGATGTGCCGCCACAAGGTTGGGGCGATTCTGGTCCTCCGTGATGATGCCGTGGCCGGTATCTGGACCGAGCGGGACCTTTTGATTCATATAGTGGAACCCGATTTCGATCCCAAAACGGCCCTGATCGAAGACTATATGACGGCCGATCTGGTCTACGCCCAACATGATGAAACCCTCTATAACCTCATGGATAAATTCCTGGGGCTCCGCATTCGCCACCTGCCAATCAAGGAGGAGGGCAGCTTTGTCGGCCTGCTTTCGTCCGGTGATGTCATGAAGGCGGCTATCAGTGCCAAAAATGCCGAATTGGAAAGGCTCAACGACATGATCGGATGGGAATACTACGAGAACTGGCGCTGGGATCCGGACAAATCCTAATCATTGCCAACGCATGAGAAAGCTCCCGGCTTAATCCCATGAAGAAACAGCTACCCGCTATACCCTCGCGCCGTGAACACTGGCTAAAAACCAGCGCCATATTTGTCACGTTAGCGTTACTGCTGATTGGTGCGCTGAGCATCGCATTCCTGTTTGAATCACCTTCCATCAAGTATAAGATCGGTTTTGACAAAACCCTGCTGCGAACCGGCAAACTCCTGGGGCTGGCTGCAACGACCCTACTACTGGTGCAGTTGCTGCTTGGCGCCCGGTTGAAAGCCTTGGACCGCATATTTACCCTGCCCCGGATTTGGGCCTGGCACCGGATAAACGGGTACCTTATTGCCTTTCTGGCACTGCTGCACCCGGTTTTTATCATGTGGCCGGAAGATTTTACCCTGCCCCCGCTGGAGCTCGAATACTGGCCCCAGGCAGTCGGCCTGTTGCTGCTGATCCTGATCTGCTGCCAGGTGGCGGCCTCCCGGTGGCGCCAGAAACTGGGCATCGTATTTCACCGCTGGCGGCAGATACACGGTTACGCGGGCGGTCTGGTAATTTTGCTGCTGGTTTTACACATCCTTTTCGTCAGCGAAACGTTTGAAGAAGGGCTGCCGCGGGTTGCCCTGCTCACAGCGACCGGGATTGGTCTGCTGATTATGATCGCTGCAAGAATACAGCGGTGGCGGGCGACAAAAAAACGCTATGCGGTGGTCACGGTTAATCCGGAAAGCGAGGACGTCACCACCCTGGAACTGGACACAGGGGATAAGAACGGATTTCCTTTTTTACCCGGGCAGTTCGCTTTTTTGACGCCGACCGCGGAAAACATTTCAGGTGAAGCCCATCCGTTTACCATCAGTTCGTCCCCCACCCAAACGGACCGATTGACCTTCACCATCAAAAATAGCGGTGATTGGACTTCTCGGGTAAAACATATCCACCGGGGAGATCGTGTTTCTCTGGACGGTCCCTTCGGCCTTTTCAGCCATCTCATTTACCCCCCGGGGCAACCACTGGTAATGATTGCCGGGGGCATCGGCATTACCCCCATGCTGAGTATGCTGCGCTACATGCGCGCCACCGAAGATAATCGCCGGATGTGGCTGCTGTGGAGCAACCGGACCAGGGCAGATCAGGTCTGCCGGGATGAACTTGAAAGTATCTCAAGGGATTTGACAGGCTTGACTATGGTTCATACATTTACCGCAGAAAAAATCGAAGGGGCGGAATTCGGCCGCCTGGACCGATCCAAGCTTCAGGCCGTTCTCAGCGGCATCGACCGAACGGCAGCGGTCTTCATCTGCGGCCCGTCCCTTATGATGGCAAATGTTACCCACGATATGCGGGCGCTTGGATTTAAGCGCCGTTCAATCCATACCGAGCGTTTCAGTGTCTGAAACTGCGAACGCACCCAACAACAAACAACTTACCTGGCACCAGAAAGGAAGGTGGCATTATGAAAAAGTTTAAAAAAACAGCGGTTGTGTTGTTTGTCCTGCTCTTTGTGACCGGGGCAGCCGGTCAGATTTACGCCATGGCGCCCCAATGGAAACTAGATCCGGCACATTCCGGAATTTACTTCATGATCCAGCATATCTATTCCAACACGTACGGGTTTTTCGACGACTTCAAAGGCGAAACCTATTTCGATCCGGATAATCTCGGCAGCAGCAGCTTTAATTTCACCGTGCAGGTGAAAAGCGTCAACACCAATAATCGCAAGCGGGACGGCCATCTGAGATCCGGCGATTTCTTCAGCGTCAAAGAATATCCCGTGATGACTTTCAAAAGCACCCGGATCACCCACAAAAAGGGCAACCATTATGTTGTCGAAGGCAAAATGACCGTCAAGGATGTGACCAAGTCCATCTCTGTCCCTTTTACGTTCTTCGGCACCACGGACAACCCTTTCAATCCCAAGGAATCCGTTGCGGGCTTCGAGGCCCGGTTCACCATCGATCGCCTGGAATACAACGTGGGCAATGGCAAATTCTTCAAGATGGGGGTCGTGGGCAAGGAGGTCGATGTTACCATCTCAACCGAGATGACCCGTAAAAAGTAAGGGAGGTCTATGATGGCGGCATCGGAACCTGATACCCTCCAACCGGAAACCTTGCACGCCTGGATATCAGCGGAAAAGGCGTACCATCTGATTCACACCCTGCCCGCAGATCATTATCAGCGTGCCCATATCCCGGGCGCGCTCCAGGCCTGCGTTTACGAAGTCGCCTTCATGGACCAGGTGTACGCCGCCATCCAGGACAAAACCATCCCGGTGGTGGTGTACGGCGACAGTGACGCCACCATGGCAGCCGCCATGGCAGCCGGCAAGTTGCAGCGCGCAGGCTTTGCCAGTGTGCATATTCTGGCCGGCGGCCTGGAAGCCTGGCACGCGCAGGGATTTGAACTGGAAGGCAGCGATTCGGGCCTGCCGCAAGACAAAGGGTATCCGGACGCTTTACATGACGGCACTTACACCCTGGATACGAACGAATCTATTATTGAATGGACGGGTAGAAATCCCAATACCAAACATTACGGGATCCTGAGCCTGGCGGAAGGCAGCCTGACAGTCGACGGCGGCAACATCTCCGGGAAATTCAAGATCGACATGAACTCGATCCGCAACCTGAATCTGGAAGGCGATGAACTGCAACCCGTTCTGGAAGCCCACTTGAAGTCGGATGACTTTTTCTTCGTCAAGCTGTTTCCCTGGGCCCGGTTTCACCTTAAGATCGCCCATCCCGTTGAAGAGCCGACCTACACCCTGCCCAATTACCAGGTTGGCGGTAATCTGGAGCTGCGCGGCGTTACCGCCCCGCTGGCCTTTCCCGCCAACATGAGCCAGCTGGAGGACGGCAGCATCACCGCGGATGCGCACTTTGACTTTGACCGCACCCAATCGGGTATTATCTACGGGTCGAGCGGATTCTTCAAGCACCTGGGCATGCACGTGGTGTACGATCTGATCAGTGTGCAGTTGAAATTACGGCTGATCCCCGATTGATAAATTTAAATTCGAAGCGTTAGGTCGTCATGCCGGTCCCGGATCGAGTCCGGGATGACGTATCCGGCATCCAGTGGTTAACTACCCGGTTATTTTCGTTCTGAAGCTATGTGCTATGAAACTGTTTGTATGATACACACCCTGGATCCCGGCTTGCGCCGGGATGACTGAAGAGCATAGGATTCAGACAAACAGTTTATTATCGGATGTAACCAAGTGAGGGAATGCAGAAATCGACCAAGAGCCGGCTGACGGAAAAACAGCTGTATGCTTTTCCCGGCGACACGCTTTTTGACCGGCTGGGCCGCGCGGTGTGTCGCGCCGGCACGCTCCCCGGCAAGGAGCTGTTCGAAGCCTGGGAAGTGGCCCGCCGGGTGCGACGTATATTTCGGGGTGGTCGGGTTGTAGACCTGGCCTGCGGGCATGGATTGCTGGCCCACATCATGCTGCTGCTGGACGACAGCAGCCCGGAAGCCCTGGCAGTAGACCTGGACTTCAACAACAACACACGCCAGCTTTCCCAAGCCATCATCGACCGTTGGCCGCGCCTGAAAAACCGAATCCACTTCACCCAAGCCAATATTGATGAAATCTCGCTTGGTCCGGAGGACCTTGTCGTTTCGGTCCATGCCTGCGGAGACTTGACCGACACAGTTATCGACAAGGCCGCCAACGCCGGCGCCCGCCTGGCGGTACTGCCCTGCTGTCACGACACCAGGGCCGGGGACCTGGGCGGTTTGGACGGCTGGTTGGATGGCCCCCTGGCCATCGATGTCACCCGGGCTGCGCGCCTGAAAGCCCGGGGCTATTCCATCATCACTCGGACCATTCCGGCAGACATCACACCTAAAAACCGGCTACTACTGGGCCAACCCAAGTAACCCTTACCCCAAAATACCTATTTCCAAAAAGCCCTATGATTACAATAGCCTGCGTGCCAATAGATTCAGTGCAGCATATCTGTTTGTTCAGACTGGTTTAACGTGTTAAAAAGATAACAGACATTTCAACTCATAATCGTACCGGCTCAGCCATCTGCCAGCATTTAGAAACCTTGATCTCGGGAGACGCTGATGAATTGGAATCACTGCCTGCGTTATCTGGTCGCCTTTATTCTCTTTCTAACCTGCCTGGTTAGTTTCCCCTCCGCACCAGGCAATCTGTACTCAGCAGCAATGGCTTCTACGGAAAAATCCAGCGACGAACAATCTGCAGACTCGGAGAAAAACCGGCTCGCTAAAGAGATGGGCTGGCATTTCCAGAAAAAACGTTGTGGAGTGGTTTTGGAACTGGGCAAAGAGTTGCTCAAAGAGCTGGATGACCAGAGTGAAAGCGACTGGGAGAGAAGGCTTGAGGTATATCTACAGATGGCCATGTGTTACTGGACCACTGGCGACTATGTCAATATGGACAGTTATTTCGATAAGGCCATCGAAGAAACAAGTCGCCCTTATGCCGAATACAATTTGGATAAATGCAAATGCAAAGGGCAAAAAGAGCTCGCCGAAGTGTTCATGGAAATGGGACTTTATGAGCGGGCCGAAAAGATGTATCTGGAAAGTTTGCGCCTGAGCGAGAAAAATCTGGGGCCGCAACATAAATCCGCGATACCCCTGCTAGATGCCCTGGTGGAGATCAACCTGGAGCGCCTCAACTATACACATGCAAGGCCATACCTGGAGCGGTCCGTTGCCCTCACTGCTAAACACATGGGTGATGAGCAGGAAATCACCGTTAACAAAAGGGAAAAACTCCTGGCACTTGAAGCCGCAATCCAGCAGAGTAAACTGACGACGATTACCCCAGAGGTGCAGCGACCGGAGATTTTTGTTCAGACCGGTCATACAGATGATATCCTGAATGTTGCCATCAGCCCGGATGGAAAGTTTGCTGTTTCTGCTGGTTCGGACAATACACTGAAATTGTGGGACATCTTCTCTGGAAGAGAAATAAGGTCTTTTCACGGACATACAGATTCTGTCTGGGTTGTTAAATTCGTCCCGGATGGCAAACACATTCTCTCAGGAAGCTCTGACAGAACCCTCCGGCTATGGGACATCTCAACAGGCCGTGAGATTCACCGATTTTTAGGCCACCACCGAACTGTTTGGAAGATTGCTGTCAGCAATGACGGTGAATTGGCGCTTTCAGGTGGTGAAGACAGGGCTCTGATTCTTTGGAGCCTGCAAACGGGAAAAAAAATTCGAACGTATCAGGGACATAAGAAGTGGATCACCCAGGTCGGATTCATGGATGACGGCCAGCAAATTTATTCGGTAGGAGAGAAAGGGCATTTTATCGTTTGGGATCGTCTTACGGGACGTAAAATCCAGTCAAAACCTTCGCCGGGACGTATAATTGCCAATGGCAGCAGGTATTTCAAATATAGACGCAGAGATGGTATGTTGGATATAGGCGACACTGGATCAGGAAGAGTTTTAAAAACGATTGAGATAGGTGGAAAGGGCTGGATAAGCGATCTTAAAATCAATGCCGCCGGGACTAAGCTTGCTTTTTCACAAAATAAACATCTACGCCTGCTGGATATCCAGACCGGTAGCACCTGGAGCGATGCGTTGCCGGATATGTCTACAACCATGCCCACTGCCTTCAGCGCTGATAATCGCTATCTCCTTTCAGGCGGCACACAGCTCATACTGTACGACTTAAAAAGTGGCCGTCGACAATGGACTGTAAAATCAAGTGCGGGTAAGCGTCCACTAAAAGTATCAACCGATAAAGACCAACAGCAAGTATTCGTGACGTCATTCATCGGATACGATATGAAAAAACCGATCTTGACCATTTGGGATATAAAATCCGGAAAGCAAATCCTTGAGCACAAAGATGCGGCCGATCACGTCCGTAGTTTGGCCACCAGTAGTGACGGTAAGCGGTATTATGCGGCGTCCGACCGCAAGGTATTGATCCGGGATGTACAGACAGGTAAAGTTATCCGGTCCCTCCCGGATAATCCCGGGAAGATCGTGCGGATATCAATAAGTCAGGACAATAGCTACTTGGTCGTACTTTCAAAAATAGAAGTGCCTGGACCCCAGACACGTCCCAAAAAGGTGAAGAAAGTTACGAATTCGAAAAAGCGGGCGAAGAAAAAACGTCGCAAGAAGCGGAAAAAGAAAACGACGAAAAGTGAGTATCATACAACAGTTTGGAATATTAAGAGGGCAACCCAGGTATTTACCGCCAAGAAGGAAAGACGCATTGCACTCAGTACCGATGCCGCCTTATTTGCCATCACGACCGACGATGGTTTTGAGACCAGGTCTTTAAAAACGGGACGCATCATCAACACCTTTAGCGGTATACCCGGAGACGCCAATTCCATTACGATAAACCCCGATTCAACAATGGCGGTTTACACCAGTCAAACAGGATCTGGTAAAAAACGAAATTATTCTCTCACGATTTGGGACTTGGATACCAATAAACTTCTGAAAACCATTGAAAGACGGAACATCGAGCACAAACCATTATTCACAGCCGACAACAAGTTCTTGGTGTTTGGTTCTGGTAGAATACCCATCACGTTGTATGTGCTTGACCTTGCTACTATGAAAGTAGTCAAGCGTTCAAAGCTGGACGAGCGATTCAACGGTGCTCCCCGTTGGAACCTGCAGATTGTTGACCGGATGGTTTTTAAATACAACCGTGCTTTCAACCGATTCATTGACTTCTATGGAAATCTTAACTCGATTGCACATGTAGATATATATTCTGGGAAGACTATCCGAAAGTTCGAGGGGCATGGTGGATATGTTTGGGATGTGGCGTCACTTCAAGGAGGCAATCGATTTCTATCCGTCAGCCGCGATAAAACAATGCGCTTGTGGGACACGCGAACAGGTGAAGAGATTTGCCGGTTCTATTCATTCTCCGATGGTGAGTGGCTCGTCATGACACCCGCCGGCTTTTTCAGTGCCTCAAAAAACGGCGCCAGGTACATCAACGTCACCATCGGCATGCAGGTCTACAGCATTGACCAGTTCCATGAAAGCCTGTATCGGCCGGACCTTATCCAAGCCCGACTGCAAGGAGATCCAGAAGGCCTCTTCGCCAAAGCTATTGAAAAGCACGACCTGGCGGCCATTCTTTCCAGAGGTGCCGCCCCACAGGTAATGTACCTTTCACACAAACCCGGGCAGGTGGATAGCCGGGATGTCGCGCTCGAAGTAAAGTTGACCGATCGTGGCGGTGGCTTCGGCAAAGTGGTCTGGAAACTCAACGGCATTACGAGGGGGGTGGCGAAGGCCGGACGAGCCATCGCGGTGAGCCCGGAGGAAGAAAAATCCGGACCGGGGCAGGAGCGCCTTTTGACCAAACGCCTGACACTGTCAACCGGGATCAACCGGATCGAGTGCATCGCCTATAATCGGGACGGGAGAATTGCGGCAGCCCCGGAAGTGCTGGAACTTATTTTCAAAGATGAAACGAAAGCACAGCCAGACCTATACCTGCTGACGGTCGGCATCAACCGGTACCGGGACCGGTCTTTATGGCTAAACTTTGCGGTTCCGGATGCAAAGGGCATGGTCGCAAAGCTGAGTCAATCGGCCGGTGACATATTCCAGGCGGTCCATGTTACCGAAATTCTGGATCAGGATGCGCGGGTAATCCGCCTGGCTGATGTGTTTGCAGATCTTGAGAAAAAGATCACCGGGAAGGATGTCTTTATACTTTACCTGTCCGGGCACGGGGTTACCCTGGAGGGCCAGTATCATTTCCTGCCGGCCGATTTTCGCTATCACAACGAAGACTCCATCCGCGAAAAGGCCATCAACCAGGATATGCTTCAGCGCTGGCTGGGGCAGATTGCGGCTGAAAAGAACCTGGTCCTGCTGGACACCTGCAACAGCGGTGCGTTTATCCAGTCCCACATGGCGACCCGGGGACTGGCCGAGAAGACGGCCATAGAAAAACTGAACCGGGCCACCGGACGGGCAATCATTGCTGCCTCCAGCGACTCACAGGTGGCGCTCGAGGGATATGAGGGGCATGGCGTATTTACATATACCCTTTTGAAAGCACTGGTCGAAGCGGATGAGAAAAACGGTAACCGGGATGGTCTGACCAGCACCACCGAAATTGCCGCATACGTGGGCGAACGGGTCCCCGAGGTAACATACCGTAAGTGGGGCTACGAGCAGGTCCCGCAGATCCTCCTCCATGGGAATGAGTTCCCGGTGGGAACCGTCCAGTAATCTTAGTAATTGCTAACGTGGGTTTTAGAACTTGTCTCAAAAAGTGGATTTTGGTTCAAAATGACGCGAAGCTAATGCCTAACGTGGTGCAAGGCGGCCGGGACAATCAAACCGGAGGAATACATCTGGTATTTCGAGGATTTGATTGGACCGCCCAACGCCGAGTTAATACCAAAATACTTTTTTGAGGCGAGTTCTAATAGTGGCACTCCATCGATCTATCACAATGAATGCCTTTCAAGCGGTCCGTATGGCGTTTCCACCAGCTTTTCTTTTTGCCCTGGCCGGCAGACAGGTGTTTTCCCTGTTTGGATTCGAATGCTTTTTTACGCCCTCTGGAAGAGACCGAATCTGAATGAACATTGTTTTTGGATGTTTGATTTTGCATAGCGGCACCTCCATCGCAAGGGTTGGCTTTAGCAATTGAAATGAAGCAATTCATGTGCCACAATGTGGTACATGCCAAATATATGGCAACTTATCTTGAAATATCAAGGGCAGTTCATTCTTTCATTGTACTTGTTCATCCAAAAATGGCTAATAAGTACCCTATTTTCTTATCCAAAACGGCTTTCCGGGTACAAACTACCCACCTTCTAATGCAATTCCAGAATGTCCCAGAGTCTCGCTCAAGGTCTCAGGGGGGATTTTTCTGTAGATGAGACACCCGCTACACCTTCGCGAGTCATAAAAGGAGGGATCTCAATTTGAGTACGAGCCGCCCACAACTGCTTGAGGATTATGATTGTGTCCAGGGCGAAAACGATTCCGAACAAAACGCCGCCGGGGATATGCAGCCAGAAGAAAAACGGATGGATGAAAATTTTCAGCCAGACCGCGGTCAGATCGGCAATAACGCCGATAAAAGGTAGAACGATGAGCCATGTGCGGATTCGGGGGCTCAAATGCAGGTAAAAGACAATCGCGCCCATGAGGATAAAAATCGCGCTCATCCCAAAAATGTGGATGTGCGTAAATTTCAAAGCAAAGATGAACTCATCGCTTTTGTAGAAGGGGGGTTTCTCCACCTTCACCATTGAGCCGCCGAACAGATCGCCCCGTTCGGAAGCAGGCGCTTCCATCTGATCGTGGCCGGACGACATTGCGGGTTGGTCACTGAAAAACGTTGGGATGATATCATGCACAATGATCTGGCCGCCAGCGAAGAGAAGGCCCAGTGACATCATCACGACAATCGAGGTGACCAGTGCTTTAGCCGGCAGTGGCCAGCTACCCGGATGCGGCAATGGGAATTGAACAGCAGCGTTATCCGATTCGGACGGTTGCAGTGCGTCCACCTCACTCTCCTGTGAAATTCGAACCATTGTATTTTCCTTTGTCGGTAAAGAAAATGTAGACCGCGCGGGGCTCACCGCCAGCCCGACTGAATTTTACAACGATTTCCCGCTGACCAGCATTGCGCTTGTATACCTCGATGGTTTCCAACTTGGTTTCCCAGGACTCATCGAGCTTACCGGTAGCAACCAGCTTATCGTACATCATGGTGGCTTTTTTAGCAGCCGCCAGGGAAGTGAATGCCTCGGCGTGACCCTTGGGACCATGGGCGAACAGCAAGGGCCCATACACCAGGATAGAAAAAGCGAGAATCAAGGCCCGGACCAATTGCCTGTTGGAAGCAATATATATACTTGGCTTTAGCATCTTGGCCTCCTTCGAACCGATGTTTGGGAAGAATCTATCTCAAGAAACGGATTTTGGTTTAAAATCAAGGCGGCCGCGAGGTTCAGCCCGAAGGAATACTGTGGAGTATTTCGAGGACTTGAACCGAGCGCCCAACACCGAGTTTGGGCCAAAAGACCTTTTTGAGATAGGTTCTAGTGATCAATCCACTTTTATAGATGTCATCATCCCCGCGTCGGCATGGGATTGGATATGACAGTGGGCCACCCAGACACCTTCGTGTTCTGGAATCAGGCCAATGACAATGGTTTCGCGGGGGCCGACCAGGACGGTGTCCCGGGTAAAGGGTTCGACTTCCGGCTGACCATTGATTTCCAGTACCCGGAAAAAGGCCCCGTGAATATGCATCGGGTGCAGGCGGGTACTGCTATTGGTAAACCTTATTTTTATGGGCTGCCCGATTTTGAATGTGGCCTTGTCCGCTTCCGGCCAGAGGCGGTTATTCATGGCCCAGCCGATGCCATAGCGGCCGCCGCGAACCGCATTCAAATCCCAGGTTTTGGTCACCGGCAGTTTTTCGAAGATGCCCGCCTCGATAAATCCTCTAGCTCTGGGAGGCTCGAACTGCGGGGTTTTCACGGGCTTTTCATCTTTGACTTTTATTCTTCCAAGGATATGTGTCCGCCGGGTAAAGCGGTCTTCTAATTGAAATATTCTACCGCCGGCGTCGTCGGGAATAGTGATATCAAGATCGACCCGATTACCCGGCGATAGAATAAAGTGATCAAATGCTAAGAAAGTTGAAACCGGCCTTCCGTCCACGGCAATGACCTGGATCGGAAGCCCCGCCAGGGTACCTGCAAAAATGCGGGCATTGGCCCCGTTTATAATCCTCAGGCGTATCCGTTCCCCCGGTGATACAGTTAAGGTGGGTTTCACTATGCCGTTTACTGTGATGGCATTGCCCCAGCGCCCGTCATGCATCAGGTCGTGGCGGGTATTGAAGTAGGGATATATGGTCCCATCTTTTCTAAGGCGCCAGTCATCCAGCAGCCAGACGACATCTCGGGACCAGGGCAGCTTTTTACGCTCATCCACGATCAAGACGCCTTTAAGCCCGCGCTCCAACTGTTCGCCGGTATTCAAATGCGGATGGTACCAGAACGTACCGGCCTCCTCCAATCTCAATCGATAGGTAAACCGCTGCCCCGGCTCGATGGGATCCTGGGTCACGCCCGGCACCCCATCCATGGCGTTGTCGATCCGCAAGCCATGCCAGTGGACGCTGGTGGATTCTTTGAGCTGGTTGTCGACATCCACTACTAGGGTCGTCCCAGCTTTTCCCCTCAGAATCGGGCCGGGAATCTGGTCGTTGTAACTCCAGACCGGGGTTAAGTAATCAAAGAATGGAAATTGATGGGCCCCTTCACCGGGAACGAGCCGTGCGCGTGATTCAACATCGGCCAGGGCGTTTAGGGGAATCCCCAGAAGGAGGACTACCAATATGACTCTGCTGAACATGCCGCTCTCCTTTGCTGACAACCGCAGGTTCTCAGGTTTCAGTAAAAAATGTATGATCTGGAAAGATGATAATCAGTGAAATGAAAAATGCCAGTCTACTGTGAATGTGGTAAGCGTTACCTGACTTGAAGAATTTAGGTGGCGCTATGGCCTTTTCAGAGAAGCATATCTATCCAACTGTAATGTATCGGTTTGTTGATACTAAACCCTATGGTAGCCATATATCTGGCCAGGCATGGGGGGATAAGAAAAACCCGATCATTGGTGAAAAAAGAATTCGGATGGATGCTAGGCACCCAAAGAGGGGGCCACTCATGCATTGGGGTTAAACAACGCGCGCTTTTGGTCGACTGACAATTTCTTGATAGCAAATTCGCGCTTGAGGGCGGCCGGACGATCTTTCACGGCCTCCCGGTATACCAGGGTTACCGGTCCACGACCGCGGGTATACCTGGCGCCCTGGCCGGCGTTGTGCTCCACAACCCGGCGTTCGACGTCCGTGGCAATCCCGGTATAGAGACTGCCGTCGGCACAGCGCACCATGTACACATACCAATGACTCATTCTTGGTGGGTCTCCTTTTAAAAGAATTTATCATCTCCAGGGCAACAAGCAAGCCCAATCGAAGCAATGGTCGCAATAGCTAAAATAGGTTTACAAGCTCATTGCGGTACATTATCATCCGGCAACTTCAAACGGCAGATTGTATTGTTAATCGGCCGGCAGGCAAAGGACACAGGCAACATGGGACGCAACGCCCTTACCTTAATCATTCTGTGCATTTTTGTTTTCATCAGCAACCTCACTGCATTTGCTGACAAACCATCAAAGGACCAGGGTAAACTAACCGTCGATGGCATCCTCGAAAAGGTCGAAAAACGGTATGCCCTTTCCGGATTTACGGCCGGCTTTTTCCAGTCGTCCACACTCAAAGCCCTGAACATCACCGACACGGCGGTGGGCAAGATCTCAATAAAAAGACCGGCCAAGATGCGCTGGATCTACGAAGCCCCTGAACGGCAATCGATTATCACCGACGGGACACGCCTGTGGATCTATCGTCCGGATGACAACCAGGTCATGCTGGGTGTCGCCCCCTCCTATTTCGGTGCGGGCAAAGGGGCCAGCTTTTTGACGGACATCCGCGTGATGAAGCAAACGTTCGATATCAGTGTAGAGAAAGCACGCGTGCCCAATCGCCACAAGCTGAAACTGGTCCCCAAAGAGCGAGCGGTGGATGTAACCCATATCTATGTCTGGATTTCCCCCCAGACCTGGGAAGTGGCCGAAGTGGCCACCTACAACACCTATGGTGATGAAACCCGGCTCGAATTTAGCAATATCGAATTTATCGACGATCTGCCGGATCCCCTGTTCGTGTTTGTGGTTCCGGAGGGGGTGGATGTGGTTGAACTCGGCCGTTGAAAGAAGCTATTGCATAACCATAGACTTAACTTCCGGGATTGGTGAAAGTTCAGGCCTATTATCGGGATCGGGATCGAAATCGGGATCGAAATCGAAGACCGCATGACGTTCCGGAGCCGATTTCGATTCAGACAGAGACCCTAAAGTTGGGTGTTCATTTAAAGGGGCATTGCGAGAATGAAGGAAAAAGTCAGAACGCTGCTGCGAGAGAAAAACGCTGTGATGCTGGCCCACAACTACCAGCTGCCGGAGATCCAGGACACAGCCGATATGTGCGGGGATTCCCTGGAGCTCAGCCGGAAGGCCGCCAAGACCGATGCGGCTGTTATCGTGTTTTGCGGGGTCCATTTCATGGCCGAGACCGCATCGATTCTCTCACCTGACAAGACTGTCCTGTTGCCCCGGGAGGACGCCGGCTGCGAAATGGCCGATATGATCACGGCGGAGAGTCTCAAGGCCAAGATCGACTCCCTGCCGCCCATGCCGGTGGTCACCTATGTGAACTCGACCGCGGCCGTCAAAGCCCTCTCGACCATCTGCTGCACGTCGGCCAACGTGGTAAAAATTACGGAGAGTCTCGGCGCCGATGAAATTCTGATGACCCCGGATCGCAACCTGGCAAAATATGCCGAATCGCAGACCGGCAAAAAGATCCATATCTGGGATGGCTGCTGCCCCTACCATGACCGGCTTACGCCGGCCCAGGTCGCTGCAGCTCGCGAGAAACACCCAAATGCGGTTTTCATAGCCCACCCCGAATGCCGCCCGGAGGTTGCTGCCCTGGCAGACGTTGTTGCCAGTACGTCCGGCATGATCAGACATGCCCGGGCCGCTTCTGAAAAGGAATTTATCGTCGGCACCGAAGTGGGCCTGCTGCATACCCTGAACAAACAAAACCCGGGAAAGACATTCTACCCCGCTTCCGAAGAACTGCTCTGCCCGGACATGAAGAAAATTACCCTGGCGGACGTCGTAAATTGTCTTGAGAATCTTTCAGGTGAAGTAAAAGTGCCGGAAGAGATCCGCGTACCGGCCCTGGCCGCTGTAGAACGAATGATCTCCATTTAGGGATTGTTTCTAAACTAAAGATATAGAAGCGGTTTCAAAACCTCCCCTCGAACTCAATCACTGTGTTGGGAGTGTCGTTCAAATCCTCGAAATACTGGGAGTATTCCTCCGGTTTGAACGAGACACCCGCCTTGACCTTGAGCCCGATTGAAGGTTTTGAAAACGCTTCTAACGGCAAAACAGCGGCCAGACGGGCATCCATATCATAACCGATCCGCTGCATACTTGACCGTTCGAAGTTACCCGGAAAGCATACGATCGACTTGTATGCTGCTTCTGGCTGTTTTTTTATCCCCGATAACGGAGGCCTTGTGATGAAGGCGTTTGCCTGCTGGATCTGGCTCCTGCTGCTATTCGGATTAACCGATATGGCAATGGCTGCCGACAACCGTTGTTGTCGAAATTCGTCTCCCCGTACCTCCAAGACCGTTACATCGGCGGAAAATCAAAACGCCCTGAGAGCCTGGCGCGCCTTGCGTCGTGAACGCGGCCAAAGAGATCCGGTATTTACCGGGGCGAATATGTACACCCCTTTGTTGTTTGCGCATCGTGGCGGGGTGTTGGAGACAACGGAAAGTACTGCACGAGGCTTCCGATACGCCCTCGAGGTGGCCGGGGCCGATGTATTGGAACTCGATGTTCAGATTACCCGTGACGGCCGTTTTGTGGTTTGGCATGGCCCCAGTTTGGACAATGTGTTGATTTTGGGTGTCGATTCAAACCCCGAAAACAGGCCGCCAGGGCGCCGGAATATCTACGATTTCGACTGGGGTGAACTGGACGGTCGGGCCTGGGTGGCCGATCCGTGCACAAATACCCTATCAGGCGTACCCCGCCAGAAGGATCGTCAACTCCTTCTCTTGTCGGACTTTTTAAAAATATTTGCGACCGCGCCGCTCAATATCGAAATGAAAGGAACCTTCAAGATGGCCCTGGGCGGCCGCGAAGGGTTGCAGGAAAACGTGGCCGCTTTCAGGAAAATTCTCCTGGACGCGGCCCATCGCCCCACCATTATCATTGCCAGTGCCAGCAAAGAAATACTGTCGGCTTTTCGTACCATCGATAGTGATCACTTTCCCACCAATCTTACGTTTTGGGAGCAGATCAATTTGAAGGTCTCAAAGACCTTACCAAAGCAGCGTGTCCTGGAAACCAGCTACTGGAAGATCATGTCCGGGCAAGAAATTATTGAAAAGATGCATCGTTTTAACAGCGCCACCTATGTGTTCATTACCGGCTTCGGCCCCATCGAACCTTTGGACTGCGATCTGAAGGAGACCAGCATCATCGAACTTTTATCGCGTGGCGTCGATGGCATTATGACGGACCGTCCCCGGGCGGTGCGAGAGATTATGCATCAATGGTTGCAAGAAGAGATGAGAAGCCCTTGAGTCCTCGCCATCAAAACGGGGAGCAAATACGAAAACGCAGCCCCCGGGCCAACCCGTCGTCGCCTTTAGGCTTACGACATCGCCCTACAATACGCCGCACAAGATGCCGGGCAGGAAGATGCCACACTCAGAAAGGATGTCCGTCCACAAGTTGTAGCTTTTAGCCCAGTACAAGGCCGCAATATCTCCACTGAAGGCAAGGAAACACTCGTATTTTCAGTTTTTTCGTTTCAAAGAGGAGATGTCCATTCACGGGTGGTATATTTTGGCTTGGAGCAAGGCCTGAGCACTTTCAAGACCGGAGGCGTAGTAGGTACTACGTCGAGGATCTTAAAAGTGTGAAAACGCCGCTCAGGGCCAACCCGTCGTCGCCTTTAGGCTTACGACTTCGCCTTAGGCTACGCCGCACAAGATGCCGGGCAAGAAGATGCCGCTTTCAATAATCGATGTCCGGCCACAAGGGGTAGATTTTGGTTCGGGGCAAGGCCGCAGCATTCCTGGCAACCCGAGGCGTAGACTATCTACGTTGAGGGGTGACAGGAAGCGCTTGTCCGGCATAGCCTTCGGCGACGCCGGAAGAACGCCGCACCGGACCAAAATATGCCCCTTGTGGCCGGACATCAGGGTTCTTTGATGTGGGCCTTCAACTCCCTGGGACCAGCCCAGCCGGCCGGGTGCCAGTCCGGCGGGGTGCGTACTCCCAGGAGCAGATCGAGCCTGTCCATACATTTCAACCGGTAGAAGATCATCGACCTGGCCGATGCCGTCGCCAGCACATCTAGCATGATCAAACATACCCAGTCCGCCCAGGAAAAATAATTCATCGTCGGGACTGAAATCGGCCTGCTCCACACCCTAAATTAAGAGAACCCGGGGAAAAAATCTATCCCGCCTCGGAAGAACTGCGATATATCTTTGTTATTCCTGTGGATTGGTAATCCCGGCCGCCTGGTAGGCAAACACGACCATGACTCCGGAGGAAGGTCTCCGCATCATTGCCAACATCGCCTACCCCCCAATGCCCTTCTGGGCAAACCCACCTGTCACCCATGATTGTCTCATGGAATGCTGAACCATTCTGTCTCATGGGGAAGGCCCATGGGCGTTTTTACCGAGTAAACCTCTTGATAATACCAATAACGGATTTAATATCAGTATGCCCCATATTTCGACTTGTTCGGCAAAGGTTTTAAAACATGGATCCATGATGACTGCGCGCCCTGCGGTGAACTGCGGGAAATGCACTCCTTGATCCGGTTCAACCAGAGTGTACGGACGGTTGAAACCAACTCAATTTAACAAAATCAAAAAGGAGATTATAATGGGCGTACTCGTTGGAAAAAAAGCACCGGAATTTGAAGCGGTGGCCGTTGAAAAAGACAGAATCGTTGAAGGGTTCAAACTATCCGACTTCAAAGGTCAATATGTTGTCCTATTCTTCTACCCCCTTGATTTTACTTTCGTCTGCCCCACGGAACTGCACGCCTTCAATGAACGGCTAAATGAATTCGAGGAAAAAAACGTGAAACTGATCGGTGTGAGCATTGATTCGCACTTTTCGCACCTGGCGTGGCTTGATACTCCCAAGTCAAAGGGCGGCATTGAAGGTGTCGCCTATCCCATCGTTTCGGATATCAACAAAACGATTTCAAGGGATTATGATGTTCTCGTAGAGGACGCGGGCATTGCCTACCGGGGACTTTTCCTCCTGGATAAAGATCATATTGTCCGCCACCAGGTCGTGAACGACCTGCCCCTGGGAAGGAATGTGAGTGAAACCCTCAGAATGGTTGACGCCCTTCAATTCACTGAAGAGCACGGCGAGGTCTGCCCGGCCAACTGGAGCCAGGGCGACAAGGCCATGAAACCGGACCAGGATGGGCTCAAAGATTTCTTCAAGTAGGGGGAAAAGCAGCGTAATAGATCTGCGTTGCGAAATGCAAGGATGTGGAAACGCCGCTCCGGGCCAACCCGTCGTCGCCTATGAGCTTACGACTTCGCCTTAGGCTACGCTGCACAAGATGCCGGGCAGGATGATGCCGCTTTCAATAATCGATGTCCGGCCACAAGGGGTAGATTTTGGTTCGGGGCACCTGTCCGGCGAAGCTCCCCAGAGCGAAGACGGAAGGCCGCAGCATCTTCAACAAAGTCAAGAACCACTCGTATTATCAGATTTCTCGTTTCAAGAAGGGGATGTTTATTCACGGGTGGTAGATTTTGGTCTGGAGCAAGGCCTGAGCACTTTTAAGACCGGAGGCGTAGTAGGTACTACGTCGAGGATCTTAAAAGTGTGAAAACGCCGCTCCGGGCCAACCCGTCGTCGCCTTTGGGCTTACGACATCGCCCTACAATACGCCGCACAAGATGCCGGGCAACAAGATGCCACACTTAGATGGGATGTCCGTTCACAAGCTGTAGCTTTTAACCCAGGACAAGGCCGCAGCCATTTATGCAACCGCAGGCGTAGTAGTACTACGTCGAGGATTGCATAAAGGCGAGAACGCCGTAATGGGTTAAAAGATGCAGCTTGTGGACGGACATCAGGGTTCTTTGATGTGCGCCTTCAGCTCCCGCGGCCCCTCACCGCCGGCCGGCCGCCAGTCCGGCGGGGTGCGTACTTCCAGCAGCAGATCGAGTCTGCCCATGCGCTTCAACCGGTAGAAGATCATGGCCCAGGCACAGGGCACGTCTGTCCTGACTTCGCAACTGCCGTTGTTCGTACCGCCACAGGGCCCGTTGTACAGGCCCTTGGCGCAACGGGCCACCGGACAGATGCCGCCGGTATAAGCCAGCACGCAATCGCCGCATCCGCGGCACATTTCCTGGAAAATGCCCTGCTTGATGTTGGCCCCCAGAAAGGTGGTGTTCAGCGCCGGAATAACCGGCAGGGGGTCGTAGACGGCGGCCATGGTCTGCACGCCCGCCCCGCAGGCCAGGGAAAGCAACGCATCCACGCCTTCAGGAATTTGGAAATAGGTTTCCAACCAGTCGGTTTCGCACTGCCGCTCAATGGTTTGCACCAAAAAGTCGGGAGGGTCGGCGTCATAGTGTCGTTGTGCGGCCAGTTCCCGGCCCAACTGATGAGCCTCCCGATCGCCGCCGGTAAGGCAGACCGAAACGCATCCGCCGCAGCCCACGATGAGCACCTTGTTGAATCCCACAATGGTCGGTAAGATCTCGGCCACAGGTTTTAATTCACCGGTTATCACTGGGCCCCCCCTTGTCGGTGCGACTTTGGCCGGCCACGAAATGGGCTCCAGCCACCGCGGCAATCTCCTCCCGATGGCGGGGACAGAAGGGTTCCGCCTCTTTGGAAAGACTCGCCTGCAGGTCTCTTTGGAATTCAACGGTGTAAAGCGGCTCCCCGCAAACCTGGCAGCAGACCAGCTTCAGGGTTTGAAAATCATCCCAGTGATCGCCTTCGATCAGATGTTGAAATTCCACCGCGTCGCTGGGGCAGACCCGCTTGCAATTGCCGCAACGGGCACAGCGGGTCATGCTGTGGGCAAGGGTTCGCCGGCCGTCCTGATCTGTAGCACGCAGGGCCGTGGCCGGGCAGTTCTCGACACAGGCCATACAGCCGTTGCACCTCTCGTTTACTTGAAAGTATCTCATAGTTAAGGCTTCCGCTTTGTAGCTCTTTTGTAAACTCGGGCCATATCCCGCACGCGTGAATAGTTCATCGCGCTCGGAACCTTATATGCCAGGGCCTTGTCCTCGCAAAGCTCGACGCACAACGGCTGACCATCGCACAGGTTGCACTTGAACGGCCGCCCCCGACCTGCGTCGAAATTCATGGCCCCGAACGGACAGGCGTAAAAACAGGTTCGGCAGCCCACGCATTTGTGATAATCGACAGCGACCCGTTCCAGGTCTGGTTCCCGACTGATGGCCTCCTGGGGACAGGCCTGCTGGCAGGGTGCATCCTCGCAGTGCTGACAGCTGACGGGGATGAATTTCTTTTCGGCGTCCCAGTTCATTACCCTGATTCGCGCCCGGGCCGGATTGCTCACCTGGGCGTGTTGCACGGAACAGGCGACTTCACAGGTACGGCAGCCGGTGCATTTTTGGGGGTCGGCCGTCAAGACCTTGGCTGGCATCATGATGACTCCCTTATTTCAATGTATTCCACAGGTCGGCAACCTCCAGCTGTTCAAACACTTTCTTTTTTACCAGGCTTTTTCGGTCCCAACCATGGTGCCGATAGTGTTGAGCGACGGTTTTTCGAAAGGTGGTCAGATCGATGTTTTCCCACGCAGAAATATTCATCTCAAGCCCTCCGGGGGCTTCCAGGCATGAGCCCATAGTCCCTGCCTGCCGGGCGGCCCGGGCGGCTTTGAGATTAAAGATCCGTTCAAGGGCATAGCATCGGTAGGCGGCGGTTTGTAAAGACCGGGGGGTTACGACAGCGCCGGTATTGAGTCGAATCAGCTCGGCCACCCCAGCCAGGTCGAGGCGTCCGGTTTTACGGCAAATACCGGCACAGGTCCGATCACCCAGGCAATCGAGCAAACGCTGGCTCAACTCCAGGTATGCGACGCTGCCGGGTTTTCCCCGGTATTGTCTTGAACTACCGGGAGGCGCGACAAACATTGGGGCCTGGCCATTGGCATCTGCATCAGAGAAGGCCTCCCGGCATAAGCAGATCTGACTCAGCGCCGGGAGCGTCCCGGCATCTGATCTCAAGGGCCCCTCGGCCAAAGATCCGGTTCTTCCTTTTCGCAGGGCAATGCGTTCCAGCAAGGGGACGATATCATCTGTGGGGTCCGAAGCCGCCTGGGCGGCCATCTGTATGGCTGCCTCGCTATCCATCCCCAGGTCATTGGCCATGCGTGCCAACCTGCCCCTATCAAATTCCCCCGGGGAATTCCCGGCGAAAAATGCCGAGCTGGCTGAGTCGGTGCCAGACGGGCGGGCGGTGGCCGGCTGGCCACCGACTGATAGCGCCCGCCGCTGCCGGATCGCCTCTTCCGGAAATTTGATCTCCAGGTCCAGACTGCCCTGACACGCCACGGCTTTGACGCGCTTGAAGCCCAGTACTGCCCCCATTCCGGTGCGACCGGTGCTGTTGCCGGCGCCATCCACGATGGTGGCAAACCGCACACGGTTCTCACCGGCCGGCCCGATGGTAATCGTTTTCAGGTCCCCATTCCCGTGCGCCTGCCTCAGTTTCGCGCTGGTGGCAAAAACCCCCTCGCCTTTCAGATGCCCGGTGTTGAGGATCTGGATGGTGCCGTTGTGTATGTCCAGGGTCACCCACCGCCGGGAGCGACCGGTGATGACCAGGTGATCGAATCCGGCCCAGCGCATTTCAGCGGCAAACAATCCCGGCAATGGGGCGGTTTCCAGAAAACCGGTCAGAGGAGATTTGGTGGTGACGTAAGCCAGCGGGTTGGGGCTTGAAAGCGTACCCCCCAGAAGCCCGGCGCTGATCACGATCGCATTGCCGTTACTGAAGGACTCGCTACCGGCAGCGCCATACCGGCAGGCCAGGTAGGTTCCCAGTCCGCGCCCGCCCACAAACTTGCGGCGCCACTCCTCCGGGATCGGCGTGATGTCGACTGTGCGGGTGCTGAGATCGATGAAGGCAATGCTGCGTCCGGCGGTCATTATTACCCCTTTTAAAGCGTTTACGGACCACAGAGAAACGTTCATTATGCTGAACTTTTCACGTAGCGCCATCCTATAGCCCCAAAACGGTGCTGTCAACAGGAAATTCTTATCAATTAAATATAATTGGTCCATATTTCCCACTTTTTCACTTGACATGTGTGTCGGATATGGTAGCTATGGGTTACTTTATTCGTTCATCAGGTTGAACAACTCAGCAAGCAGTTCATCATATTGAACAAATCGATGCTTCTGCAAAAAGGAGACCCAACATGGCTATCGACTCAGGGAAAAGGTCAGCGGCCGAAGACCTGCGCAAAACCAGAACCTTCGGCAAGGTCAGGTGTCACAACCCCAGCTGCATGGAACGGCTCGTGCCGGAGCCGGGCGACGAACATGTCAAATGCCCTACCTGCGGTATGGAGTTTCGCCTGTTCTGGATCAACCCCTCCCTGCCCCGCATCCGGGGTCCGGTATGGGATGTAAACCGTAAACTGGCTCAAGAAAGGCTTGCCGCACTGGAAAAAGCAGAAGCTGAAAAGAAAGCCAAAAAAGGAGGCAAGTAACATGGCACTGGACAGGAAAATCGCCTATATCAATCTTTCCACGGGAGAGATCGAAACCAAACCCATCCCGCTGGAACTGCGTAAGAAGTTTCTGGGCGGCCGTGGCATGGACGCCTACCTGTTGTACAACCATACCAAAAAGGGCTGCGATCCGCTGGGCCCCGACAATGCGCTGATCATTTCCGGCGGCCTGCTGACAGCAACCTGTGCATCGGCCACGGCTCGCACCCACGTCATGGCCAAATCACCGCTGACCGGCCTGCTGGGCAGCTGCAACATGGGCGGCTTTTTCGCTCCCGAGCTGGCCTGGGCGGGATTTCACCATCTGGTGATCAAAGGACAGGCCGAAAAACCCGTCTATCTATATATCAACAACGGCGACATCGAGATCCGCGACGCCGCCGCACTCTGGGGCATGACGACCACCGATACGCAGTGGGCCATCCGGGATGCGCTGGACGACCAGGAAGTGAAGAGCCTCGTAATTGGCCCGGCCGGCGAAAACCTGGTTGCCTGGGCCAATGTCATGACCGGTATCAAGAATGCCGGTGGTCGCACCGGCATGGGCTGCGTCATGGGCAGCAAGAATCTCAAGGCTGTTGCCGTGCGCGGGACCCTGGATATCAAGATCGCCCACCCGGTAGAGGCGTTTGAATACAACAAACGGTTCATCGAGCAGATTACCAGTGCCAAGGTCAACCAGACCCAGGGGACCCTGGGGACCCCGTTTATCTGGGGCGCCACCAATTCCTGGGGCGGCGTACGCACCCGTAACTTCCAGTTCAACCAGTGTGAAGACGCCGACGATATCGAACCTGAACGCATCGATGAAATCTGCGAAGAGACCATGGGGCCCTACCACATGGCCGGCTGCTTCGGCTGCCAGGTACACTGCCGGGCCCAGCACAAGATCCCCAGCGGACCCTACAAGGGCCGTTATGACGAAGGCCCGGAATACACCTCTCAGGGGGCTTTTGGCGGTGAGCCGGACTGCAAGAGTGCCGAAACCGTACTGGTGGGCAACCACCTCGTGGACCAGTTCGGTATGGACAACCTGGAAACCGGCAGCATTATTTCCTGGGCCATGGAGTTATACGAACTGGGCATCATTTCAACCAAGGAAACCGAGGGGCTCGACCTACGGTTTGGCAACGATGAAGCCCTGATCGAAATGATCGAGAATATCTGCTACCGCAAAGGCTGGCTGGGTGACGCCCTGGCCGACGGCGGCATACCCGCCTCTGAAAAAATCGGCAAGAATTCGTTTGACTACCTGATCCAGGTCAAAGGCATGAGCAACCTGCATTCGGATGAACGGGCCACGCCGGGCCTGGCGCTGAACATTGCCACTGCCTCCCGGGGCAGCGACCACCTGCGCAGCCGGCCGGCCATTGACCTGTACCACCTGCCGGAGAAGGTGCTGCGCAAAATCTACAGTAACCCGATTCCCTATGAAGGGCCGCTGAGCTCCGAACACACCGAGTACATCGGTAAACCGTGGCAGGTATTCTGGCAGGAAAACTGCTACATGGCCGTGGACTGCCTGGGAATCTGCAAGTATCACACGACGTTTTTGGGCGCGACCCTACCCAACTTCGAAGACTGGCCCAAGGTTATCTACTACAATACCGGGTTGGAACTGACACCCACCGAGATCTGGGACATCGCGGTGCGTTGCAACACCCTGGAAAGGATGTTCAACCTCCGGGAAGGCCTGAGTCGCAGGGATTTGAAAAAGGGCGACATGCTCAATCACCGCTATTTTGACGAACCCTGCCGCCGCGGCGCCCTGGACGTCATCGGCAAAAAGATCGACCGCAAGAAATTCGACGTCATGGTCGACGAATTCTACGGCTACAAGGGCCTGGATAAAAAAGGCAACATCAAACCGGCCACCCTCAAGAAACAAGGGCTCGCTGCCGAACCGTCCCATTTACTGTGATCCGAGCTAAAGGAGAGAAGCAATGGATAAAGCGTTAATGATAAATCACGAGAAATGCACGGGCTGCCGGTTGTGCGAGCTGGTATGCGCAGTAAAACACGACGGGGTGTCCAATCCGACCCGCAGCCGGATCAAAGTCATGAAGTGGGAAATGGAGGGCCTGTATATCCCCATGTCTTGCCAGCAGTGCGAGGATGCGCCCTGCGAGAGCGGCTGCCCGGTTGGGGCCATCTCCCGCAACGAAAGCCTGAACCGGGTGGAGGTGGATCACGAGGTCTGCATCGGCTGCCGCACTTGCGTGTCGGTCTGCCCCTTCGGTGCCATGACCTTTAATGCCATCGACCGCAAGGTGATCAAGTGCGACCTGTGCGATGGTGATCCCCAGTGTGTCCGTTTCTGCGATGTCAAGGCCGTGGAATATGTTCCGGCCACGGACGTCAGTATCGTCAAAAAGAGAGACGCCGCCCTGCGTTTGAAAGAGGCCTCCAAGAAAGCAGACTCACTGCAGGCCTAAAAACTGAGAAGCGTGCATTAAACGACAAACCACATGGCATGGCCCCGGGCATCCCGGCCGGGGTCATGCTTTCGGACGCTGCTCCCCGGACAATCCAACCCCGTTTGCCTCCCCTGCCGCCGATTTATCCAGAACCTGCCTGATCTTCGTAGCAATTTCAGTCTTGATGACCGGCTTCATCACGAATCCCTGCAGCCCCATCGCTTCACTTTGCTCACCGTTGATCTGGTCGCTAAAACCGGTGCAGAGGATTACCGGTAAATCGGGCCGAATCTTTTTTAACTCCTGGGCCAGTTGAATCCCGGTCATGTTGGGCATGGTGAGATCGGTAATGACAAGATCGAAGCGATCCGGATTGGCCCGAAAGGCTTCGAGCGCCTCCACGCTGCCGGTCCGCACGGCCACCCGATATCCCAACCGGGCCAGCATCTGCTGTTCCATGCGGACAATGGCTTCCTCATCATCGACCAGCAGGACGCTTTCAGTACCGGCCGGTACGGGGGCATCCCGCTCTGCCGGCTTCTCGTCAACCTTGGTATCGAGCAGCGGAAGGTACACCTGGACTGTGGTTCCGTGACCGGGTTCGCTCAGGATCCGCATTTCCCCATTACAGCTCTTGACAATCCCCTGGACCACGGAGAGCCCGAGCCCCGTGCCTTTCCCGGTGTCCTTGGTCGTAAAATACGGGTTGCAGACCTTATCCATAATCTCCGGGGGAATGCCAATCCCGGTGTCCATGACCGCGAGCCGGGCATAGTTTCCGGGAATCAACGCCGGGATGTCTGTCTGCCCGGCCTCCAGGCGGATAGTCTTCAATACGACTTTGAGTTCGCCGCCGTCCTTTTCCATGGCGTGAAAGGCATTGGTGGCCAGGTTCATGATCACCTGGTGAATCTGGGTGGCATCGGCAATGACCACCCCGCATTGGGGGTCAATGGCCTGTTTGAATTTAATGGTACTCGGAATGGACGATCTCAGCAGCTTGAGAACCTCTTTGAGGATCGGCTGCAGTTTGAGCGGTCGGGCCTCCTGCTCGCTCTGTCGGCTGAACGTCAGAATCTGTTTGACCAGGTCCTTGGACCGCATGGCGGCCTGGAGAATCTCTTCGACATAGGTCTGCAGGTGGCTGTCGGCCGGCAGGTCATCCCGGAGCATTTCCGAGAAGCCCACCAGGGGGAACAGGATATTGTTGAAGTCGTGGGCGATGCCCCCGGCCAGCGTGCCAATGGCCTCCATGCGCTGGGCCTGCTGCAGCAGGGTTTCCATCTCTTTGAGTTCGGTCACATCGCGAAAAACGGTTAACTTGGAAGTGGAACCATTCGAGTTGCGGATGGGCGAGTTTGAAATATGAAAGGTTTTACCGTCCAGGGGACTGGCAACCTCGGTGATGACGTATTCTCCGTCCATGACCTGGTCATGGATACACCAGTCACATTGTTGGGTCAAACCATGCAGGGCTTGATAGCAATCTTCACCGGTCGCATCCCGACCGAGCCTTTTGATCATGGCCGGATTCATGTACTCGACTTTTAAATCCTGGGAACAAATATAAGTGGCGTCCTCCATGGCCTCCATCATGGTGCGGTATTTCTCTTCGCTCTCGCGCAGGGCGGTGTCGATTCGCCGCCGTTCATCTTCCACGCCGATGGCTGCGGCGACAATCCCCATGAGTTCCTTGTCCGCTTCGCTGGGGATATAATCTTCCTGAAATACAACACAGAGCGAACCGATATAGGTATCGAAGAATCGGACGGCCTTGCCCATGTAAGTCTGCAGCCCGAAGGAACGTACGTTGGGGTCCGTGCGGGCGTAATCGGATTCCTGCAAGGCCGATACGAGCATGACATCCTTTGCCCCGTTTTGAATGACATCGTAGCAGATGTGTCCTTTAGGGTCGTCTATGGGGTTAAAACCCTCCGGTGTTTGCCACTGGCCCCAGGCCTGCAGTTTCCCATTGTCCAGGCGATTATACAGGGCGCAGGTGGCCCCGAGCAGTTCTCCGCACAGAGCCGTGAGCCGGTTGATATTTTCAATCGAATCGGGGGTGAAGTTGATAAAACAATCATTCAGTTTGGCCAGGTTTTCTTCGTTCTTGCGCAGGTCCGCGGCCACCAGCTTGCGTTCGGTGATATCCCGGGCATTGACCACAAACCCGCCGACAGCCGGGTGATCGAGCAAATTTTCACTGATACCTTCCAGGGTCCGCCAGGTACCATCCCGGTGCTGCATTCTGAATTCGGTGGGGATCGCGGGCAGCAGATTCCGGATACGCTTTTGAAAACGCTCGCGGATGACGTCTCTATCGTCCGGATGAATGAGATCAAACACACTGCAGCCCACCATGTTTCGGGAATCCCACCCGAGGATGCGCTCGATAGACGGGCTGGCGTAGGTAAAATTGCCTTGGGGGTTTAAAATCGCCACAATGTCGGAAGCGTTCTCGATCAGGCTGCGAAAATACTGCTCTTTGCGCTGGAGGGTGTGCAAAGATTCCTTCAATTGGCTCGTCATCCGGTTGAACACTGCGGCCAGTTGCCCGAACTCGTCCCGGGTGCTGACCGGGATGTGCAGTTCCAGGTCCCCTTTCCCGATACGTTCGGCCCCGTCGGTGAGGGTTTTAAGCGGCTTGGTGAGGTGGCGGGTCCAGAACATCAAGATGATTGCCAACACGAGCGTACAAACTGCGCCCAGGCCAAACACATAAGGGCGGAACCGGTCGGCCAGGCCGTAAATCTCCTTTTCCGGGGCGGTGGCGATAATGAACCACGCCCAGGGTCTGAAGAAATCATAGTGGGCCAGGTTGGAATCCATTGCGGAGGTATACACCAGCCGTCCCCGTCCACTTTGCAGCTCTTGGAACCAGGGTTGGCTGCGCACATCGCGCCCGATCAGGCCGGGATCCGGATGCTGGGCGATTTTGCCCGCAGCGGTCACCGCAAAAATATAGCCCTCGCGGCCCACTTCGATATCGGCCATTCCCGATCCGGCATCGAGTTTGGCCTTGGTGATACTGGCCGGAATATCCGCCAGTCCATAATTATGAAGAACGGCCACCTGTTCCCGGGCAAGGCGCATGGCTTCCGCCAGGCGGGTCTCCAGCCAGGTATCGGCCAGATGGGTCAAGGCCAGGCGTGAAAAGTAGTGGGTGGTGGCGACCGTCGCGAGGGTGAAAAAAAGTACCAGCGCCAGGGTAGACGTTAAAAATTTTGTATAGATGTTCATCGGGTGTCCCCTATTTCGTCAAGCATGCTGGATAGACTGATCATTCCGGGCGCACGCAATGGCCGCTGGGCCTGGAATTGCCTGATTCGAATATAATATGAACAAGTTACAAAACTAGCACCGCTCTGGATTTGATCAACCGTTATTCAGCCCCCATCTCCGACCACGATAAACGGCGCCCAGAAAAATGGGTGCGCGTAGGCTGCTATGATCTGGCCGGATGAGGCATCCTCAAGGTTCTGGTTGTCCAGCAGGTGCAGGATGGATTTCTGCAGGGATTTGGCCCGCGACAGGCCGGGGCCCCGTTCCTGGAATCGAAACAGCCCCGTGGTCAGCATTTTGGCGGAGGTTGTCTCCACGGGCCACATACTCACCAGCAAGGCCCGCGAACCGGCGTAAAAAAAAGCCCGGCCGAGGCCGGAAACCGCTTCTGCGCCGGCCCCTTGTGCGGCGCCTGTATTGCAAGCGGACAGCACGATCCAGTCGGCATTCAATTTTAGCTCGAGTATCTCTTCGGTTGTCAGCAGGCCGTCGTCACTGTCCCGGGTGACGTCCGGTCCACTGAGGGCCAGCGCCGGCTGATCCAATCCGTCCAGATCGCCGGCCACCAGACCGTGGGTGGCAAAAGCAATGACCTTCCGGTTGGAAAGGTCCATCTTCTTCACCCGGCTTTCGGCAGCACGGGCCCCCAGGTAAATATCCCGGCTGGGATCCGCACCAAGCGTGGCGGCGATGCCGTTGATCTCTTCGGCAGTGTCGGGCAGCCGGCTAAGCATACCGATATGACTGGACACCATGGTCGGACTGTCCAGGGTCTCACTCTCCGCCACCCGAATGCCGCGCACCTTCAGACGGCCGCTGCGGCTAACCAATTGCGGGTTTTCAGCGGGCTGTTCCTGGGTCGCCGCCTGCATTTGCCGGAGATTGAAGTAAGGATCGCCAAAACCGGCAAACGTTCTGCGCTCCGGATTCCCGGGTGGCAGCGACCGCAGCGTCACCAAAGAGGAAACCGAGGGCAGCCGCGTCAGGGCGTGCTGGCGGATCAACCAGGGGACCTTCCGGTAGGCGGCAAACAGTGTCTTTTCATTTTTTACCAGCGAGACCGGGGCTGTGGGTAATACCGCAAGGGGTATGGTTCCCAGCGGTGCCGATGCGACAACGATTAGATCACCGGCTTCCTTCCAGGCGGGTGCCACGGGTTTGAGCAGGGCGGTGTACAATTCATGCGCCAGGTTCAAATCATAATCCGGGATATCACCCAACGTACCCGGTACCGGCGACAGGGTCTGCCGCAAGCGCAGGGTTTTCTGCTTGAGAGCACCCCGGCCTATGGGCGCAATCGCAAAGGCGACCTGCGACTGCGACGATAGGCCCCAGATATAGGTCCTGGCGGCGGCCGGATATATGACCACCATAGCCTCATCGGTTTTTAGATGCCGCCGCAGCGAGTTAAACCCGGGAACCTGGGGGTTTACAAATTCCTCATACCGGGGGAATCGGTTTTGGATCTCAGTTAGGATAGCTTTGCGGGCCTGACCGAGCGAGGCAATGGAGGCCTGCAGATCGGGAATTATATTTTGCCCAACCTGGTCCGGTGGTGCTGACAGGAGGTTGGCCATGATCAACTTGAGCGACTCGATCTGCTTCGCGGCGTCCTGCTCGCGGCGCACCAGATCGGCCAGTTCCGGGGTGACGGCCGCTGCCCGGGCGCCGCTGGCCCCCAGCGCCAGTTTCACCTGACTGCCATTGATGGATTCACAGAGCCGAAATATCTGTTCCGGAATATCGGTCTTGGCTGGACTAACCGAGGCATTGGTGTACAGATTGCTCAGCAAATCGATATAAGCTTCCGCAATGATTTTGATTCGCAGGTTCTTCATAAAATCGTCGTTGGCGCCCTTCTCTTTAAAAAGGACGGGCATGGCTTTGGAAAAGTCCTGCCGGGCCTGCGCATGGTTATTGAGCGCATTGTGGGCCATCGCCTTCAGCCCCAGCATCTCGGCTGTCTGGTATTGCGCATCGCCCAGGTAGGCCTGCAGATCACGGTGGGCGGCGGCGATTGTCTCCATCGCCTCCCGGGCCCGACCGGTCATCAACAGGGCCATCATCATGTCAGGATTGCGGGCGATGTACTTGTTGTAATCATAGGCGTTGGCGGCCATATCCGCCTTGATGCCGTCAAGCTGTTCGGCTGCGGCCGGGTACTGCTGCCGGGCCACCAGGACCTTCACCAGGTTGCTTCGGGCCGCACCTACCCAGGTGGCCTCTCTCGGCATCCCGGCCTGCTCGAACAGATCCAGGCCCTTGCGGATCAGTTGTTCGGCGTCTTCCAACCGTCCCTGCATCGCCAGGATCTCACCCAAGTGCACAATGCTGTCCGCGGTGGTACCCGATGATTTGCCGGTCAAACCGATCGATTCACTCAACGTCTCCCGGGCGCCCATTTCCGCCTCGATCAGACGGCCCTGAAACGCCAGGTTCATATCCAGGCGGCCTTTGTTGTGCAGATACACCAGCGGATGCTTTTCAACCTTCAGTTTCAGCAGCCGGGCGGCCTCCCGCCGATGGGGCTCCGCTTCGGCGAACTGTCCGCGGGCATTGTAGAGGGTTGCCTGGATCCGGTGCCTGTCGATCCGCAGCCACTCTTGTCGACTGCTACTACTCAACTGTAATCTTCTTCGCTCGATAAAAGCGAGCCCTTCGGTGACCGTTTGCTCGCAGGCCGCCAGGTCACCCACCCATGAATAGTAAAGCGCCAGCAAGAAATAGTTCATACTGCGGGGGGTTGTCTCCATGCTGCGTTTGACATAGGCAATGGCATTGCGAAAATTGCCGGCCAACGCTTCGGAGGTGCTCAACAGCCTGAGGGTGGCGGGCGTTTCGCGATATTGGTTGGACAGCCTGAAATCTTCCAGGCTCTGACGATAGCGCCCCAATTCACGGGCCGCCAGGCCCCTGGAAAAGTAAAACGGGGCCAGTCTATTTGGATCTTTGGTATCCGGTGGTACTGCGTCCGCCCTATCATAAAGGTCGGCAATGGTACGCTTGTCAAATTTACTGGGCCGGTCCAGCAACTCCAGGATATCACTAACCTTGCGCGGCGGCATTTCAAAAGATTTAGCGGCCATGTCCACCGTTACTTGCCGGGCATCCTCAACCGTCATCTTCTTCTCCACACAGGCGGTACCAGCCAACATGAGTAGCACTGTTAAAAGGACTGAGTATCTGGAGATACAAGCATTCGCGTATGGCGACCTGGGGTGCTGTCGCCGGTTGAAAACTTTATTCATTTCCGCACCTTTCTATAATACTGGTCGTTTTAAGGAATAGATACGCACCGCTTTTCGAAGGCACCTTCCCTTTAAGTCCCAATCTATATAGCAGAATGTAAACTTGGATTCAATTTGGGAGACGTGGTGTCGGGTGCTGGGATGGCTTAACCTTTCGTGACCACACGTTAAACGCTATGTTATGAGGTGGGGTAAGACCTTGTCGCATCTTTGGCTGCAACGGTTCAAACTGCCTGACATAATACTACCCACCGGCCAGCAGAATGATGATGTGGATTTCATCACCGTCTTGCGTGACCTTTTTCATTTCATCAGGGTAAGCACTCTCGTTGTTGATATAGATTTCGATAAAATTCCGCAGTTGGCCTTTTTTATCAAATAAGCGCTCACGGAGGCCTGGGTATTGCCGGATAAGGTCGTCGATACAGGCACCTACCGTGGTCCCGGCAACCGGAACGACTTCCCGACCGCCGGTGTATTCTCGATGGGTTTTGTGGAGGTTTACTTTGATGGCCATGGTTCTCACCCCTTCCCGCAATCAGGGCACTGCGGGTTTCGATTTATCTTAAATTCACTGAACGCCATGGCCTGACCATCATAACGCAAAAGACGGCCGGCCAGTAGGCGACCGGCACCGGTAATTGCCTTGATAGCCTCCGTGGCCTGGATCGCACCAATCACCGCCGGAGTAGCACCTAAGACCGGAAACTTCCCCGCCTGGGGCTTACCATGCAGCAAACATCCCAGGCAGGCTGTTCTTCCGGGAAGTACCACCATGGCCCGACCTTCAAAACCGTTGACTGCCCCATGAATAAGAGGGATCTCAAGGCCCAGAGCCGCTCTATTCAGTAACAAACGGGTTTCTATATTGTCCATGGCATCTATGATCAGATCGCTGCCTTGCACCAGGTCGACGACATTGGCAGCCGTAATGGTTTCTGGCGAACACTGAAACTGCAGGCCGGTATTCAGCCGCTGCAGGGTTTCTTCGGCCGAGGCGGCCTTGTTTTTGCCGATGTCCGCATCGCCATGTAAAATTTGCCGATTCAGGTTGCTCAGGGTTACAGTGTCGTTGTCGATAATGCGCAGGGTCCCTACACCGGCTGCCGCAAGGTAGAGGGCTGCCGGTGAACCGAGACCGCCGGCACCGGCAATAAAAACCACGGCTTTCTGCAGCCGCACCTGCCCCTTGTCTCCTATCTCGGAGATCATGATTTGGCGATCGTAGCGTTCCCGGTCTTGTGCGCTTAGCATGCGATGATAATCCTCTGGTGCAACCCAATCAATAGCCGGCTTGACTGCCACCCGTCAACTTGACTTCGCGATTTGCCTGGGATAAGCAGGGCAAACATGTCAACCCAGCCCGCCAACTTGCAGACTACCCGAACCAACAAAATGGTGATTGTCACCAGTTACTTCAGCGGTGAATCGTATGGACTGCTCGGACCCCAGGCTGCCGCCACAATCATAACCAAACAGACACCCTATGAGTGCCTGGTCGTCGCCGTAACCAATGAGGATGAGCCTGGAACGGTCAAAAAGGCCCTTTGCGACTATTTTGGACCCCAACCGCCGCTGGTCGCTTTTTCCTATCTCAGTGGCCGTCCCGACCTTCTGGCCCTGGCCGCGGAGTTGAAATCAGAAGGGGCGACAACCCTGCTGGCCGGCCCCCAATCCAATGTCGATTTCAAAGGTGAAACGGGCTGCGATCGTCATCCCCACCGCTTTCAGGGCCTGGCCGACCATTTCAGCTTCGCGCTGCACGGCCCGGCCGAGCAACTCGTGCCGTTTCTCCAGGGTGAATCTCCAGCCGCGTTAGCGGATGTCTCCGGCGCACTCTATCCGGATGAAAATGGATCGTGCGTTGAAAATCGCGAAATTGACTGGGACCCAGCGGTTTTCAGCAATATAGACTGGTCCAATATATACGGTTTCGTTGATGCCCGCATCGTATCTATAGGCATCACCGCAGCTCAAGTGCTACAGCAAATCGGCTGCCCCTGGGCGGCCCGCTCCCATCCGGTGGACATCGACTACCCGGCTTTCCTGCCCCAACCGCGTGAGAAAAAAGTCAACCTCGAGCTGACAGGTTGCAGTTTTTGTGATGTGGCCACCGACAAGGGCCTGGTGACCGGCCTGCCCCTCGATGACGTGCTGGCCCAGGTGGAGAATCTGCCGGAAACCGTGCAAGGCCGCAAAATTCCGTTTGAATTGATCAACGAAAACCCATTGCCCGGCCTGCCGCGCTTACTGGAAAGAATTCAGAGTCGCGGATTGGAAATTTCCAGAATCAACTTGACCTTGCGAGCGGATTGGCTCTTGAAGGCCGAGCGCCACCTGCAAACCGCACTGGTAATAGCCCGAGACATGCAAATCCGCATCGTGTTCGCTTCAATCGGATTTGAATCCTTCAGTGATGTCCTGCTGGACAACCTCAACAAGGGATTGTCGGTCGACACCAACCTGGCGGCTGTGGACCTGATCCGGCGGATGAAAAGCGCCTTCCCGAGTGAACTGGGCTACCTCCGGAGCGAGGGTGGCAACCACGGATTCATCCACCCCACGCCCTGGGACACACCGGCCACCGAGTCCGCGATAGGACGTATCGTTGCCAAGTACGATCTTGCCCGGGATATCCTGCCGGATCATAGCACCCCCCTTATCATCCACCATGCGTCCGGCCTGGGCGCCTGGATGAGGGCGATTGAAAACAGGGAAAACCTCAGGTTCAACCGCAGCGGTTCGATCATAGCCTGGTGGGACGATCCCCATTAAGCCACCTGCATAAAATTCTCAAAGACCATGGTGATGAGCATGATCTGCGCTCATTCGTTCACCATAATGAATATTTATCTCGATATTATCAGCCCCGAACAAATTGTCAATGGAAGAATCAGGCCTTCTTTAAACTGGCCGATTAATAAATATATTCATATTTATATTAGTACCTTATACTTAACTTACAATCTGCTTGACTTTGGACAGCCCTCTGATATACTGCCCCCAACTTTTAGTTCACTATATTGAACCGACGGTCCCTTTTGTATCTCATTCGCAGAAACGCAGTCAATAGGAAGGCTTGCTGCCATTATGCCCATTTTAAAAGAAACCAAATCCAGCCCCGGTGGGTATAAAGCCCCCGCTGTCGGCAAAGCGTTTGATCTTCTCCGGGCCGTGGCCCGCTCCCGCCAGGGGTTGGGTTTGAGCGAGCTCGCGTCCGAACTCGGCTACAGTAAAAGCACCACGCACGGTCTGGTGCACGCCCTCATCCACGAAGGCGCCCTGGTGCAAGCCAATGGCGGCAAGAAACTGCTGCTGGGATCGGCTGTGGTGGAGTTGGCCTTTCAAAGCTGGAATTATCTGATCATCAACCGCGAAGCGCAGCCCATCCTCGACGCTCTCCGCGAGGAAATCGGTGAGTCGGTGTTTCTCGGGGTATTCAATCGCAGCAATGCCCGCGCTATCATCATGGCCACTTCCGAGGCGACCAAACCTTTGAAAATTTCGTCTCCCCCGGGTACGACCATTCCGCTCTTTGCCGGTGCCGTGGGCAAAGTCTTTCTGGCCGGCATGGAGGATGCGCAGGCGCTCGAACTCATCCGCGAAAAGGGGCTGCCCCGCTTCACTGAGAATTCAATTGTCAGCGAGAATGAATTGATGGGGGAACTGGGACGGGTTCGCGAATGCGGCTGGGCCCTGGATGACGAGGAGTATATTCCCGGCGTCCGGGCCGTGGCGGCCGGTCTCGGCAACCTGCACGGCCTGCCGCTGGCCATCTGGGTAGTCGGATTTGCCGGCAGTATGGGTGATAGCGAGATCAAAACTATCACCCAGGCGACCTTGGAAACTACGGTGAAATTACGCACCGTATTAGATGATGCCCACTAAGGTGAAAAGGCGTTTTAAGTTTTAGGTGTTAAGTGTTAAGCAAAAACCTTAAACCTCAAACAAAAACCGGCCCCCAAAGGGACCGGTTCTGCAACAATGCCGTAGCTGTTTTAGGATTTTAGGTTTTATCTTAAAACATAACACATAAGACCTAACACATCTGAATTCTCAACGAGAATTCAGATCTCCATATCATCCGGCAGGTCGGCGTTCGTATACACCTTCTGGACATCGTCGCAATCTTCCAGGGCGTCCATAAGTCGCACCATCTGGTCAGCCTCTTTACCGGTAACCGGGGTGACGGTCTGGGGCAGCATGGTCACTTCGGCGTCGATGGTCGGGATTCCGGCTGTCTCGATGGCGGTACGCACGCCTTCAAAGTCGGACGGTTCGGTAATCACCTCAAAATTGTCGCCGTCTTCGCGGACGTCTTCGGCCCCCGCATCCAGCGCCACCTCCATGAGGGTATCTTCATCCGTCGCGCTCTGCTCGACCACGAGATACCCTTTTTTATCAAACATGTAGGCGACGCAGCCGCTTTCACCGAGGTTGCCGCCGGCTTTACTGAAAATATGGCGGACATCGGCGACAGTGCGGTTCTTGTTATCGGTCAAAGATTCAATAAAAACCGCCGCCCCACCGGCCCCATAACCTTCATACGTCACCTCTTCGTAATTGACGCCCTCGAGTTCACCGGTCCCTTTTTTTACGGCGCGTTCCATGTTGTCTTTGGGCATGTTTTCGGCCCGGGCTGCAGCCAGGGCGGTGCGCAGCCGCGGGTTGGCATCGGGATCACCGCCACCCATCCGGGCCGCGATGGTGATTTCCTTGATCAACTTGGTAAATATTTTACCCCGCTTTGCGTCGGTGGCCGCTTTTTTATGCTTAATGGTTGACCATTTGCTGTGTCCTGACATCGACTATTCCTCCTTACTTGAGACCCTTGAGAAATGACAAATGGGCCTTTTTCAAACATCTCAGAGCTTACCCAGACCCATGATGAATATCTCCCGGCTCGCTTTGCGGCTGCTCTGGGGTTTGAATATTTTCTGTTTTTTAAAACTCCGGCGTACTTCCGCCAGGAAGGCCTGAAAATCAGGCCCCTGGAAAATCTTACAGACAAACCGGCCGCCCGGTCTCAGGACCTCTTTGGCCACATAAAGGGCGGCCTCGCAAAGACCCATGCTGCGGGCCGCATCCACGTGCTTATTGCCGGTAGTGGCCGGCGCCATGTCACTGAGCACCACGTTATACCCGGATCCGGCGCCTTCCTTCAACTCCGCCAGCATTTCATGGATATCGCCGGTCAACACTTTCACCTGTACGGGCAGTGCTATGGTCACCGGCTTCAGGTCGATACCCACTACCCGGCCGGTCGGCCCGGTAACCTCGGCGGCATATTTCAACCAGGATCCCGGGGCGCATCCCAAATCCAGGACCGCGTCGCCTTTTTTGATGATCCGGTTCTTCTGCTGGATCTCTTTGAGCTTATATACCGAGCGGGCCGGGTACTTATCCTTTTTGGCCTGCCGGGTGTAATGATCCTGCCACTTATTGCCGGATTTGGAACGTTTCATATGAAGCTATCTCAAAAAAGTCTTCATGTCGGGCGTAGCCTTAGGCGAAGCCTGATTGGCCCAATCTTCAGCCTTCGCTTAAGATACGGCCGGTAGACATCGTTGGACGTCCGCCTTGCCTGTCCGGCGTAGCCTACAAGGCGAAGACGGGACCTTGAACCAAAATACGTTTTTGAGATAGCTTCATATATAGTGTTTCAGGTCAAGTCAAGCGCGTCAAATTTGCTTTGAATGCCGATATGTATCAGGAACTTCGTATTTTTCGTGTGTTTATCCACAGATGGTAGATTTTGGTTCTGAGCAAGGCTAGAGCATTTTTAAAACCGCAGGCATAGGTAGTGCTATGTTGAGGATTTTAAAAATGCGATAACGCAGCTCAGGGCCAAAAGATGCTATCTGTGGATGAATACTAAAACAGGGATTCTACCGCCTGATCTATGTTCCTGACGCCAAGCAACTCCAGTCCCGGTTTCCCGTTGAGACGTTTCAAATTTGATTCCGGCAGCAGGCAGCGGGTAAACCCCATTTTCTTAGCCTCGGCCAGCCGGGTTTCCACCTGGCCGATGGCCCGCACCTCGCCGGTAAGTCCAACCTCACCGACGACAACGGTACCGTCCGCAATCGGTCGATCCAGAAAACTGGAGGCCACGGCGCTGACAATTCCCATATCCACCGCGGGTTCGCTGACCTTAACGCCACCGGCCACGTTCATGAACACATCATGCCCCATCAGTTGCATGCCCAGCTTCTTTTCCATAACCGCCACCAGCAGAGAAACCCGGTTCCGGTCCAGGCCGAGTATGGTCCGGCGCGGGTTGCCAAAGCTGGTAGAGCTGGCCAGGGCCTGGAGCTCCACGAGTATGGGGCGGGTCCCCTCCATGCTGGAAGTCACCACCGACCCCGGGGCACTGGCCGCCCGTTCGCTTAAAAACACCGCGGACGGGTTCAACACCTCGCCCAGCCCGGAATCGTTCATCTCGAACACGCCGATTTCATTGGTGGAGCCAAACCGGTTTTTGACGGCGCGCAGCACCCGGAAAACGTGCCCGCCGTCGCCTTCAAAATAGAGGACCGTATCCACCATGTGTTCCAGCATGCGAGGACCGGCAATGGCACCGTCTTTGGTGACATGTCCGACCAGAAAGATGGGGAGTCCGGTTTTTTTGGCGACCAGCATCAATTGCACGGTGGATTCGCGTACCTGGCTGACACTACCCGGAGCGGAGGTCAATTCCGCGTTGAACATGGTCTGGATGGAATCCACCACCAGGACGTCCGGTTTGAGGTTGGAAATCATGGTGAGAATGGCGTCGATATCGATCTCCGATACGACTAAAAGATCCGGGGATACGGCTGCCAGGCGCTGGCTGCGGATCCGGATCTGCTGGATGGACTCCTCGCCGGAAACGTAGAGGACCTTCCGGCCGGACGTGGCAAACCCATGCAGGGCCTGGAGCATGAGTGTGGATTTGCCAATGCCCGGATCTCCCCCGATCAATACCAGGCTCCCGGGAACCAATCCACCGCCCAGTACCCGGTCGAATTCGGCAATGCCGGTCTCCAGGCGAAATTCGTCCTCGACGGCGACACTGTCGATGGGCACCGGTTTGCTACCGCTGGGCGGGCCGACAGACCCCTGGCCTTTGGCCGGTTTGCGGGCTACCACCTCCTCCACCAGGGAATCCCACTCACTGCAGTCCGGGCATTTGCCCATCCATTTGGGACTCTGGTACCCGCAGGACTGGCAGGTGAATATTGTTTTGGTGTTCTTTTTCAAGTGACTTTCTGCCTGTTTGGCTTGATATATTAGCTGATTTCTGGCATCAAATAGTTTCAAATTGGACATATCATTTAGTCAAAGATGTTACAATGCCCACCCTGCAGTCATCCGACAGACATGCAAGGTGGGCTGATCACATAGAAAGGGAGTTTATGCTTTTTCGGGCTTTGGGTTTTCTGCAGGTTTTCCTGGTTTTTCTCTGTTTAGCCATCACGCCAGATAAATGTTGGTCGACCGATCACGGCGATCCCCATGCAAGCTTCTTTAAGGATGTGCAGGCTCGCCTTTTGGACGAAGGCTTTAACGGAGGTATGATCGCGCGTCTCTACGGCAAGCCGGATGTCCGTTTCGATGTTGAAAACGTCTCCCTTTTTTTCGTGCACAGCGAGGCTCGCGTCGACTACGAGCAGTTCACCACCTGGAGAGCCATTCGCAAGGCCCGTAACTACATCGAGACCCACGAAAAGGACCTGCAATCTGCGCAAGCCGCATACAGGGTCGACCCGGAGGTTATTACGGCCATCATCCTAGTGGAGACACAGCTGGGCACCTATATGGGCCGCAGCCGGGTATTCAACGTGCTCTCCACCATGGCCGCCCTGAATGATCCGGAAGCCCGCAATGTGTTGTATAAAGAATTACCACCCAAACGGCGCTACTCGCGAGCTAAATTTGAGAAGAAAGCCGACTGGCGGACCAAGTGGGCATTTAAGGAGCTGGTGGCTTTCATCAATTATACAGCCCGTGAAGATTTGGATACCACCCGAATAAAAGGATCCTATGCCGGTGCCATCGGCATTGCCCAGTTCATGCCCACCAACGCTTTCAAGATGGCCAGGGACGGCAACGGTGACGGCCGCAAAAACCTTTACGAGCATGCTGATGCCATTGCCAGCGTGGCCTACTACCTGCAATACCACGGCTGGAAGCCCGGAATCAGTGCCAAAAAGCAGCACCGCATGATTCTGCACTATAACAACAGCGACGTCTATGCCAATACCGTGCTGAAGATTGCGAAGAAGCTGAAATAAGGCTGAATACGTTAAAGCGCATTCAGCCGTGTTAAGTTTTATGTGTTAAGTGTTAAGACAGACCATATTTAAAGTGTGAAGTGACTAAAGTTCATGAGTCGCTTCGCTCCATCGATTTTATATAATTGGCAGAATGCCTTAACTTTGGATCATTTCAATCTTTAGATCATTTTAGGCACTAATAAGACATAACAGCATGGATTTACATACAGTTGTCGTCGTATTGGCCATTGTGGCCCCTTTCTTTTTCGGAACCATCTGGGCCACTGTCAACGTGGCGCAGAAAGATTTCGGAACCCTGGGGAAAAAGGCCATGTGGCTCTTCGTGGCAGCCATCCCCTTCGTCGGGTTTATCATTTACCTGATTTTCGGCATGCGAAAGGGGAAGATCCCGGCAGACTGATGGACCCGGATAGCTGTTGACAAATAGAGATGGGTTATATATTTCAGATTGCACATAAAAATGGTCCCATCGTCTAGCGGTTAGGACGCCGGCCTCTCACGCCGGTAACGGGGGTTCGATTCCCCCTGGGATCACCACAAAAACAACAGGGTCTGTGTATAACCGCAGACCCTTTGTTATTTGGATAGGGTCAGGACGTCCCGCTTCCAAGCGGGATAACGGGGGTTC
>Ga0056121_1000076_pt1 | contig 48880 bp, 48 predicted proteins | sample WorMetHEROISLAND_FD_83872 | JGI IMG/M metagenome (GOLD analysis project Ga0056121, IMG submission 83872) | Marine gutless worms symbiont microbial communities from Max Planck institute for Marine Microbiology, Germany - Olavius sp. 1 HERON ISLAND ...
CTAATGCCTCAGACGCACAATCTTGGCTTCTTGCAGAAGAAAAGATCATGGACAGACAAAAGGCGCCAAAACGCCGCCGTCCACGCTTCCCTTCCACGTCCAACCACAATGTCAAAGAGCAAAACCGCCGTCAGCGCTGTGCTTCAGGCGAAAAACGCGCCGGGGCCCTGTCCGGAGAACCGGACCGCGTCCCGGCGTGAGCGGCGTGTATAGTGGGGTGCCGGAGCCGAGTCAACGACGATTTTAACGGATTCTTCCGTGCGGCGGACTGCTGCGGGCGCCCGCCGGGCGCCTTCTCTCGCGCACGACGGCACGGCCGCGCCGCCGCTCTAAGGAGAACGGGCCGGCAACGTTAACGCATTGTTTCCTGATTTATCCAACACTGGCGCCGACAGCTTTGAATTCATTGCCATAATCGTTGACAGCCGGCCCCGGCATCGGCACAGTCGGCAACACGGCGTTAACCCTAAGCGGGACGCCCGAGGGTCGAGACGTGCCGCTGACGACAGCAACGACGACGCGGCATGTGAAAGAAACAAGAGGTCCGAGCACCGTGCTGCGTATGAGCCGGAAAAGTCGCGTTGTCTCCTCGCCGGGCCCGGCCAAGAACGGCCGCCTGCAGCGCCTGCATCTGCTTGCCTCGCTGACGGCGCTGCTTGCCGGCGGCGTGCTGGCAACGGTGTTGATTCGACCCGGCGAAACCGCACAGGATCCCGCCGCCCCCGGCGCGACAGAGACCGCGCTGCAGCATGCCGACAAGCTCGACCGGACGGCGCTGATCGCACCGGACGTCTACGGCCCGCTGCTGGCGCCGCTGCGCCAGCGCCACCAGGTACCGGCGGAGCGCGAGACCCAGGTCGAGATTGCCGCCGGCGACACCCTGATGAAGGTGCTGGTGAAGGCCGGCGTGCCACGCGACCAGGCCCACCTGGCGATCAAGGCGCTGGCCAAGGAGTACGACCCGCGCCGCCTGCGTCCCGGGCAGGAGCTGACCCTCACATTCACCGGCCAGGACGATAAGACGGCCACGCTCACGCGGCTCGCCCTGCACGCCAGTGTCGACGAGGACGTCGTCGCCAGCCTGACCGACGACGGCTTTCGCGCCACCTCGGTAACGCAGGAGCTCGAGCGCCGGCCGCATCGGGCCAGCGCCCGGATCGACAGCTCGCTGTTCATTGCCGCCGAACGCGCCCGGGTGCCGGTGCCGGTGATCCTCGAGCTGATCCGGCTCTACTCTTTCGACGTCGACTTCCAGCGCGACATCCAGCCGGGCGACGGCTTCGAGGTGCTGTTCGAGAGCGAGTACACCGAGGACGGCACCCTGGCCCGCCACGGCGAGATCCTCTACGCCGAGCTCAAGGTCCGCGGCACGACGCTGCCGCTCTACCGCTACGAGACCAGCGACGGCCAGCTCGACTATTTCAACGACCAGGGCCACAGCGTGCGCAAGGCGCTGATGAAAACGCCGATCGACGGCGCCCGGCTGTCCTCGCGCTTCGGCATGCGCCGCCACCCGATCCTGGGCTATCGCAAGAAGCACCGCGGCATCGACTTCGCCGCCCCGACCGGCACGCCGATCATGGCGGCGGGCAACGGTACCGTCGAAGTGGCCGGGCGCAACGGCGCCTACGGCCGCTACATCCGCATCCGCCACAACGGCGAATACAAGACCGCCTATGCGCACCTGTCGAAGTACGCCCGCGGCGTGCGCAAGGGCAAGCGGGTCAAGCAGGGGCAGATCATCGGCTACGTCGGTTCCAGCGGCCGCTCGACCGGGCCGCACCTGCACTACGAAGTGCTGCGCGGCAACCGGCAGATCAACCCGCTCGGCCTGAAGCTGCCGACCGGCCGCAAGCTCAAGGGCGACGAGCTGGCCCGCTTCGAGCAAACCCGCGAGCGCACCGTGCAGCTGCTGGCCGCCGCGCCCAGCACCGTCGACCTGGCACAGAACGACTGATTCAGCCACGGCACGGTTCCGCGCCTTCATCCTTCGAGACGGACCTACGGTCCTCCTCAGGATGAGGAACCGGGAAATAGGCACCTCACCCTGAGGAGCGCCCTTCAGGGCGCGTCTCGAAGGGTGACGCACGGCGCACCGATCAAACCCGGGCGCTGTCGCGCAGCTTGTACCAGCCATAGACGGTACCGGCGATCAACGGCCCCAGCGGTCCGCCGGCATAGCCCAGCGTGAACGGCGCGAACAGCCGCCAGCGCTCGTCGCCGTCGGCGATCGCCGTGGCGATCAGCTCGCCGCCCATGGTGGTCGCACACATGCCCTTGCCGCCGAAGCCCATGCAGTACCAGAAGCCGGGCGCAAGCCGGCCGATCTGCGGCATCTTGTGCCGGGCGTAGCCCATCAAGCCGTCCCAGGCCACGGCCGGGAGAGCATCGTGCAACTGGGGATAGACCTTCAGCAGATCGCGCTGCATCAGCGCCGCCAAGCGACGCGGCGGCCGTCTGGCGGCGCTGACCCGGCCGCCCCAGAGGATGCGGCCGTCCGGCAGCGCGCGGTAGTAGTCGCCGGCAAAGCGGGTATCGGCGATCGCGTGCGGGGCGCGGATCGCTGCGCCAAGCGCCTCACCCAGCGGCTCGGTAAGCATCACGTAGGTCGCCACCGGCAGGGTCGCCGCGGCCAGCCGCCGCGCGCCGCGGCCGCCGATACCGCGGCCGATGTAGCCGCTCATGCAGCAGACGACGTGATCCGCACGCACGCGGCCGGCGGCGGTGCGGATGTCGAAGCCGCCGGCCTCGCCGGTGACGGCTTCGACCGCCGAGCCTTCATGCAGCCGGGCGCCGGCGGCCGCGGCCATGGTCGCGATGCCACGGGTGAAGTTCAGCGCATTGAGGTGAAAGCCTTCGCGGTCGAAGGCGCCGTCTTCGTAGCAGTCGCTGGCGTAGAGCGCGCCCAGCCGCTCTGCCGGCCAGTGCTCGACGGCGGCGCCCATTTCGTCGCGCATGAAGTCGACGTAGGGCCGCATGTCACCGCGGCCGCCGTGCCAGCGGGCGATGACGATGCCCGGTTCGATCGGCCCGCAATCGAAGGCATGGCGGTCGATGCGGATGCGGATCAGCGCCAGGGCCTGCTGCGTCAGGGCATAGAGCTCGCGCGCATTGGCCGCGCCGACACGCTCGGCCAGCGCCGTGGCCGAGAGGGCGAAGCCGGGCGAGACGAAACCGCCGTTGCGCCCCGAGGCGCCCCAGCCGACCCGGTTCGCTTCCAGCAGGACGACCGAGCGCCCGCGCTCGGCCAGGCCAAGCGCCGTGTTCAGCCCGGCCAGGCCACCGCCGATGACACAGACCTCGGCCTCGGTCTCGCCCTCCAGCACCGGCCAGGTGCCGTGGTCGGCGAGGTTGCGGCGATAGTAGCTGTCGACGTAGTCGAGGCCGGGCGCACTCATCCGGGATCGGCGACGCGCGGCCAGTAGGGCTGGGCGAACTTCTCGAACTCGATGCCGGCGAAGTCCATGGGGATGGCGCCGGGCGCGGCCACATAGAGGATCTCGCGCGCCACCGGAGCGAAGCCGGCATAGAAGTGCTGGGTCGACTTCACCACCACCAGCTGCTTGGCGGCCAAGTCGATGCCGAACTGCTCGAAGGCGTCGGGGTGGAAGGTCTGGGTGCGGATGCTGTTGAGGATCAGGTCGAGGTCGTTGTCGGCACTGACCCAGACGGCATCGCCCATGCCGGCCTTCGAGCTGCCGAACGATTGCCTGGCATCCTCGATGATGCGCCGCACGGTGATGCGCAGGTCGACCGGCGCGCCGGAGGCGACCCCGACCTTGCCGCCGATGCGCAGATCGAAGCTGGCGCCCTCGCCCGCCTCCTTGCAGAAGCGCACCGCCACCGGGTCCCAGTAGAGCCCGGTGGCGGCATTGGCGATGCCGCGCTCGAGCAGGCGGTGCAGGATGAAGGTGGAATCGGATGGCGCGCCAACGCCGGCGTTGTCGCCGAGGTCGGCCAGCACCATGGGCCCGGCCGGGGCGGCGACGGCACGGTCGAGCGCCTCATCTATCGCATAGCCGGTCGGGTGGGTCTGTTCCTTCAGGTCCCAGATCATGGCGCCGACGTCACTGGCCACCGCGGCGGCCTGGTCGCTGTCGCCGTCGGTGACCACCAGCACCTTGGCCGAAGCATCCGGCACGTCGCCCCAGGGAAAGCCGTGTGCCAGCGAGACGGACAGCACGCCGTCCTTGCCCTCCAGCTCCTGCATGCGGCGGACGATCCCGGCCGCCGGTTCCACCGGCGTGCGCCACATGGAGACCATGCGCAGGTCGTGCACCGCCATCTTGGGCCGCACCTCGCCGCGCCGCGCCTTCAGGCAGAGCTCGAACAGCTCGTCCGCCCGCTCGCCGGCATCGTCGTGGGGATACTCCTTGAAGGTGATGACGACATCGGCGTTGTCCAGGATCTGCGAAGTCAGGCTGCAGTGCAGATCGAGCTCGGCGCCGACGATGCAGTCGGCGCCGACGACATCGCGCACGCAGGCCAGCAGGTCGCCTTCGCAGTCGTCATAACCGTCGGCGACCATCGCACCGTGCAGGCTGAGCAGCACGATGTCGACCGGGCCCGCCGCCTTCAGGTCGGTGAGGATCTCGTCGCGGAAGCCTTCGTAGACCCGGCGTACGGTGACGCCGCCCGGCTGGGCGAAGGCGGCCAGGCTTTCCACCACCTCGGCCTGGTGCGCCTCGGCATGGCGGCGCCAGCGCCTGAGCGGCAGGGCGAACAGGTGCTCGCCGCTGCTGGTGGCATCGCCATGGAACAGCATGGTCTCCTGGAAGTTCTGCAGCCCCGTGGGCATGTTGGAGAAGGTGTTGGTCTCCGTGCCCAGGCAGGCGATGAACACTTTCATGGCATGGCTCTTGTTGCTGATGACGTATGCGGCGAACCGGCGTCAGTCGTCGCCCTCGTCCAGGCGAAAGCGGAAGTCGCAGTGGCTGGCGCCCTGCATGATGGTCTGGCTGCGCGCCATCTTCAGGTCGGGATTGAAGCCCTCGCACATGGCCCCGTCGCGACCGCACGACAGCAGATCGCCGATCTCCTGCAGCCCCATCTCGCGGTACATCTCGGCATAGCGGCAGCGGCGGACGTTGAAGTGAAAGCGCTCGGCGTCCTGCTCGAGCACCTCGATCTCCAGCGCGTCCTCCTTCTGCCACAGCGGCAGCAGCGAGGCGAAGCCGTCGATGTCGGCCGCACCGTCGAGCGTATCCGCCATCGCCTGGCCCTGGGCGATGGCATCGCGCCGGATCGCCCGGCCGAGGATGCCGCGGGCCTGCTCGACGCCGAGCTCCTCGACCAGCTCTTCGTAGATCGGCTTGACGATGTTCGCCTCGATGCGGCGCAGGTGGATGATCGGCAGATCCTTGACCATGGTCCCTCCCTCGGCGCGGTCGCCTATTCGGTGCTCAGGTTGCCGACGACCTCGGCCAGCGCCTGCTCGGCCAGCGCCTCGATCTCGTCGTCCGTGCGATCCTGGATCGGATGCTGGACGAACATCATCGCCGGGTTGAAGCCGAGCGCGTCGCCCTGCTTGGCGGCGGCATCGACGAAGGCGGTGGTGGCGATGCCGACGGCGGGAATGCCGCGGCCTTCAAGGTTCGTGACGTCATGCGTACAGCACGAGGTGCACGAGCCTCAGTCGGCCAGGCCTTCAACGACGACGTCGCACTCGCCGGCGATCTGCTGCAGCAGCGGCGTCGGCGCCGGCCGGGTGAAGGTCGGCTTGGCGTAGCGCCGGACTTCCAGGCCGCGCGCGCTCAACAGCGCATCGAGGCGGTCGAGAAAGACGTCGCCGCGCGGCTTGGAGATGTCGAGGATGCCGACCACCTTGCCGTCGAGCGAGGCTGGCCAGGCCAGGCGCTGGCGCCGGTCGGGCGCCTGCTCCGACGTCGGGTCCAGCAGGACCAGTCCGTCTGTCATGTCGTTACCTCCTTGGTTACGGCGATGCTGCCGATCTCGCCGCTGGCGGCCCAGCCGGCGATGATGGCGGAAAACAGGCCGGCGGGACCGCCGGCGTGAACGATGTGCAGGCCGCCGGGGCGGAACTTGGGCACGGTGCGGTCGCGCATGGCCTCGGGCAAACCCTCGGCGATGCCGCCGGCGCCGCGCACCATCTCCTCGCCGGGCAGCTGCAGCAACTCGTCGAGCCGTGCCTTCAGCTGCGCCTTGGACCAGCCGTCGTCGGCGAACACGCGCTGGTGCTCGGGCGAGATCACGAGCACCGCATCGGCGGCCATCGCCAGCTTGGGATGGTCGACCACGCGCAGGCAGGCGGCGAAGGTGCGGGCCAGCGACTCCGCGGTGCGGGATTTCTGATCGACCACGCTCTGCACGCCCTCGCCGGCAAACAGCGTCACCGTCGACTGCGCCGGCGCGAAGCCGCGCTCCACGGCCAGCGATTCCCAGCACGAGCCTTCCTCGTCCTCGGCGAAGCAGTAGGTGTACTTGCCCGGATTGCCCAGACACGAACGGTCGATCTCGCCCGGGCGGCCGCCGCCGACGTTGCGGATCACCAGCTGCAGGGCGCGGCCAATGGTGGCATTGGCGCGGTTGCCCTGGCCCAGCGCATTGATGCCCGAGTTCATGCCGATCGCCCGGCGCACCGGGCCGTTCACGATCACCAGCGGGCTGCCGAACATGGTCGTGCACAGCAGGCCGTGCATGCAGAACTCGTCGATCAGGGCCGCCTCGACGGCGGCCAGCACGACGGGCAGGTACTCCGGCTTGCAGCCGGCCATGACCGCGTTGATCGCCACCTTCTCCACCGTGCATTCAGCCAGGTCGGGCGGCACCAGGCCGATCACCTCGTCCGGCGCCCGCGTGGTCCCCTGCAGCATGCGCACGACGCGCTCCTCGGTCGGCGGCACCACGGGCAGGCCGTCGCTCCAGCCGCGCTCGAAGCAGGACTCGATGTCGTCCTCCATGCCGCCCAGCTCGATCCGCCGCGCGGCCAGGTTGACGCCGCCGAACCGCACGGCCAGGCGTTCGGCCATGCCCGGTTCGACGCTGAGCGAGCCGCACCCCGGACGGTAGTCCGGCAGTTCAGCGCCGAGACCTTCGATGCCGGTGAACTGCTGCCATTCGTCGCGCTGCCAACCGACCAGGCGCTCGACTTCGCGGCCGCCGTCGACGCGCAGCAGCGTCGGCACGGTCTCGATGCCGAGGCGGTAGGACACCTCCAGCGCACGGTCGTCGACGACGCCGTCGACGCCGGCGGGAAAGCCGGGCTCGTCCTGGCTGTAGACCGTCAACGCCACGCCCCGGCGCTGCAGATCGGCCAGCACCGGCTCGATCAGCACGCAGGTCGGGCAGTCCTGCTTGGCCACGACCACCAGGCCGTCGGGCATGTCGCTCATACGCTCTCCCTGATCCGAGCGCTCATGGTAGGCCAAATCGCCCGGCTGACAATGCCGGCGCCCTTGGCCGCCTGCGGCGCAGCCGGCAAGATGGCTGCATCCGTCCCCGCACAGCCCGCACCAGCCCCAGCCATGGCCGTTCTCGAACTCCCCACCCAGCCGGTTCCGGGCCTGCGCGAGATGGCCCGCAGGCTCAGCCGGCACAACGTCATCAACGGCACCATCGCGATGCTGTTCGCCGTCACCGGCCCGCTGGTGATCCTGCTCAGCGTCGGCCGCGGCGGCGGGCTGTCGAGCGCCGACATCAGTTCCTGGGTGTTTGCCGCCTATGCCGTCGGCGGGCTGTTCTCGCTGCTGTTCTCCTTCTGGTACCGCCAACCGATCGCCATCATGTGGACGATCCCGGGCGCCGTGCTGGTCGGCAACAGCCTGGGCCATCTGAGCTTCGCCGAGGTCATCGGCGCCTATCTCGCCAGCGGCGTGCTGATCCTGCTGCTCGGCGTCACCGGCACCGTCAGCCGCATCATGGCGGCGATCCCGTTGCCGATCGTCATGGGCATGGTCGCCGGCGTGTTCCTGCCGTTCGCCCTGGCGATCATCGAGGCCTTCATCAGCGTGCCGCTGGTGGCGACGGCGATGCTGGCGGCTTTCCTGGCGACCTCGCGCTTTGCCGCCGTCGGCCGCCTGCTGCCGCCGGTGCTGGCCGCACTGGTGGCGGGCGCGGCGATGCTGCCGTTCATCACCGGTCCGGCCCTCAGCCTGCCGGTCAGCTTCGAGCTCGCCCGCCCCAGTCTCTACTGGCCGGTGTTCAGTCTGCAGGCGCTGGCGGAGCTGACCATCCCGCTGGCGGTGACGGTGATCGGCATCCAGAACGCGCAGGGTTTCGCGATCCTCAGCCAAGCCGGCTACCGGCCGGCGCAGAACATGCTGACCTCGGCCTGCGGGGTCGGCACGCTGATCTTCGGCGCCATGGGCTCGGTGCCGACCTGCGTCACCGGTCCGGCCAACGCGATCCTGAACACCTCGGGCCCAAAAGCCGATCGCTACCTCGGCGGCATCGTCTTCGGTCTGCTGGGAATCGGCTTCGGCGTCTGCGCCCCGTTCATGGCCGCCCTGGGGCTGGCCCTGCCGTTGGCCTATATCGCCATGCTGGGCGGGCTGGCCATGCTCGGCGTGCTGCAGAACGCCTTCGTCACCGCCTTTCGCGGCGGCTTCACCCTGGGCGCGCTGACCGCCTTCGTCGTCACCGTGTCGGGCGTGACGATCTTCAACGTCGGCGCGCCGTTCTGGGGCCTGGTGTTCGGCGTGGTGATCTCTGTCCTGCTGGAACGCGGCGACTTCAAGCGCCAGCGGCAGGTCAAGGACTGACGCCGAGCCAGCCGAGCAGGAACAACAGCAGCAGCAAGGCCATGAACACAGCGCCGGCGACCGGCCAGTCGCGCAGGCGCAGCTCACCGCTGGCGACGGCTTCGGCAAGGCCCATCCCGCGATCGCGCCAGGCCGGCGGATCGAGCAGCTCGAGCCAGCGCTGCCAGGCGCGCTGCCAACGGGCCGCCGACCAGAACCTCAGCCAACCCGGTACCAGCGCGTCGAACGCCAGCAACAGATCGCCCGGCGGCACCTGGGGCGTCGGCCGCGCGCGGCGTGCCGACAACCGCCAGGCCAGCCCCGCCAGCAGCACGCCGGCCAGCACCGGCCAGACCGCCGGCCACAGCTTGTCCGCCTTCAGCGAGGCCGCGGCCGCGTCGTGGGCCAGTGGCCAGGACCAGATCAGCGCCGCGACCAGCACCAGCAGGGCGAGCCAGGATGGCCACAGGCCCGACGCCCGGGCGTGATGGCCCGCCGCCGTCGTGCGCAGGGTGATCAGGAAGCGCGCCATCAGCAGCGTCGTGCCGACGGCAGCGAGCGGCAGCAGCACGGCCAGCCACGCAATCCAGGCCGGATCCGCGCCGGCCACGGCGCCCTTCAGCGCCACCTTGGCAACGGCGCCGCTGGTCAACGGCAGCCCGGCCAGGGCCAGCGCCGGCAGCAACAGCGCCAGCAGCACCGGCCCGCGCAGGCCGCCGGCGTGGCTGGCGACGCCGACACCCAGGAACAGGGCGCCCTTGGCCAGGCCATGGTGCAGGGCGTAGATCAGGACGGCGGACAGCGCGGCCGGCCAGGCCTCGGGCACCGCCAAAGCGATGCCGACCGGCACCGTCATCAAGCCCATCTGCGAGATGCTGGAATAGGCCAGCACGGTCTTGGGATTGCGCTGGGTCACGCCGACCGCCGCGGCGTAGAAAGCGGCGGCCAAGCCGGCCGCGGCGCAGACCAGGCCCCAGTCGGGCGCCGTGATGGCGCCCAGCGGCAGGAAGCGCAGCCAGCCCAGCAGGCCGGCCTTGATCATCGCCCCGCTGAGCACCGCGCTGGCCGGCACCGGCGCGGCCGGATGCGCCAGCGGCAGCCAGACGTGCAGCGGCAGCGCCCCGGCCTTGATGCCGAAGCCGAGCAGGACCAGGGCGATGAACACCGCCGGCGCCTCGGCATTGCGATAGGGCAGGCCTTCGCCACCGCTGTTCAGCATCACCGCAATGGCGCTGATCAGCAGCACCTCGCCCAGCACCACCAGGGCGATGTAGACGCGCCCGGCGCGCAGGGCCTCGGCGTCGCCCGCGTGCACGACGAGGCCGTAGGAGCTGAAGCTCATCAGTGCGAACAGCACGAAGTAGCTGGCCGGGTCGAGGCAGACGTTGACCCCGAGGCTGCCGCTCATCGCCAGCAGGTAGTAGACGAAGAACTGCCAGCGCCGCGGGTCGTCGGCCAGATAGCGCAGGCCGAACAGGCCGGACAGCCACCACAGCAGGGCGGTGAACAGCAGGAAGGCGCGGCCGGTCTCGTCGACACCGAACCGGCCGCCGAACAGCAGCCACGGCGCCTCGATCACCAGGTCGGCCGGCATCAGCAGCGCCAGCAGCAGCCCCGGCAGCGCCGCCCAGGGGGCCAGCATCAGACACAGCCGGCGCGATGCGAGGTGCAGCAGTCCGGCGGCCAGCAGCAGCGGCAGCAGCACCAGACCGGCGACGCCAATGGCCCAGGCCAGATGTCCCGCGGCCGCGATCACGAGTAGAACTCGCGAAAGGTGATCAACCGGGCCCAGCTCAACGGGCTGAACGGCAGGTTCGCGAACAGACCGATCAGCAGCGACAGCAGCGCCGTCACCAGCGGCGGCAGCAACAGCAGCCACTGCGTTTCCAGGCGACCGTAGGACCGTTCGGCCGGCCAGGCCCCCTGCGGTTGCTTGAACCAGGCCGCGTGCAGCACCGGCAGGAAATAGGCGGCGTTGAGCAGGCTGCTGCCGGCGAGCACCACGAGCACCCAGGGCTCACCGGCCTGCAGGCTGCCCGCGCCCAGGTACCACTTGCTGACGAAGCCGGCGACCGGCGGCACGCCGATCATGCCCAGCGCGCCGATGGTGAAGGCCGCCATGGTCCAGGGCATGCGCCGGCCGACGCCGTTCATCTCGCTGACCTTGTGGATCCCCAGGGTCTCGGCCAGGTTGCCGGCGCAGAAGAACAGGGTGATCTTCATCAGGCCCTGGTGCACGAGGTGAACGATGCCGCCGATCGCCGCAATCGGACCGACGATGGCCACGCCCAGGGTGATGTAGGAGACCTGGCTGACGGTCGAATAGGCCAGCCGGCGCTTCAGGTCGTCCTGGTAGAGCGCCCGGACGGAGCCATAGACGATCGTCGCGCCGGCCAGCACGGCCAGCGGCGTCAGCACCCCCAGATCGTGCGCGAAGTCGACGCCATAGGCATCGAAGACGACGCGGACGATGCCGTAGGCGCCGGACTTGACCACGGCGACGGCGTGCAGCAGCGCGCTCACCGGCGCCGGCGCGACCATGGCCTGGGGCAGCCAGCCGTGCAGCGGCAGCAGCGCGGCCTTCACGCCAAGACCGCCGATAAGCAGAAAGAAGATCACCACCAGCGCCGTCTCGTGGCTGTCGCGCACCGCCAGCAGGCTGTTCGCGTCGGTCAGCTCGACCGGGCCGACCAGCACCCGCAGCCAGACCAGACCCAGCATCAGCACGGCGCCGCCGCTCATGGCGTAAATCAGGTAGATCCGTCCGGCCCGCATCGCCGCCTTGGTGCCGCGATGCACCACCAGCGGATAGGTCGACAGCGTCAGCACCTCGTAGAAGATCAGGAAGGTGAGCATGTTGCCGGCCAGCGCGACGCCCAGCGTGGCGCTGACGCACAGCCCGAAGAAACCGAAGAAGCGGCGCCGGTTGGGCGACTCCTCCAGGTAGCCGACGGCATAGAGCGTGGTCAGGAACCACAGCGTCGCCGACAGCACCGCGAACAGCACCGACAGCGCCGTCGCCCGGAGCACCAGATCGACGTCGGGCAGCAGCCGCAACCGCGTCTCGTAGCTTTCCTCGTCCAGCACGCCCCACAGCATCGCCAGCACCAGCAGCAGGGTTCCGCCGGCGCCGGCCAGGTTCAACAGCGTGCGCGGCCCGCGGGCGCGCTCGGGAATGAGGAAGATGATCATCCCCGTCGCGGTGGCGAACAGGACGATCAGGCCCGGCAACCAAGCGCCAAAGATCATCGCGCACCCCGCAGGGCCAGAACCTCGACGTCCGGGCCGGCCGCATCCAGGAACTCCAGCGGCAGGAAGGCCAGCAGGCCCAGCAAGGTGGCGATCAGCGCCAGCGAGATCGCGCTCCATTCCATCCGCGCCACGCCCGGCACGGCTTGGCGGGTAGCGCCGGTGACGAAGGCATAGGCAGTGATGCGGAACACGTAGCCCGCCGCGAGCAGGCCGCCGAGCAGCAATATCACCGCCCACCACCATTGGCCGCTGCTGAGCGCGGCCTTCAACAGCAGCCACTTGGCGATGAAGCCACCGCTTGGCGGCAGGCCGACCAGGCTGATGCCGGCCAGGGCGAAGCTCAGCATGCCCATGCGCAGCCGCGGCGCCACGTCGCGCAGTTCGGCGATGCGGTCGTGCCCGGCGACATGCATCATGGTGCCGGCCGCCAGGAACATGGCGGCCTTGGCGACACCGTGAGACAGGGCGAAGTAGACCGTCCCGCTCCAGGCCAGGCCGCCGGTCGCGGCGATCATCGGAAAGGCCAGGAACAGATAGCCGAGCTGCGCCACCGTGGAGTAGGCGACCAGCAGCTTCAGGCGTGCCTGACGCAGGGCGAGCAGCGAACCCCACAACACCGCCGCCGCGCCCAGAGCGCCGACGACCTGCAGCAGCGCCGGGGTCAAGGCCTCGGGGAAGACCTGGAACCAGAGCCGCAGCAGCAGGTAGAACGAGGCCTTGACCACCAGCGCCGACAGCAGCGCGCTGACCGGCGCCGGCGCATTGGCGTGCGCCGGCGGCAACCAGAAGTGCAGCGGGAACAGCGCCGTCTTCAGCAGCAGGCCGGCGGTCATTGCCGCCAGCGCGAGCCAGACCGGCAGCGCCGGCGCCGTGCGCTGGCCCAGTTCGACCATGTCGAGGGTGGCGAAGCTGGCGTAGAGCAGGGCGACACCCAGCAGATAGGCGAGCGAGCCGAGCAGGCTGACCAGCAGATAGCGCATGGCCGCCGCCAGCGCCGCCGGCGTGCCGGTCAGCGCCGCCAGGGCCACCGCGGACAGGCCGAGCAGCTCCAGCGTGACATAGACATTGAACACGTCGGCCGACAGGAACAGCGCGTTCAGGGCGGCCCAGAGAAACAGCCACAAAGGCCAGAAATGGCGGCCGCGCGCGGTCGCCGAGGCGAAATAGCCGGCGGCGTAGACCGTGACCGCGAAGCCGACCACTGCGGTCAATGCGAGCATCAGGGTTGCAAGCCCGTCGGCCCTGAGGGTGATGCCAAGCGGTGCCAACCAGCCGCCGACATGCTGGACCTGCGGCCCGCCGCTGGCGACCTGCAGCGCCAGGACGGCAATGCCGGCGGTGACCAGGATGGCCGTCACCAGGCCGATGGCCACGGCAAGGCGGCCGGCGGCGAAAGCCAGGGCGGCGGCGACCAGCGGCAGCAGCACCGACCAGGCAATCCAGGGAACCGCCAGGAGCAGGTCCATTTACGTCGACCCGTCGTCGCGCGGCAGCTCGGCGCGGCCGGTCGCCTGATAGAGCCGCACCGCCAGCACCAGGGCCAGGGCCACGGCGCTGATCGCGACCACCACCCCGGTCAGCACCATCGCCTGCGGCACCGGATCGGCGACGCCGTCGGGGGTCCGGTTGGCGGCGGCAATCAGGATCACGAACACCCCGCTGCCGACGATGTTGACGGCGAGGATCTGCCGCAGCAGGTGCCGGTCGGCGAACAGCCCGAACAGGCCGAGCGCGAAGAGCACGGCACCGGCCAGGAAGTAGATCGACGTCGTCGCGATCATCGCGGTTCGCCGCCGAGGTAGAGCGCCGCCAGGATCAGGCCGATCGACAGCGTGGCGGCGAGCTCGATCGCCAGGATCAGGCTGCCCGCGGCCGCCGGCGGCAACGCCAGCACGACGCCGTCGGCCAGCAATGTCGCCGCCGCCACGGCGGCAAACAAGAGCAGGCCGGCGACGCAGCCGACGGTGACAAGCGGCCGCAGGCCCGGCGCCGGACGCCAACCCGCCAGCAGCAGCAGGATGCCGCCGGCGGCGAGCACGGCGCCCGCCTGGAAGGCGCCGCCCGGGGCGGACGATCCGACCCACAGCAGGTAGCCGGCAACCAGCAGCAGCAGCGGGATCAGCGCCCGGGTCGCGGTCTGGAGCACCGGGTTGCGCGCCGGACCGTCCGCGGCGTCCACAAGTGCGGGGCCCAGCGACCAGACGCCGGCCAGCACCGCCAGCAGCACGGCGATCTCGAGCATGGTGTCGTAGCCGCGGTAGTTGAGCAGCACCGCCGTCACCGGGTGCGCGACGCCGGTGCGTTCGAGCCCGGCCAGTACCTGCGGGCCCAGGCCGGGCGCGGCATCGGGCAGTGCGAGCACGGCCGCCGCCAGCGCTGCCGCCAGCAATGCGGCCAGCACGGCCAGGATCGCGGTACCGCCGCGCATGCCGTCAGCCGTCCGGATCCGGGTCGCCAGGCGGCCGGCGGCCAGCACCAAGGCGGCCCAGCGCGCTGAGCAGCAGCACGCCGGTCAGACCGGCGCCGATGGCGGCCTCGGCGAGGGCGATATCGGGTGCGTTGAGCCGCGCCCAGACGAGCGCCAACAGCAGGCCGAAGGCGATGAACAGAACGACGGCGCGGAACAAGTCGACACTGGTGAGGACGCGCCAGGCGAGCCACACCAGGCCCAGCGCCAGCACCGCATCGAAGGCGAGGATCAGCGCTGCCACGGCCTGATCCCGCGACGCAGGTTCGACTGCGCGATCAGATGCGCTGCCGCGGCTGCACTCAACAGCACCAGGAGCCAGACCAGCAGCAGCTTGCAGGCGACGAGCCAGGAGCCCGACAGCACCGCAAGCCCGGTCGCGACGAAGCCGAGGCCGACGTTGTCGGCCTTGGTCAGCGCATGCAAGCGGGTGTAGGCATCCGGCAGGCGCAGCAGCCCGACAGTGCCGGCGAGGAAGAACACGCCGCCAATCGCAATCAGTGCCAGCGCCAGCCAGGACTCAAGCGTCATCGTCGCCAGCTCCGGGGTTGCGCAGGCGGACGAAGGCGACGGCGGCGATCAGCGCCAGCAGTCCCATCACCAGGCCGACGTCGACCAGCGCCGGCACCTCGAAGGCGAAACTGAGCAGCAGCAGGATCGCCACCGCGGTGGTGCCGAACAGCTGCGCCGTCATCATCCGGTCGGCCATGGTCGGCCCGCGCAGCACGCGCAGCATGCCGGCGAGCAGCAGCAACAGCAGAAACAACGCCATCGCGAGCAGTGCCTCAGCCATGCCACGTCTCGCCCTCTGCCGCGCCTGCCAGGCCTGCCATGGCGGCGATCCGGCGCTCGAGCCGGGCCATCTCTTCGATCGCGGGGATCGAACTGTCGAGGACATGCACCTCGAGCACGTCGTCGCGAATGTCGGCGGCCAGGGTCCCGGGAAGCAGCCCCGCGATGCCCGCCAGCAGCGCCCGCGGCGCCCCGGCCGGCAGCCGGGTGCGGTAGCGGACCAGTTGCGGATCGACCCGGCCCGGCCGCGTGAACACGATGGCGGCCGCGGCAGCACCGCCGCGCAACGACTCCCAAAGAAAGAACGGCACGAAACGGACGATGCCGAGCGGCGACCAGCGCAGGCCGGCCCGCTCCGCCAGCGCCAGACTGGCGACCGCGGCCAGCACCACCACCGGCGCACCGATCAGCCACGACTGTAGATTGCCGTCGGCCAGCAGCCACCAGATGACGGCGAAGACCAGCAGCCGCACCGCCGCGCGCAACCAGAGCGGTCGCCCAGGGCGACCTTGCGGCGCGGCACTGACAGCAGCGTCGTTGACCATGTCGTTCGGGACTACCCGGTGAAGCTAGGGACGATTCACCGCATCGTAGTGGCGATCCGGCAGGAACGGAATCGCCTTTCCCGGCGCCCCGTCAGATCGCCTCGTCGCGCTGCAGCCGGGCGAACTCGTCGTCGTCGAGACCGAGCCAGTCGACGTAGACCTCCCGGTTGTGGTCGCCGAGGCCGACGCTCGGCGTGAGCGGCATCGGCGGCGTGCCGTCGAAGCGCAACGGACTGTTGGGCGCGGCGATGCGGCCGACCTCGGGATGGTCGAGCCAGGCCAGCATGCCGCGTTCGTGCAGGTGCGGATCCTCGACCACTTCGTTCAGGTCACGCACCGGTGCCGTCGGCACCCGGTGGGCTTGCGCGGTCTCGAACGCTTCCTGGCGGGTCAGGCCGGCAATCCAGCCGCCGACCAGTTCATCGACCACGGCCAGATGCTTGACCCGCGCCGGGTTGCCGTCGAACCGCGGATCGTCCGACAGGTCCTCGCGTCCCATTGCCCGCAACAGGTTCTGCCAGTGCTCCTCGGTGACGACGATGATGGCGACGTAGCCGTCCCTGGCGGCGTAGACGTTGTAGGGCGCCACCGACAGGCCGCCGTGGCGATTGCCGGTGCGCGTCGGCACCGCATCGCCCTGGCCGAAATAGAGCCCGAGGTTGGACACCATGGTCGGATAAGTGGCGTCCAGCATCGCCACCTCGACCAGCCGGCCCTTGCCGGTGCGCTCGCGCTCGAACAGCGCCGTCATGACGGCCGCATAGAGGTGGGTCCCGCCGAGGAAGTCGCATAAGGCCGGCCCGGCCTTCACCGGCGGGCCGTCGGGGAAGCCGGTGACGCTCATGATGCCGCTGACCGCCTGCACGGTGAGATCCATGGCCAGATTGTCGCGGTAGGGTCCGCTGCGACCGTAGCCCGAGCCCGAGGCGTAGATCAGCCGGGGGTTCTCCGCCAGCAGGACCTCCGGTCCGACGCCGAGACGGTCCATCACCGTCGGCGCAAAGTTCTCCAGCAGCACGTCCGCGCGCCGCACCATACGCTTCAGCAACGCCTGCCCGGCCGCCGCCTTCAGGTTCAGGGTGATGCTGCGCTTGTTGGAGTTCAGCATCGCCAGCGGCACCGAACCGCCGCTGACCTGCGCCCGCCGGCGCATCGGCTCGCCATGCGGCGGCTCGACCTTGATCACGTCGGCCCCGGCCATGGCCATCAGGAAGGTCGCGTAGGGTCCCTGATAGATCTGCCCGAGATCGAGCACGGTAATGCCGTCAAGCGGATAGCCGCGCGCCGCCATGCGTTTCCTCCCAACCTGCCGGTCGGCCATCGGGCCGCCGGCTTTGGCCACATGTTAGCGCATTGCCCGGCGAGGACGATGCCGCTGACCGCGGCAGCTCAGGGATAGAGCTTTTCGGTCCGCCAGCCATTGCCCTGGCGGTGATAGACGCTGCGGTCATGCAGCCGGAAGGGCCGGTCTTCCCAGAACTCGATCCAGGCCGGCATGAGGCGGAAGCCGGACCAGTGTTCGGGCCGCGGCACGCTGGAGACCGCGTACTTGGCGGCATAGCGGGCGACCCGCTTCTCCAAATCGAAGCGACCGGGCAGCGGCTGCGACTGGATCGAGGCCCAGGCACCGATCTGGCTCTGCTTGTGGCGGGAGGCGAAATAGGCGTCGGCCTCGGCTTCGCTGACCGGTTCGACCGGTCCCTGGATCCGCACCTGGCGGCGCAGCGACTTCCAGTGGAAGCACAGCGAGGCGTGCGGGTTCTCCGCCAGCTCGCGGCCCTTGCGGCTGCCGAGGTTGGTGTAGAACACGAAGCCGCTCTCGTCCGCGCCCTTCAGCAGGACCATGCGCACGCTGGGCCGGCCCTCGGCATCGGCGGTAGCCAGGGCGACGGCGTTGGCGTCATTGGGCTCGCGCTCGCTGGCTTCTTCCAGCCAGGCGTGAAAGCGCTCCAGCGGTTCGGCAAGCGGCGCCAGCGGCGTCTCGGTATCGTCCTTGGTCACGTCCATCGGTTCTGCCAGGCAAGCGGCTTTCGACGTGGCGTAATCTAGTTTGCCGCCCCCGGGCTGTCGACTGCGGCGACCGGTCGTTCACCCGGTCTCGTCGGCGATCCAGCGCAGGAACGCGGCATTGCCGGCCGCCACCGGCAGCGCCACCACACAAGGCACGTCATAGCTGTGCAGCGCCTTGATGCGGCTGCTGACCTCGTCGACCAGCGCGGTTCTGGTCTTCACGATCATCGCCACTTCGGCATCTTCCTGGACTTCGCCCTGCCAGCGGTAGATCGCGGTGTGCGGCGCCAGCACGTTGGCGCAGGCGACGAGCCGCTCGGCGACCAGGGCGCGGCCGATGCGCCGGGCCTCGTCGCTGTCCTCGCAGGTCACGTAGAGCAGGCTGACGCTTTCCATCCGGTCCTCCCTTGCCGCGCTTGCGGCTGCAGTTTCGCCGTCAGGCCGCCTCCCAGCGCAGGCGATGCAGGGCATAGAGCACGGCTGTCAGCAACACCAGGGCACCGCCCTGATGGACCACGCCAAGGGTGGCATCGACGACGGTCAACAGCGTCGCCACGCCGAGGGCGACCTGGAGCAACACCACCGCCAGCGTCACATCCAACGCCCGGCGGCTTTGCGGGCCCGGCGCCCCGGGCCGGCCGCGCCACCACAGCAGGCCGACCGCCAGAATGGTGAGATAGGCACCGAGGCGATGGTCGAACTGCGCCGTCACCGGGTTGTCCAGCATGTCGCGCCAGAGCGGCGACAGCTGGCCGAACTCCGGCGGCACCCAGTAGGCATTCATCTTCGGGAAGGTGTTATAGACCATGCCGCCATCCAGACCGGCGACCAGTCCGCCGGACAGCAGCTGCACCAGCACCACGAGCAGCACCACGACGGTCCAGCCGGCAAGGCGCTGACGCCCGGCCGGCGGCTGGCGGTCGGCGGTATCGAACAGATAGCCGAAGGCGACCCAGAGCAGGGCCGCGAAGATCGCCACGGCAAGACCGAGATGAACCGTCAGGCGGATGTGACTGACATCCGGGCGGTCGACCAGGCCGCTCTTGACCATCCACCAGCCGACCACGCCCTGCAGGCCGCCGAGCACGAACAGGCCCAGCAGCACGGGCACCTCGCGCCGGGTGATCACGCGCCGCCACAGGAACCAGAGAAACGGCACGGCGAAGCTGAGGCCGATGACCCGGCCGAGCACCCGGTGGCCGTACTCGAAGTAGAAGATGCGTTTGAACTCGGGCAGGGTCATGCCGCGATTGATCTTCTGATACTCCGGATACTGCTTGTACTTGTCGAACGTCTCCTGCCACTCGGCCTCGTTCAACGGCGGCAGGATGCCCATGAGCGGCTGCCATTCGACCATGGAGAGGCCGGAGTGGGTCAGGCGCGTCGCGCCGCCGAGCAACACCATGGCGAAGACCAGCGCGGCGACGCAGAGCAGCCAGATGCCAAGCGCGCGCTTGTCCCGGTGGCCGGCGGTGCCGGCGGCGAGGCCCTCGATCGTCTCGGTTCGCATGTCCTGCACCCTGGTTTGCACCTCTTTTGCCCGCTGCCGTGGTGCCTGTCGACCGGTACAATTGCCGCACCGCAGTATAGGCCGCGATGCTGGCAAGGCTTGCCAAGGCCGCCGGTTTCGCCTATCGCCTGAGCGAGGACGAGAGGGCGATGAACGACCAGGCAACGGCACAAGGCGCCGGCACGACGGCACCCGTCGCGCAACCGCTTGCGCCGGCGACGGCCGCGAACCGGCAACCGACCATCGGCGTCGTCATCCCCTGCTTCCGCGTCGCCGACAGGGTTCTCGACGTCATCGCCGCGATACCGGCGGACGTCGCCCGGATCTACTGCGTCGACGACGGCTGCCCCGACGGCAGCGGCCAGCGCATCGCCGACAACTGCAGAGACGCCCGCGTCTCGGTACTGCACCACGCGCGCAACCGCGGCGTCGGCGCGGCGATGGTAACCGGCTACCGCCAGGCCCTGGCCGACAACATGGAAGTCGTCGTGAAGATCGATGGCGACGGACAGATGGATCCGGCGCTGATCGCCCGCTTCGTAGGCCCCATCGTCGCCGGCGAAGCGGACTACACCAAGGGCAACCGCTTCTTCAGCCCGGCCAGCCTGGCGGGCATGCCGCCGGTACGGGTGATCGGCAACGCCGCGCTGTCGTTCTTCAGCAAGTTCTCGACCGGCTACTGGAACGTGTTCGATCCGAACAACGGCTACACTGCGGTTCACGCCGGCGTGCTCAAGGCACTGCCGCTGGAACGGATCGCCGACGGCTATTTCTTCGAAGCCGACATGCTGTTCCGGCTGTCGACGGTGCGCGCGGTGGTTCAGGACATCCCCATGCGCGCGGTCTATCGCGACGAACGCAGCGACCTGCGCGTCCTGCGCGAGATCCTGCCGTTCACATGGCGGCATACGGTCAATTTCTTCAAGCGCATCGTCTACAGCTATTTCCTGCGCGACTTCCACCTGGCCTCGATCGAATGGCTGCTCGGACCGGCGCTGCTGCTATTCGGCGTGCTGTACGGCGCGACGGAATGGGCCGAAAGCGTACGCTCCGGGGTCGTCGCCACGGCCGGCTAGGTCATGATCTCGGCTTTGCCGGTGCTGATCGGCCTGCAGATGCTGCTTTCGGCGATCAACTTCGACATTCAGAACGTGCCGCGCCGGCCGATCCACAGCGACCTGGACCGCATCATCACCTGAGCCGTCGTCGGCTCAGGCCGGGTCCGGCAGCTCGACCACGAGGCCGTCGTGGGCCGGCCGGACGTTCTCCGGCAGCTCGGCGCACAGGCTGGCGTAGTCCATGTCCCAGTTCATGTGGGTCAGCAGGGCCCGTTTCGGCGCCAGTTCCTCGATCCACGCCAACGTCTGCGCCAGGTGGGTATGGGTCGGATGCGGCGCCGGGCGCAGGGCATCGACGAGCCAGAGATCGAGCCCGCGCAGCTGTGCCTTCGCCGCTGCCGGCAGGCCGTTGAGATCGGTCGAATAGGCAAAACTGCCGATCCGGAAGCCGAGGGTCTCGCCGTTGCCGTGGATCTGCCGGAACGGTTGGATCGGCAGGTCGCCGATGGTTAGCGGTCCGCCGATCACGTGCGGCGTGCAGATCGCAGGGTAGCCGTCCGAGCCCGCGAAGATATAGGCGAACCGCCGCTCCAGGCCTGCCATCGTCTCTTGATCAGCGTAGGCCGGTACCGGTTCGCCCTGGATGAAGCGGAACGCCCTGAGGTCGTCGATGCCGTTGACGTGATCGGCATGCTCATGGGTGTAGAGGACGGCGTCGAGGCGGGTCAGCCCGGCATCGAGGCACTGTTCGCGCAGGTCCGGGGTGGTGTCGATGATCACCGCCGTCGTCGCGGTCTCCACCAGCACCGAGGAACGCCGGCGACGGTTCCTTGGTTCGCCCGGATCGCAGACGCCCCACTGGCCGCCGATGCGCGGCACCCCGCCCGAGGTACCGCAGCCGAGAACGCGAACCCGCACCGCTCAGGCCGCCTGCGGCGGCGCGGCACGCCGGAACAGGCGAAAGAAGTTGTCGGTGGTCGTTGCCGCCAGCTCCGCCGCCGGCAGTTGCCGCAGTTCCGCCAGCCGCGCCGCCGTGTGGGCGACGAAGGCCGGTTCGTTGCGCTTGCCGCGGTTGGGCACCGGCGCCAGGTAGGGAGAATCCGTTTCCACCAGCAGGCGCTCCAGAGGCATCGCCAGCGCCGTTTCACGCAGATCGTCGGCCTTCTTGAAGGTCAGGATGCCGCTCAGCGAGATGTACAGGCCCAGTTCGACGGCGGCATCCGCCAACCCCCGTCCGGAGCTGAAGCAGTGCATGACGCCGCTGAAGACACCGCGGGCCATTTCCTCGCGCAGGATCTCCGCGGTTTCGTCGTCGGCCGCCCGGCTGTGCACGATCAGCGGCAAGCCGGTGACGCGGGCAGCTTCGATATGGGCGCGGAACTTCTCGGCCTGCACGTCCCTGGGGCTCTGGTCGTAGTGGAAGTCGAGCCCGGTCTCGCCGATCCCGACCACCTTGGGATGGCGCGCCAGTTCGATCAGCCGCGCCGCGGTCAGCTCCGGCTCCTGGGCGGCGTCGTGCGGGTGCAGGCCGACCGAGCACCAGACATTGTCGAAGCGCTCGGCCACCGCGGCGATCCGCTCGAACTCGCGCACCCGGGTGCAGATCGTCACCATGCAGCCGACCCCGGCCGCCCCGGCGCGGGCGACCACCGCGTCGAGCTCGTCGGCGAAGTCCGGGAAATCCAGGTGGCAATGACTGTCGACCAGCATCGCTCAGTCGCCGTCAGCCGCTTCCGGGGCGACAAAGCGGGGGAACACGCCTTGCGGCTTCGGCAAGGGCGTACCCGCCGCCAGCGCCTGCGCCGGCCCCAGGGCGGCGAAGCTGCGGGCCTCGGCCGGCACCGCCAGCTGGTCGAGCAGCCGCCCGGCCGCCTCCGGCACCACCGGCTGGGCCAGGATTGCCAGATAGCGCAGCGTTTCCGCCAGCACGTAGAGCACGGTGCGCATACGCTCGGGGTCGCTCTTGCGCAGGGCCCACGGGGCCTGCGCGTCGACATAGCGGTTGGCGGCCGCAACGACGGACCACTGTGCCTCGAGCGCGCGATGGATCGCCTGCGACTGCATCGCCTCGCGCTGCGCCCCCAGCACCGCCCGGGCCTGCGCCAGCAGGGCCTCGTCCTCGTCCGTAAGCGGACCGGCCGCCGGCACGCAACCGTCGCAGTTGCGGTTGATCATCGACAGCACCCGCTGCGCCAGGTTGCCGAAGTCGTTGGCCAGATCGGAATTGATGCGCGTGACCATGCTCTCCGGCGAATAGCTGCCGTCCTGGCCGAACGGCACCTCGCGCATGAAGAAGTAGCGCACCTGGTCGACCCCGAAGCTGTCGGCCAGGGAGAACGGGTCGACCACGTTGCCGACCGACTTCGACATCTTTTCGCCCTTGACGTTGAGGAAGCCGTGACCGAACACGCGCTTGGGCAGGGCCAGGCCGGCCGACATCAGGAACGCCGGCCAGTAGACGGCATGAAAGCGGACGATGTCCTTGCCGATCACGTGCAGATCGGCCGGCCAGTAGCGGCGGAAGCTGTCGCTGTCGGCATCGGGATAACCGACGGCGGTGATGTAGTTGGTCAGGGCGTCGACCCACACGTACATCACGTGCGCCGGGTCGCCGGGCACCGGCACGCCCCACTGGAAGGTGGTGCGCGAGACCGACAGGTCCTTCAAGCCCGACTTCACGAAGCTGACCACCTCGTTGCGCCGGCCATCCGGCTGGATGAAGCCAGGCTCCGCCTCGTAGAGCGCCAGCAGTCGCTCCTGGTAGTCGGACAGGCGGAAGAAATAGCTCGGTTCCTCGACCCATTCGACCGGCGTGCCCTGGGGCGACAGCTTGCTGCCGTCGGGTCCGTCGGTCAGCTCGTCCTCGGCGTAGTAGGCTTCGTCGCGCACCGAGTACCAGCCGGCATAGTTGCCCAGGTAGATGTCGCCGTTGGCGGCCATGAGTTCCCACAACCGCTCCACCGAGCGGTAGTGCCGCGGCTCCGTGGTGCGGATGAAGTCGTCGTTGGAGGCGTTCAGCCGTTCCGCCATGGCGCGAAACCGCGGCGCCATCCTGTCGGAGAACTCGCGCGCGGTCAGGCCTTCCGCCCGCGCCGTCTGCTCCATCTTGCTGCCATGCTCGTCGGTGCCGGTCAGAAAGAACACGTCGCGGCCATCGAGCCGGTGGAAGCGGGCGATCACGTCGGTCGCGATCAGCTCGTAAGCGTGGCCGATGTGCGGCTCGCCGTTGGGATAGCTGATCGCCGTGGTGATATAGAAGGCCTCGCGCCCGGCCATCGTTGCATCCTCTTTTTGGCGGTTTTCCGGCTGCGCCGGCCCGACCTTCCGTGCGCCGGCCGGCGCCTTCAGGACAACTCGGCGCGGGCGGTCGAGGCCAGTGCCAGGCAGGCGTTCAGGACCACCTGCTTGCGTTCCAGGTTGACACTATCGGCCCGCACGGCCAGCCGGCTGACCTTTTCCCACAGCTCCACCCAGCGATCAAGGCCGCCCGCCGCGCGTAGCCGCTCGGCCAGGGCCCATTCGCCGGGCACGGCCTCCGGGCCGGCCACGCCGGTGCCGGCGGTGCGCACGGCACGGGCCAGCCACAGCTCGAACAGGTCGATCCAGGTCCGGTAGGCAGCATCGGCGTCGCGCCGGTTGAGCCGGTCGCCCAGCGCATGCACCTCGTCCAGCGGCAGGGCGGGCAACCTGGTCGACCAGTCGACCAGCTGCCGGTAGATGTCCAGGCCACCGGCCTGGGCCAGCGCCACCGCCCGGCCGGGACTGCCCTCGGCAAGCCGTGCCAGCGCCGCGCGTTCTTCGCCGTCGAGGTCGGGCAACGCCGCCTCGAGCACGTCGATCACCGCGGCCTCGTCGAGCGGGCGCAGGTTGAGGCGACGGCAGCGGGAGCGGATCGTCGGCAGCAGTCGACCGGCGGCGTGCGCCACCAGCAGCAGGATGCTGCGACCCGGCGGCTCTTCCAGGGTCTTCAGGATGGCGTTGGCGGCGTTGGCGTTCATCTCCTCGGCGCCATCGACGATGGCGACGCGCCAGCCGCCGTCGGCGCTGGTCAGGGTGAAGAAGCGCACCAGTTCGCGGATCTGCGGCACCACGATTTCGCTGCGCAGGCGGCCGCGGTCGTCGTGCGCACGCTCGACCACCTTGAGGTCGGGATGGCTGCGCTGCGCCACCAGACGCGCCGCCGGCGCCGCCGGATCAACGGCCAGGCCGCCCCGACCGGCGCCGAACAGATCGGCGCCGTCGCCGTCGCCGCGCGCCAGCAGGAACCGCGCGAAACGATAGGCCAGGGTCGCCTTGCCGATGCCGCGCGGTCCGGCGATCAGCCAGGCATGCGGCAGGCGGCCGCTGGCATGCGCCTCGAGCAAGGCCCGTTCGGCCCAGTCATGGCCGGTCAGGCGGGTGGCGGACCAGGGGCCGGTCTGTGCCTCCTCGGCCATGGCGGTGCTAGGGCGAGACGCCACCGAACAACAGATACTCGATGGCCGCGCCGAGCCGACCGAAGACGCCGAGTTGTCCGACGTCGCTGCCGGCCAGCAGCGGGCGTTCCACGGTCACCAGGCCCGGCGCCGCGACCCTCAGCGTCGCCAGCGGCTGCCCCTTGCTGATCGGCGCCGGAACCGGACTGGCGTAGTGCACGCTCACCTTGAGGTCCTTGCGTGCGCGCCGCGCCATGATGATGTCGACCGGCTGCTCGACCACCAGTGGCACCACGTCCTCGTCGCCCAGCCAGACGCTGGCCTCCTCGACCACGGCACCGGCGGCGAACAGGGCATAGCTGCCGAATTCGCGGAATCCCCAGTTGAGCAACCGTTCCGACTCGCGCGAGCGCTGGTTGACGCTGTCGAGGCCGTTGACCACCAGCGTCAGGCGGCGCCCGTCGCGGATCGCCGACGCGACCAGGCCGAATCCGGCCGCCTCGGTATGACCGGTCTTCAGGCCGTCGGCGCCGATGTCCTTGTACAGCAGCGGGTTCCGGTTGCCCTGGCGGATGTTGGCGAAGGTGAAGGTCTTTTCCTGGAAGTAGTGATAGTACTGCGGGAACTCGTCGATCAGCCGTCGCGCCAACAGGGCCAGGTCCCGGGCGCTCATCACGTGGTCGGGATGCGGCCAGCCGCTGGCGTTGACGAAGTTGCTGTCCAACAGGCCGATCTCGCGCCCCCGCCGGTTCATCAGCTCCGCGAATGCCTTTTCGCTGCCGGCGATGCCTTCGGCGACGACGATGCAGGCATCGTTGCCGGACTGCACGACGATGCCGCGGATCAGGTCCTCGATCTTCACCTCGTGGCCGACCTCGACGAACATCTTCGAGCCGCCCATGCGCCAGGCCTTTTCGCTGACCTTGAAGTTGTCCTCCAGACCCAGGCGGCCGTCGGACAGGCGTTCGAACAGCATGTAGAGGGTCATCAGCTTCGACATCGACGATGGCGGCATGGCCACCTCGGCGTCCTTGGCGAACAGCACGGTGCCGCTGGCGTGCTCGATCAGGATCGCCTGCCTGGCGGGCGTCTCGATCAGGTCCTTGGCCCCGGCGGCAACCGGCCAGGCAATCAGAACCAACGCCACCAGCAACCGCCGGCCATAGGTCATCGCGAGAATCCTTCTCCTGCAGCCGCGCCGGACCGGCGCGCCAGCACAAAAATGAGCGATCGGCGGACGCTGATCAATCGACGATGATCCGGGCGTCGGCGACCCCTTCGTCGATCACCTGTTGCAACAAGGCATCGGCGGCGTCGACGCCGTAGACGGGACCGATGCGGACGCGGAAGAACTCCTGGCCCTTGATCATCGTCGGGCTGATCTCCGACGGGCCCAGCCAGGACAGGCGTGCGCGCATCTTGTTGGCGTTGACCACCTGGGTGAAGGCGCCGGTCTGCACATAGATGGTCGGGTTCGGCTTGACCGCGACGATCTCGACCTTTTCCTCGCGCGCGACCGTGGCCGGCAACGTCGTCGGCTCGTTGCTGGCAATGCGCGCCGCCGAGGTCTGAGCGGCCGGCGTCGGCGCCGGCGCCGCCTTGGCGCCCGGCGGCGGCGCCAGGGTTGCGACCGCGACGTCGCCCTGCGGTACCGCCGGCAGGGCGTTGCGCTCGTCGGCCGGCGTGTCCGGCTTCTTCGCCACCACGGTCTGCCGGCCGCTGCTGATAGCCGTGACCTGGACCTTTGCGGTGCCCTGGTCGTGGAAACCGAGCAACTCCGCCGCCCGCTTCGACACGTCGATGATGCGACCGTTGACGAACGGCCCGCGATCGTTGACCCGCAGCACCAGGGCGCGGCCGTTCTCCAGGTTGGTGACCCGCACCCAGGTCGGCATTGGCAGGGTCTTGTGCGCCGCGGTCAGCGCGTTCATGTCATAGACCTCGCCATTGGCCGTGCGCCGCCCGTGGAACGGCGGCCCGTACCAGCTGGCGATGCCGCTGCGGTCGTAACCGGGATCTTCGCGCGGGTAGTACCAGATCCCCTTGATCTGGTAGGGCTTGCCGACCTTGTAGGGCACCGCCGTCTTGGCGTCTTCCTGGCGCTGCACCTCCTTGGCCACGTGCACGGCCAGCTGCGCCTGCGTGCACGACAGCAGCAGCGCCAGCATACCCGACAACAACAGGATCAGCCGCCAGGGCAGCCGCATCATCTTGTGCCTGCTCTCAGCGAGGTTCATAGATGCTGTAATCTACGGAACGACTCACCGCGGAACAACGCCGTTGCGCCAGGCTGTCAGCGGACCGCGCCGATCCCGTCGGACAGCTTGCCCACCGCCAGCGCGAAGTAGTTGGAGCGGTTCCATTTCAGCACCGTGCGAAAGTTCTGATAGACCATGAACGCAGGTACGGATTCGTCTTTCTGCGGCAGCAGGATCGAGGCCGGCAACTGCCGCGTCGGCAGGTCGCTGCCGTCGACCCGGCGCACACCGAGCGTCTGCCAGTCGCCGATCGGTTTGCGCACCTTCAGACCGACCAGGTTCGGCTGGAAGCCTCCCGGCACCCGGACCTCGCGCCCCCAGGTCTGGTCGTCGCGCCAGCCCGAGCGGGCGAGGTAGTTGGCGGCCGAGGCGAAAACATCAGCCTTGGTCCCCCAGATGTCGCGGCGGCCGTCGCCGTCCTGGTCGACCGCGAAGCGGTTGAAGCTCGACGGCATGAACTGGCTCTGCCCCATCGCCCCGGCCCACGACCCCATCATCTTGTCGGCGCTGATGTGCCCCTCTTCGAGGATCTGCAGGGCGTTGAACAGTTCGCCACGGAAATAGGCGCTGCGCCGCCCGTCGTGCGCCAGCGTCGCCAGCGAGGCGATCACCGGGAAGCCGCCGGTGACGCGACCGAAATCGGTCTCGATGCCCCACAGGGCGACGATGAAACGCGGCTGAACCCCGTACTGCCGGCCGATCGGGTCCAGCAGCTCGCGGTTTTCCAGGTACTTGCGCTGACCCTTCTTGATCCGCGAGGCCGGCACCACCCGGTCCATGTACTGGTTGAAGGTGAGCGTGAACTCGGGCTGCCGGCGATCGAGTTCGATCACCCGCGGGATCGGCTGCACGCCGGCAAAGGCACTGTCCAGCGTGCCCTGCGAGATCCCCTTGTTCAGCGCTTCCACGCGCACATCGCGCAGCCAGTCGTCGAACGACTGCTCCTGCGCGGTAGCCGTTGCCGCGGCAACGAGGCCGCCGAGCAACGCCGAAGCGAGCGCCACGATCAGACGATTCACATGCACCTCCGGGCCCCATTGCCGCATCGGCCCCGCTTGTGCCACAGCGCCGTGGGCGGGGCAACACGCGAACCGGTCCGCCGGCGTCGGCGTACCGAAACAGCCTCCGCGGCAAGCTTGGCGATTTTGTGACCGGCCCGCCGCGCGCGACCGTGCGTTGACCGCAACCGCCCGGCGCCTATAGCGTCTGCACAGTCCCAAGCAACGTCTGGCCGTGCGCCATGTCCGATGCCGCGAAATCACCACAAGCCCGCCTGCCTGCCGTCGACCGGCTGCTGAACACGCCACAGCTGACGGCCGCGGCGGCGGAGCACGGGCGGGCCCTCACCGTCGCCACCCTGCGCGAGGTGCTTGCGGAGGCCCGAGCCACGCTGGGCCGCGGCGACGTCGTCGACAGCGCCGAAGACGCCCTGGCCGGCGAAACCGCCCGGCGCCTTTCGACGCTGATGACGCCCGACCTGCGCCGGGTGTTCAACCTCACCGGCACCGTGCTGCATACCAATCTCGGCCGCGCACCGCTGCCGCCCGAGGCGATCGAGGCAATGACCGAGGTCGCCCGCGGTGCCAGCAACCTGGAGTATGACCTCGCCCGCGGCCGCCGCGGCGACCGCGACGACCACCTCGAAGCCTGGCTGTGCCGGCTGACCGGGGCGGAAGCCGCGACCGTGGTCAACAACAACGCCGCCGCCGTGCTCTTGGTCCTGAACAGCCTGGCCCGCCGCAAGGAGGTCGCCGTATCGCGCGGCGAGCTGATCGAGATCGGCGGCGCCTTCCGCATGCCCGACATCATGGCCCGGGCCGGCTGCCGCCTGGTCGAGGTCGGCACCACCAACCGCACCCATGCCCGCGACTACACCGAGGCGATCGGCCCGCGGTCCGCGGCATTGATGAAGGTGCACACGTCCAACTACGTCGTCGAAGGCTTCACCGCCGCGGTCGGCGAGGCCGAGCTCGCCGAGCTGGCGCATGCACACGACCTGCCGTTGATCTCCGACCTGGGCAGCGGCTCGCTGGTCGATCTGAGCCAGTACGGCCTGCCCGCGGAACCGACCGTCGCCGATACCTGGCGCGCCGGTGCAGACGTCGTCACCTTTTCCGGCGACAAGCTGCTCGGCGGCCCGCAAGCCGGCCTGATCGTCGGCCGACGCGAGCTCATCGCCCGGATCAAGAAGAACCCGATGAAGCGGGCGATGCGCTGCGACAAGCTGACGATCGCCGCCCTGGGCGCGGTGCTGCGGCTGCATGCCGATCCCGAGCGCCTGCGCCAGCGGCTGCCCGCGCTGGCGCTGTTGACCCGGCCGCTGCCCGAGATCGAGGCACTGGCGGCACGCCTGCGGCCGGTGCTGCAGAACGCCCTCGGCGCGGACTTCGCCGTCACCATCGCCGACACCGCCAGCCAGATCGGCTCGGGGTCGCTGCCGGTCGGCCGGCTGCCCAGCAAGGCCGTGACCATCACCTGGGCCCGCACGGGTCGCGGCAGCGGCGCGGCCCTGAAACGGCTCGCCGGCGCGCTGCGGCGGCTGCCGCTGCCGGTGATCGGCCGCGTGCAGGACGATGCCCTGTGGCTCGATCTGCGCTGTCTCGACGACGAGGACGGCTTCGTCCGGCAGCTCGGCGGCCTGCGGCCGGACGCCGGCAGATGATCGTTGCCACCGCCGGCCATGTCGACCATGGCAAGACCACCCTGGTACGCGCACTGAGCGGGGTCGACACCGACCGGCTGCCGGAGGAGAAGCAGCGCGGCCTGACCATCGACCTTGGCTTTGCCTATGCCGACGCCGGCGACGGCGCCATGCTCGGCTTCGTCGATGTGCCGGGTCACGAGCGCTTCGTGAAGAACATGCTGGCCGGCGTGCCGGCGGTCGACCACGCCCTGCTGGTGATTGCCGCCGATGACGGCGTGATGCCGCAGACGGTCGAGCACCTGGCGATCCTCGACCTGCTCGGCATCGCCGAGGCCACGGTGGCGATCAGCAAGGTCGACCGGGTCGATGCCGCCCGGCTGACCGCGGTCGACGACGAGGTAACGCGGCTGCTGGCACCGACCGCGCTGGCCGGCGCGCCGCTGTTCCACACTTCCGGCGAGACCGGCCAGGGCGTCGACGAGCTGGGCCGGCACCTGCGCACCCTGGCCCAGCGCCACGCCGGCCGCACCGCGCGCGGCCGTTTCCGCTTCGCCATCGACCGCAGCTTCATCGTTCCCGGCAGCGGCCTGGTGGTCACCGGTGCGGTGTTTTCCGGGACGGTGCAAGCAGGCGAGCAGCTGCTGTTGTCGCCGGCCGGCATCGACGTGCGGGTGCGCGGCCTGCGGGCGCTCGACCGCGATGCCGACATCGGCCGGGCCGGCGAACGCTGCGCCCTCAACATCGCCGGCAGCGACCTGGAACGGGCCGCGCTGCATCGCGGCGACTGGCTGGTCGCCCCCGGGACACAGGCGCCGTCGCGCCGCATCGACGCCCGCCTGCGCCTGCTCGCCAGCGAGCAGAAGCCGCTGCGGCAGTCGATGCCCGTGCATGTGCACCTGGGCGCCGCCGACCTGACCGGCCGGGTGGCCCCGCTGGCGGCGCGCGAGATCGCGCCGGGCGACGAAGCCCTGGTGCAGCTGTTGCTCGATAGCCCAACCGTCGCCGTCCATGGCGACCGCTTCGTGCTGCGCGACCAGTCGGCGCAGCGCACCATCGCCGGCGGCATGGTGGTCGATCCCAATGCGCCGGCCCGCGGCCGCAGCCGACCGCAGCGGCTGGCGGTGCTCGACGCCCTGTGCGCCGACGACGACACGGCGGCGCTGACGGCCGTGCTGGACCTGTCGCCCCGCGGCGTCGCCCTGGAACCGCTGGTGCGCGGCCGCAACCTGAGCGCGGCCGATGCCGACGCGCTGCTGGCGGACGGTGCGGTCGTGGTCGTGGCCGATGCGGCCGGCAACATCGCTATCACACGGACGCACTGGCAGGCCTTGCTCGACGCGGTGATCGATGCCGTCGCGGCGTGGCACGGCGGGCACGCCGACGAGCTTGGCCCGAGCGAAGTGCAACTGCGGCTGCAGCTCGCGGAACCACCGGCCGCCGGACTGCTGCGCGGCAGCGTGCTGGAACTGGCCCGGGCCGGTCGGCTGGTGCGCGAGGGCGTGGTGGTGCATCTGCCGGAGCATCGGCCGCGGCCGAGTGCGGCGGATCAGCGCCTGTGGGAAGAGGCGGCGCCGTTGCTCACCGCCGGCGGCCTGCGTCCGCCCCGGCTGCGCGAGCTGGCCGAGCAGATGGGCATGGAGTTCCCGGCGCTCGAGGCCTTTGCCCGCCGGGCCGTGCGCTTCGGCCTGTTGCTGCCGGTCGCGCCGAACCGGTTCTTCCCGCCCGAGGCCGTGCGCGGCCTGGCCGCCGTCGCCGAACAGATGGCGGCGGAAGCGGAGGACGCCAGCTTCGATGCCAGCGGCTTCAAGGACCGCAGCGGCATCGGCCGCAACCTGACCATCGAGGTGCTGGAGTACTTCGACAACGCCGGCTTCACCCGCCGCACCGGCAACGTGCGCCGCATCCTGCGTCCGGCCGACGAGGTCTTCGGCGCGGGCTGAGGGCGACGGTTGCGGCTACGGTCCGCCGTCCCACACCGGCATGCGGCCGTAAGGCGATGGCTCGGTCGTCTGGCAGCCGGCCAGTACCAACACGGCCAGTCCGAACGTCAGCGTCAGCAGCAGCTTCGACATTGCAGCCCTCTTCGTCAGCATCGCGCCCATGACTACGAACCCATCGGTCCGCGCTACGGCCCGGCTGGCCAACTTGGCATGCGGCCGTAGGGCGGTGGTTCCGGCGGACCGGTGTCGCAGGCGCTCAGCACGGCAATGCCAATGGCGGCCAGCAGCAGCAGGACTTTCGTCACTACCTGATCTCCCCGTTGGGAACCCGTGGTGCAACGATATCGCCACGCCGGCGGGCCCTGGATCAAAGATGTGTGACATCGGTCGTCGCGATCAACGTGCGGGCGCCGCTTGCCGCCCGCCGGGCGCTCTGTCAGCCTTGCCGGCAAGCCCGCCACAAGGAGCAACGCCATGCACGTCGTCATCGCCATGATGAAGCACGAGACCAACACCTTCTCGCCGGTGCCGACGCCGATCGAGCGCTTCGCCCGTGGCGACGACCGGCCGTTCGAGGGCGAGGCCGCCTATGCCGCCTTCAAGGGCACCGGCAGCGGCATCGGCGCCTTCATCGACCTGGCCGAACAGCATGGCGCCGACTTCACCATCCCGATCGCCGCCAATGCCTGGCCGTCCGGCGTGGTGCACGACGACGCCTATGCCTACATGTGCGAGCGCATCGCCGCCGCTGTCGAACAGGGCTGCGATGCCGTGCTGCTCGACCTGCACGGCGCCATGGTGACGCAGAGCCTGGAGGACGGCGAAGGCAGCCTGCTGCAGCGCCTGCGCGCCCTGGCGCCGGAGATCCCTATCGGCGTCGCCCTGGACATGCACACCAACTTCTATCCGGCCATTGCCGAGGCGGCGACCGTGGTCGCCGGCTACCAGACCTACCCGCACATCGATACCTACGAGACCGCCATCCGCGCCGGAAAAGCGATCTTCGCCACCCTGGCCGGGGACGCCAGGCCGACCATGGCGTGGGGCAACCGGCCGATGCTGCCGCATGTCATGCGCCAGGGTACCGACGACTTCCCGAACCTGGAGCTGCAGGAGATGACCCGGCAGATGGAGCGTGACGGGGCGCTGTGCGCGACCCTGTTCACCGGCTTCCCCCATGCCGACATCCGCAACGCCGGCCTGTCCGCCGTCGTCGTCACCGACAACGACATGGACCAGGCCGAAGCCTGGCGCGACCAGATGCTCGACTTCGCCTGGGGCAACCGCGAGGCGTTCGTCTACAAGATCGAACCGCTGGAGGACTCGCTCGAACGCGCCCGCCAGGTCGAGGACGGGCCGGTGGTCCTGCTCGACCACTACGACAATGCCGCATCCGGCGGCACCATGGACACGATGACCGTGCTGGGGGCGATCCTCGATGCCGGCCTGGACAACGTCGCCGCCTTCGCCATCCACGACCCCGACGCGGTGCAGGAGATGATCGCCGCCGGCGTCGGCGCCCAGGTCACGGTGCGGCTCGGCGGCAAGATCGACATGCCGTCGATCAACCGCCGCGGCGAGCCGCGCGAGGTCACCGGCACGGTGCGGCTGATCTCCAACGGCCAGTACCGCAACAAGGGGCCGGCCTCGAAAGGCGTGCTCATGGACATGGGACCGACGGTGGTGCTGGATACCGGCAAGGTCGAGATCGTCGTGATCAGCCGGCACCAGGAACCGAACGACCTGGCCTGCTTCACCTCGCTCGGCATCGAGCCGACCGAGAAGACCTACCTGATGCTGAAGAGCCGCATCCACTACCGCGCCGGCTTCAAGCCGATCGCCCGCGAGGTCATCGAATGCGCCGGCGTCGGGGTCTGCACCTCGGACTACGACATGCTCGACTTCAAGAACGTGCGCCGGCCGATCTATCCGCTCGACAACATCAACGATCCCAATCCGTGACGCTGTCGCACGCCGCGCCCTATTCGATGGTCTTCCAGTAGGTGTCCTTCTTCACCACCTGGCCGTCGCGGAACGCCCACAGATCGCAACCGAGCAGATCGATCTTGCCGCCATCGGGCAAGCTGCCGCGCACCACCCACTCCGACAGCGCCTTCGTGTCGTCGACGATCCAGTGCTGCATCTCCTCCCAGCGCATGTCGGTGATGACTTCAAAGCGCGCCTGCAGCACCTCGCCGATCTCCTGCTTGCCGACACAGCGCCGGCCTTCCGGCGCCGTCGGGCCGCGCGCCATCAGCCATTCGCAGTCGTCGGCGAAGAAGCCCAGGATGGCGTCGACGTCCTGGCGGTTGAAGGCGTCCTGGATCGCGTCGAGCAGCGCCATCGTCACCTGTGCGCTCATGGTTCCTCCTTTCGCAGGCACCTGCCGTGCCGGTCACGGCGTTCGGGACCGCCTGCCGCACCATGCTAACCTTGCCCGCACGCGGCGCACAAAGACGCCGGCAACGGGAGCGACGGCCATGCAGGCGGGCGAAATTGTCTTCACGGGAATGGAACGGGTGATCTTCGGCCGCCCGGCCGCCGAGGCGGTGGTCGCAGCGGCCGACCGCCTGGGCGCCCGGCGGGTATTCCTGCTGGTCGGCGGCACCCTCAACCGCGAAACCGACGAGGTGGCCAGGCTCAGGTCGGCGCTGGGCGAGCGCTGCTGCGGCGTGCATGACCGCATGCCGGCGCATTCGCCGCGCGATGCGGTGGTCGACTGCGCCAATGCCGCGCGCGCCGCCGGCACCGACCTGCTGGTCAGCTTCGGCGGCGGCTCCGTGACCGACGGCGCCAAGGCGGTGACCATCTGCCTGCGCCACGACATTGCCGAGCCGGCCGGGCTGGAGGCCTATCGCACCTGGGTCGACGAGAGCGGCCAGCGCCACTTTCCCGACTATGCCGCCCCGGACGTGCGCCAGATCGCCATCCCGACCACCCTGTCGGGCGGCGAGTTCAACGCCCGCGCCGGCATCACCGATGGCGAAAAGAAGCTGAAGCAGAGCTTCATCCACCCGGGCATCATTCCACTGTCGGTGATCCTCGATCCCGCCGTGACGGTGCACACGCCGGCTTGGCTGTTCCTGTCCACGGGAATCCGCGCCGTCGACCATGCGGTGGAGACCTACCTGTCGCTCGACGCCAACGACTATACCGACGGCACCGCCCTGCAGGCCCTGCGTCTGCTGGGCGACGGCCTGCCGCGGGTCAAGGCAGCGCCCGACGACCTGGACGCCCGGCTGAAGTGCCTGATGGGCGCCTGGCTGTCCATGGTTGGCGTGGTCAGCGGCACCCGCCTGGGCGCCAGTCACGCCATCGGCCACATCCTGGGCGGCAGCGCCGGGGTGCCGCACGGCTACACCAGCTGCGTCATGCTGCCCCACGTGCTGGACTGGAACGCCCCGGTCAACGGCGCCCGTCAGGCCGAGGTCGCCGCTGCCCTCGGGCAACCGGATGCGCCAGCCGGACAGGTCCTGGACGGCTTCATCGCCGGCCTGGGCATGCCGCGGCGTCTGCGCGACGTCGATGTCGACGAGGCGCGGCTGCCGCAGCTGGCGGAGAACTGCATGCTCGATGACTGGACCTTCTCCAACCCACGGCCGATCCGCGAGCCCGGCCAGGTGCTGGAGATCCTGCGCACGGCCTGGTGAAGCGGCGCGAACCGAACAGAGCGGGAGAACGCAACGATGAGCGAGTTGGCCGCCTACCAGGCGCTGATGGCGGTGATCGAGCAGCGCCGCACCAGCCGCGCCTTCGCCGCCGATGCGGTGATCCCGGACCAGCACTACGACCTGATCCTGGAAGCGGCGCGGCATGCCCCGTCGGGGGCAAACGCCCAGCCCTGGCACTTCATCGTCGTCACCGAGCCGGCGATCAAGCAGCAGTTGGGCGACTATTTCGTCGCCGAGGCGCGCCGGCGGGCGAAGCTGAAGATGAAGTTTCCCACACCGAACTATGCCGGCATGAAGACTGCCCCTGGCCTGATCGCGGTGGTCGCGGACTTCCGCTTCACCCGCGCCTTTCCGGTGCTGAACGACGGCTCCGACCTCGACCAGGTCTATCACCGGAACGCCGAGCGCATCCTGCTGCAGAGCGTCGCCGCGGCGACCATGTCGGCGCACCTGGCCGCCGCCGCGCTGGGCTACGCCGTCTGGTGGGTGACGGCGATCGGCCAGGAAGAAGCGCAGAAGGCGTTCAAGCCGGTGCTCGGCGTGCCGGACGACCTTTCGGTGATCGACATCATGTGCTTCGGGCCGCCGGCGGCACCGCCCTACAAGCGCTGGAAGAAGCAGCTCGGCGAGATCCGCTCGTGGAACCGCTTCGATCCCGCGGCGCATCTCAGCATCGGCCAGATCGACGACTGGATCCGGCACAGCCGGCACAAGGTCATGTACCGCGACGAGAGCAACATCGATTGAGCCACCGCCGGTGCGGCGGACCGACCGCTGCGACGCCACCGGCCGACGGCGAGGAGGACAGCGCGTGAACGAGGATGGAGCGATCCTGGCCGGAATCCGGGTACTGGATGTGGCCAGCTACATTGCCGGACCGGTGGCGACGACGATCATGGCCGACTTCGGCGCCGAGGTGATCAAGGTCGAGCCGCCCGGCGGCGATCCCCTGCGCAAGCTGCACAGCACGCCGGGCCTGCCGATGAATCTCGTTGTCGACTTCGCCTGGCAGACCGACAACCGCAACAAGCTGGGCATTGCCCTGGACCTCACCACGGCGGGCGGGCGCGAGGCGCTGCGCCGGCTGGTCGCCGACTGCGACGTGTTCGTGACCAATTACACCCGGCCCGCGCGCGCGCGCCTGGGCCTGACCTACGACGACCTCAAGCCGCTGAACGACCGGCTGATCTACGCCTCGATGACCGCCTACGGCGAAGAGGGGCCCGAAGCGGACAAGAGCGGTTTCGACACCACGGCCTACTGGGCCCGCACCGGCCTGATGCACATGGCCCGGCCGGATCCCGACGGGCCGCCGGCCCGCTCGCTGCCCGGCATGGGCGACCATCCAAGCGGCGTCGCCCTGTTCGGCGCCATCATGCTCGCACTTCTGGAGCGCACGCGGACCGGCCGCGGCCGCCGGGTGCACAGCTCGCTGCTGGCCAACGGCCTGTGGTCGAATGCCTTCTATGCCCAGGCGGCGCTGTCGGGGGCCGCGGTCGAGCTGCGGCCATCGCGCGAGAACTGGCCCAATGCGCTGACCAACCACTACCGCAGCCGCGACGGCCACTGGTTCATCCTCGCCCTGGTCGACCAGGAACGGCAGTGGCACCGCCTGCTCGACGCCATCGAGCGGCCGGAGCTGGCCGATGATCCCCGCTTTGCCGACATTGCCGCCCGCGCCGACCACGTCACCGAGTTGACGGCGATCCTGGACGACGTGTTCGCGACCCGGGACTGGGCGGTCTGGCGGGAAGTGCTCGACGCCCACCGCCTGACCTTCGGCAACGTCGCCGCCCCGGCGGAGATCCACGACGATGCGCAGATGGTGGCGGCCGGCGCCCTGTCGCCGGTGCACGATTCGCGATTCGGTGCCGACCATCTGATCGATTCGCCGCTCTGGGTCGATGGCGGCGGCAAGAATTCACCCCGACCGGCGCCCGCGTTCGGGGAGCACACCGAGCAGGTGTTGCGGTCGGTCGGCTACGGCGACGACGAACTTGTGCAGATGCGAAAAGACGGCGCCATCCCGCCGGCCCTGCCTGGCATCGCCGATGCGACGTCGTAGGCGCGGATTTTCGGCGCAAACGGCGCCCACCGAACAGCCGACGACGGAGCCAGTCGGCAGCGGCGGGCGTGCCCGGCATGGTTGGCGCGGCGAACTATCAACAGCGGCCCTGTGGATATGCTGCGGATGCAATGTGCAATTTTATTTCGTTTATCCACAAGAAATCGATTGATCGTTTCGTTTTCGCGTTGCTCCCGGCAGGAAAGTAACTGATCATAGTTAACGACGGACACGGGGTTCGGTCCTCGGGCAACCAAGATTCGGACCTCCCGTCAGGACAGCGAAGGCTTCGGCCGCCGTTGTCCGGGCCGGCCGGGACCTTCGGGCCGCGGCAGGCCACAGAAGCCGGACCGGGTTCGCCCGGGACAGCTTCGGATCGAGGCACCTTCGGGGGCCGCGGTCCAACCGCCGGGGCACCTTCGGGTGGGCCGGCGAGGGAGCCCAGGCGCTTTCGGGCGCAGGGGATCCTGGGACGGCGATCAGGCGATCGACCGGCCCGGTGTCGGACCGTTCGCGGGCGGAACGACGCCGCGATGGCAAGGCGCCCTCGGGTGTCAGGTCATCGGAAGATCGGGGCCTTCGGGTTCGGATCTTCGGGCCAACGGGTCTTCGGACCCATGGGCCGACAGCTTTGGCAGCTTGTCTGCCGGAGTTGAGGGTCGCGGTGCCTTCGGGCGCAACGATCCGGCGGACCAGGTTGGTGGCAAGACCGTCAGCCCACGCGGGCCGGGACACTTCGGTGAAACGGGCCGCACCGCCGGACGGCCTTCGGGTCGGACGGCACGGCCAAGGGGTCTTCGGGTCCTGCGGTCAGAGCCGGACCGTCTCCGGGCGGAACAGCTCACCCGAGGCGTCAGGGCGTGCCCTTCGGGGCACGTAGCAAGGACCCCGCGTCCGCGCACCTGACGCCTCACTTTTTTGCTCATTTCCAACCGAGAGCGATGCGACGCGGGGCGATTCGCGGCGATTCGCCAGTACGAGCCGCCGGCGCAGGCCGTCGCCGGCGCGCCACCTGTCGTCCGGAAACGAACGAGGCCCGGGACGGTTTTCACCGCCCCGGGCCATCGAAAGCGTCTCTAGCAGGACCCCGCATCCATGCACCGACAGGGCCTTGTGTAGGGGGCATGCCGGTGCAAGTCAACATATTTTGTGGCTGTGACTGCGCCGCCCCCAACATTTTGCGATCAGCGGACGATCTTTACGGCGGCGCCGGCGGACGGCAGTGGCCAACGCTTGATCGGCGCGCCACGCCCGCCCTACCATCGCCGCGGAAGGGATACGCAACCCGGTGGTGCGCGCGGGCTTCAAACCCGTTGGGGGGCGTTCACACGTGCCCGGTGGGTTCGACTCCCACTCTCTTCCGCCAACAACGCCGGCGCCCCGCGCGCACGGAAACAAGGCCCCAGAACGGGACCGACGAGGACGCCATGACAGACCCAGCCGTCGATCAAGCGACGCCGGCAGCCGGCAGCGACGAGATTCCGGTCCGGGTGCCGGACGATGTCGACTTGGTCGAGTGGTACTATGCCCAGGGCTTCTCCGACGGCCTGCCGGTCATGCCGCCGACGCCGGAAAAGCTCGCCGCCATGGTTGCCGCCCTGGGCGGCGATCCCGAACTGGTCGAATGCCGCGTACCGCCGCGCTGGGGCAGCCTCACGCGCGAGGTCCTGGCCATCAACATGGTCATGGCCGGCTGCCTGCCCGAGTATGCCCCTGCGGTGCGGGCGGCGATGCTGGCGCTGACGACCCAGGCCTTCAACCTCAACGGCGTGCAGGCGACCACGCACATGGCCAGCCCGCTCTTGGTGGTGAACGGGCCGCTGCGCACGGCGTTGGGCATGAATGCCGGCCACAACGTGTTCGGCTCCGGCAACCGGGCCAATGCCACCATCGGCCGGGCAATCCGCCTGGTGCTGCTGAATGTCGGCGGCGGCTGGCCGGGCGAGCTGGACAAGTCGACCCTCGGCCATCCCGGCAAGTACACCTACTGCATCGCCGAGAACGAGGAAGACAGCCCGTTCGCGCCCTATCACGTGGAGAAGGGCTTCGATGCCCAGGACTCCAGCGTGTTCGTGCTCGCCGCCGAGCCGCCGCACAGCGTGACCAACCACGTCGCCAACGATCCCCGCGGGATCCTCGATTCGATCTGCTCGGCGATGAGTTCCTACGCCCACAACAACGCCGTCTCCGGCGGCCACTGCGCCGTCGTGCTGGGCCTGGAGCATGCCCGCACCATCGCCGGCCACGGCTGGACCCGCCACGACATCCGCCACTACCTGTGGGACAACGCCCGCATCCGTTTCGCCGACATCGCCTTCGGCCATCGCTACGGGCAGGTCTACAACCGCAACCTGCCGAAGTGGTACGGCCGCGACGACGAGAGCAGGAACCCGATCGTGGCCACGCCGGACAACCTGCACCTGTTCATCGCCGGCGGAAGCTCGGGCCGCTTCTCGGCGTTCATTCCCGGCTGGGGCCACATGTCCAGCCCGGTACTGCGGGCCGTCGACGGCGCGGCACCGGTCTCCGGGCCGGTCTGCGTCGACGGCACCTGCTATCTATGATCTCGTCCGCATCGCACCTGCACGTGCGACAGGCAGAAAGGAGTGCCATGACAAGCGAGCGCCCGAACGCCATGCAGCCGGTCTACGACCCGCGTGGCCAGGTCACGGCTGACGCCCAGCCGCTGGCCGCACGGGTCGGCAGCCTCGAGGGGCTGCGCCTGGCCGTGCTCGACAACAGCAAGTGGAACGCCGGCAAGCTCTTGCGGCGCAGCATCGACGCGCTGGCCCGCGACGCCGGCTTCGCCGCGGTCAACTACTACACCAAGGAGAGCTTCTCGAAGACCGCGGCACCCGAGCTGATCGACGAGATCGTCCGCGACAACGACATCGCCCTGACCGCGATCGGCGACTGAGGCTCGTGCACGTCGTGCTGTATGCATGACGGCGTCGAACTGGAGACGAAAGAGGTGCCGACCGCGGTGGTGGTGACCACCGAGTTCCGGCACGAGGCCGAGGTGCAACGCGCTGCGCTGGGCATGACCGGACTGGACCCGGTGGTGATCCAGCATCCGCTGAGCACCCTGACCGACGACGAGATCGAAGAACGTGCCCGCGACACCGTCGCCCAGGCCAGGAGGGTCTGGATCGGCGGCTGACCGGGCCGCCAGCGACGGAGACAGCACATGCCCCCAGCAGACGGGGCCAGACACCGACAGCAGGACCGCGCAGCGCCCGTGGCGCCGGCGCGGCGTGACGGCTAGCCGATGCAGCCTGCGGTGCCGGTCAGCCATGACCTCGTCCTGATCGGCGGCGGCCATGCCCATGTCGCCGTGCTCAAGCGCTTCGGCATGCGCCCGCAACCGGGCGTGCGCCTGACCCTGATCGCCCGCGACGTCGAGACGCCCTACTCCGGCATGCTGCCGGGCCTGATCGCCGGGCACTACGACCATGCCGAGGCGCACATCGACCTGCGCCGCCTGGCCCGCTTCGCCCAGGCGCGCCTCTACCATGCCGCCGCCGAAAAGCTCGATCTCGACCAGGGACTGGTTCGCCTCGCCGGCCGCCCGCCGGTGCCGTTCGACCTGCTGTCGATCGACGTCGGCTCGACACCGACGATGAACGGCATCCCGGGCGCGCGTGAGCATGCCATCGCGGTCAAGCCGGTCGACCGCTTTCTGCAGCGCTGGCGGGCGCTGCAGGCCGAGCTGCCGGAACGCAGCGGACCGGTGCGGCTGGTGGTGATCGGCGCCGGCGCCGGCGGCGTCGAGTTGGCGCTCAGCCTGCAGCATCGTCTGTGCGCCCTCGACGGTCTGCCGACGGCGCGGCTCGAGCTGACGGTGCTGACCGACCGCGCCGAACCGCTGCCCGGGCACGCGCCGGCGGTGCGCCGGCGGTTGAGCGACGCCCTCGCCGCCCGCGGCATCCGCCTGCGCACGCACAGCCCGGTCACCGCCGTGGCCGCGGACCACGTGCTGGTCGGCGACGGCGAACGGATCGCCTGCGACGCCGCCATCCTCGTCACCCACGCCGCCGCCCCGGCCTGGCTCGCCGACAGCGCCCTGGCGCTGGACGAACGTGGCTTCATCCGCATCGACGACCGCCTGCGCTCGACCTCGCACGGCCATGTCTTCGCCGCCGGCGACGTTGCCGCCTTCAGCGGCCGGGCGCTGCCCAAGTCGGGTGTCTACGCCGTGCGCCAGGGGCCGTTCCTGGCCGACAACCTGCAGCGCGCCGCGACCGCCCGGCCGCTGCGGCGTTACCGGCCGCAGGCCCGGACCCTGGCGCTGATCTCCACCGGCGACCGCAACGCCATCGCCTCCTACGGCGCGCTGGCGCTGCAGGGGCAGCGACTGTGGCGGGCCAAGGACTGGATCGACCGGCGCTGGATGGCCAAGTACCAGGTGCTGCCGGAGATGGCGGCCGACGACGGCCCGCTCGACGAGGCCGGACACCCGGTCGACATGCGCTGCGGCGGCTGCGGCGCCAAGGTCGCCTCGGCGGTGCTGCGCCGGGTGCTGACGCGGCTGGCGCCGCAGTTCGGCGACGACGTCGTGCTCGGCCTGGAGGCCGGCGACGATGCCGCGGTGCTCGATGTCCCGGCCGGGCGCAGCCTGGTGCAGAGCGTCGACCAGTTCCGCGCCTTCATCGACGACCCCTACCTGTTCGCCCGCATCGCCGCCAACCACGCCTTGGGCGACCTCTACGCCATGGGCGCCGAACCGCGCACCGCGCAGGCGCTGGTAACGCTGCCGTATGCCAGCGAGGCGAAGCTGGAGACGGACCTGGAGGCGGTCATGACCGGCGCGCTGGAGACCTTCGCCGCCGCCGGCGTCGCCCTGGTCGGCGGCCACACCGGCGAGGGCGCGGAGCTGACCCTCGGCTTCACCGTCAATGGCAGTGCCGATCCCGAGGCGGTGTTGCGCAAGGCCGGCCTGCGGCCGGGCGACGCCCTGGTGCTCACGAAGCCGCTCGGCACCGGCGCCGTGTTCGCCGCCGACATGCAGGGCAAGGCGCCGGCGGCGGTGGTCGGGGCCGCGCTCGACAGCATGCTGCGCAGCAACGCCGCCGCGCTTGCGGTACTGCGGGCACACGACGTCACCGCCTGCACCGACGTCACCGGCTTCGGCCTGGCCGGCCACCTGATCGAGATGCTGCGCGGGGGCGGCCTGGCCGCCGACCTGGCGCTGGACCGGGTGCCGGTCATCCCGGGTGCCGCAGCGCTGGTCGACCAGGGATTTACCTCGTCGCTGCAGGACGCCAACGAGGCCTTCGCCGCCGCCGTCGACGGCGGCGATGGTCAAGCCGCACGCTATCGCCTGCTGTTCGACCCGCAAACCGCCGGCGGCCTGCTGGCGGGCATCCCCGCCGAACGGGCGGATGCCTGCGTCGCGGCGCTGCACGTCGCCGGCGATCCGTCCGCCGCCCGCATCGGCCATGTCGGCGACGGCCCGGGCGGGCGCATCCACCTGATCTCCCGCTGAGTCCTCTTTTTTCCCAGGAGCATCCCATGCCCGATCCCCGCCCCCTCGCCGGCATCACCGTGGTCGAACTCGGCAGCAACGTCTCCGGCCCGTCGGGGACCTGGATCCTGGCCGAGCTCGGCGCCGACGTCTGGAAGGTCGAGCGGCCCGATGGCGGCGACGACGCGCGCGGCTGGGGGCCGCCGTTCTGGAACGACACGGCCACGGTGTTCCATACCCTCAACCGCAACAAGCGTTCGGTCGCCGTCGACCTGAAGGACGCAGACCAGCTCGCCGCCCTGCGCCAACGCATCGTCGACAGGGCCGACGTGGTGCTGCAGAACCTGCGCCCCGGGGCGGTCGAGCGCCTGGGCCTGGACGCCGCCAGCCTGCGAGAGGAGAACCCGCGGCTGATCTACTGCAACCTGCACGCCTTCGGCGCGACGGGTCCGCTCAAGGACCGGCCCGGCTACGACGCCCTGATGCAGGCTTTCGGCGGCATCATGGCGGTGACGGGCGAGGAGAACCGGCCGCCGGTGCGCGCCGGCGTCTCGGTGATCGACATGGGCACCGGCATGTGGTGCGCCATCGGCATCCTGGCCGCATTGAACCGCCGCCATGCCACCGGCGAAGGCGGCATGGTCGACGCCTCGCTGTTCGAGACCGCACTGGCCTGGACCACCTATTACAACCTGGACGTCCAGGTGACCGGCGAGACCCCGGCCAAGCACGGCTCCGGCGTGCGCGGCATCACCCCTTATCAGGCCTATGAGTGCGCCGACGGCTGGCTCGTGGTCGCCGCCTCCAACGACCGCCTGTTCGTCCGCCTGGCCGAAGCCCTGGACCATCCGGAGTGGACGGACGATCCGCGCTTTGCCGACAACCCGGCACGCTCGCGTCACAAGGCCGAACTGAACGCCGTGCTCGAACCGCTGTTCGCGGCCGCACCACGGGCCCACTGGCAGGCCCTGCTGGACGAAGCCGGCGTGCCCAACGCGCCGATCCAGAGCGCCGGCGAGGTGGTCGCCCATCCGCAGACCCGGGCGCTTGGCATGTTGCAGGAGACTGACAGCGGGACGCGCCTGGTCGGCCTGCCGCTCAGCTTCGACCGCGAGCGCCCGCCGCTCGACCACGTCGCCCCGGCGCTGGGGGCGGATACGGCGGCGTTCTTCGGCGACGACTAGCGGGCGCCTGCGCTTCTGGGGCAGTGTGTGGTTCGAGAACCCGACTGCGGAGAGGAGGCCGGCATGGCGAGGTCGTCGCAACGCCAACGGCGCGCGGGCTGTGCCGCGGCGCTGGCGCTGCTCGTCGTGCTGCTGCTCCTGCCGCCCCACGCGGCGCGGGCGCAGTCCGACGACTACCAGGTGCACGACTCCCACTTTCATCTCACCAACTACATCCAGGAGGGAGTCGAGATCGAGGCGTTCCTGGAGATCATGGGCAACGAGGTCGGACGCGTCGCCCTGTTCGGGATCCCGCTGCAGCAGACCTGGTCGTTTCAGACCAGCGGCAACTACGCGCCGAGCTATTACCTGCACAGCGACGCGCCGCTCTACTACTACTCGTTCACCGACGCCTACATCGCCATGGCCTATCGCTCGCTCACGCCGGCCCAGCAGGCGCGCTTCGACCCGATGATCACCGGCTTCAACCCGGCCGACATGTACGCCGTCGACCACATCAAGCGCGTGCTCCGCACCTTCCCCGGCGTGTTCACCGGCATCGGCGAGTTCTCCATCCACAAGGAGTTCGTCTCGGCCAAGGTCGCGGGCAACACCGCCAGCCTGAGAAATCCGGCCCTCGACCGCATCTTCGATTTCGCTGCGGAGGCGGGGCTGCTGGTGATCCTGCACAACGACCTCGACATTCCCTTCGGAAAGCCAGACGCCGAGCCCGTCTACCTGGCACGGATGCGCGACCTGCTGCTGCGCCATCCTGACGCGACGATCATCTGGGCGCATACCGGGCTGGGCCGCGTCGTCTTTCCCTCGGGCGCCAGCGCTTCCGTCGGTCCGGCGCAGCGCAGCCCCCGCCACATCCACTTGCTGGAACGAGCCCTCACGGCCCCTGAAGTGCCCAACCTGCACTTCGACATATCCTGGGACGAGACGGCCAAGTACATCGTCTCTTCGCCGGAGGCGGTTCGGCTCGCCGCCGACCTGATCAACCGCTTCCCGGACCGCTTCCTGTTCGGCACGGACGCGGTGGCGCCGAAGGACCGGGAGAGCTACCTCGCGGTCTACCACCAGTACCAGCCGCTGTGGGACGCGCTGACTCCCGAAGCACGGCAGATGGTCAAGAAGGGCAACTACGAGCGCCTGTTCGACCGCGCCAGCGCGCGGGTGCGGGCGTGGGAAGCGGCGAACATCAAGCGCTGAGAGTGGCCTCATGACCGTCGAACTCGATGCCGTTCACGTCTTGGTGCTGGCGATCGTCGTGCTTTGGATCGGCGCGCAGATCACCTCCAACTTGGCCTTGCTGCGACGCTTCAGCATCCCGATCGCGGTCACGGGTGGCCTGCTGTGCAGCCTCGTCGTCGCCGGCCTCGACATCTTCGGCGACATCCACGTGTATTTCGATCTGGCGCTGCGCGACACGCTCCTGCTGGTCTTCTTCTCGACCATCGGTCTGTCGGCGAAGCTGAGCCAGCTCAAGGAAGGCGGGCGGCTGCTGGCGATTTTGGGTGTGCTCACCCTGCTCTTTCTCGGCTTGCAGAACGGCGTGGGCGTGCTGACGGCGGCGCTGGCCGGCCAGCCCCTGGGCTACGGGCTTATCGGTGGCAGCGTCTCGCTGGCTGGCGGGCACGGCACCGCGATCACCTGGGGCGCACTTGGCGAAGAGGCCGGCCTCTCGGGGGCGACCGCGCTGGGCCTGACCTTCGCCACCTTCGGGCTGATCTGTGGCGGGCTCATCGGCGGCCCGGTCGCGGGCTGGCTGATCCGCCGTCACGATCTCTCGCCGTCGGTCTCGTCCGCAGGCGGCGAAAACCAGGTCGCGTCGGCGGACGACGACGAGCCCATCGTCTCGGTCACCAGCCGGCGGATAATCCGCACCCTGCTGCTGCTGGCCATCTGCGTATGGATCGGCGACGAATTGAACGATCTCCTGCGCCAGCACGGCACCGTGCTGCCGGGCTTCCTCACCGCCATGGGCGTCGGCATCGTGCTGACGAACCTGGCCGACAGGCGCGGTTGGCCCGTCGACGCACCGACTCTGAACCTGTTCAACGACGTCAGCCTGCACCTGTTCCTGGCCATGAGCCTGATGAGCATGCAGCTCACCGAATTGGCCGGTTCGCTGGGTGGCGTGCTCGTCCTTCTGATCCTGCAGGTGCTGCTGACCGTCGCCTTCGCGGTGTTCGTCGTCTTCCGCCTGTGCGGGCGCGACTATGACGCCGCCATCATGTCCGCCGGCTACGCCGGGCTCGGACTCGGCGCCACGCCGGTCGGCATCGCCAACATGAACGCGGTGACCAGCCGCTTCGGCCCTTCGCCGAAGGCCTTCCTGGTCATCCCGCTGGTGGGCGCCTTCCTGCTCGACATCATCAATGCCTTCGTGATCCAGACCTACATCGAGCTGCTGGGCGGGTGAGCCGGGCAACGACGGGGAATTCACCGCAACTTTGTGCGTAGTCCCGGTAGGCGCTGCGCAATCGGACGAGGAGCGGGCTATGCGGCATGTGCTGACCGGGCTGATCCTGACGGGGACGTTGCTGGCCCTCTCCGGCTGTCTCGGCAACCCCGAACTGGTGGCGCGCTGGAAGAAAATCTGCACCGACCAGGGACTGGTCGAAGGCACGCCGGAGTTCCAGCAGTGCTGGGACGACAACCGTCCGCGCCAGGTCGGCGGCGCGGTCGATCGTCACGGCGGGCCTTAGGCTGCGGCGCGGCCGCTACCGTCCCCAGCGGAACGCCACGGGCTCGAGCTCCCGCACCAGCTCCATGAGCCCGGCCCGGGTCGCCGGGTTCAACGGCTTCAGCGGATGGCGCACCGCCTCGCTGGCGATCACCCCGCCTTCGGCCATCACCGCCTTGGTCGCGCGCAGGCCGCACTGGCGGTTCTCGTAGTTGATCAGCGGCAGGATGCGGGCGTAGGCCGCCGCGGCGCCCGCGCGGTCGCCCGTCCGGTGCTGCGCCAGCACCGGGGCGATCAGCTCGGGCAGCAGGGCCGAAGGCATGGTGCCGGTGGCGCCGGCGTCCAGGTCGGCCATCAGGGTGATTGATTCCTCGCCGTCGAAGGGCCCGACGATGGCTTCGCCGCCGGCCTCGATCAGGGCGCGCAGCTTGTCGGCGGTGCCCGGCATCTCGACCTTGAAGTAGCGCACCTGCGGGATCTCGCGGGCCATGCTTGCGAGCAGCGGCACGGACAGGACAACGCCACTCAACGGCGCGTCCTGCACCATCAGCGGGATCGACACCGCCCCGGCGATGGCGGCGAAGTGCTCGATCACACCGGCCTCGTCGGCCCTGAGCGCGGCGCCGTGATAGGGCGGCATCAGCATCAGCATGGCCGCGCCGCCGGCCTCCGCGCGGCGCGCGCGTTCCGCCGCCAGCCGGGTGGAGAAGTGACTGCAGGTGACGATCACCGGCACCCGCCCGGCGACATGGCCGAGACACAGCTCCAGCAGCAGGTCGCGCTCCTCGTCCGACAGCAGGAATTGCTCGGAATAGTTGGCCAGGATGCAGATGCCGTCGACGCCCTGGTCGACCATGCAGTCGAGCACCCGGCGCTGCCCGTCGGGATCGAGCCCGCCGTCCGCGGTGAACGGCGTCGGCGCGATCGGGAACACGCCCCTATAGGGTCCCGCCTGGTGCAATGTGGCCATGACGGCCTCCTTCCCGCGTGGTAATGGGCGCGGCCCCTGGAACACAAGCCGCATGGGAGATGCTACAATGCGGACAAACGCGCCACAGCGAAAATAGAGGAACAGCCATGAAGCCGGGAACCGACGTCGAGGTACGGGAGGTCGGGCTGCGCGACGGCCTGCAGGGCATCGCCACCTTCTTTCCCACCGAGCTGAAGAAGCAATGGGTCGCCGCCGAAGCCGCCGCCGGGGTGCCGGAAATCGAGGTCTGCTCGTTCGTCCCGCCCAAGGTCTCCGGCCAGTTCGTCGACTGCCAGGAGGTTATCGCCGCGGCCCTGCAGGTGCCCGACCTGGTGGTCTCGGCCCTGGTGCCGAACCTGAAGGGCGCCGAGCGCGGCTTCGCCAACGGCGTGCACAAGATGAACTTCGTGCTCTCGGTGTCCGAGAGCCACAACCAGGCCAACGTGCGCTGCTCGCGCGAGGACTCGCTCGAGCGCTTCCGGCAGATCGCGCAACTGCGCGATTCCACCCCGGAAAACCGCAAGGTCCAGCTCGGCGTCGGCCTGTCGACGGCGCTGGGCTGCACCATCGAGGGCAACGTCGATCCGGCCGACGCGGTCTGGCTGGCGGAAGAGCTGGTGAAGGCCGGCGCCGACGAGATCGCCGTCGCCGATACCGTCGGCTATGCCAACCCGGCGCAGGTGCGGGCGATGTTCAAGCTGATGCGCGAGAACCTGGGCGACGCCGTCACCCTGGCCTCGCATTTCCACGACACCCGCGGCCTCGGCCTGGCCAACGTCTCGGCCGCCATCGAGGAAGGCGTGCGCCACTTCGATGCCTCGCTCGCCGGCCTGGGCGGCTGCCCGTTCGCCCCCGGGGCGACCGGCAATATCGTCATGGACGACCTCGTGTTCATGCTCGAGGCCATGGGCCTGAAGACCGGCGTCGACCTCGAGGCCCTGCTCGAGGTGCGCGAGATCGTCCATCGGGGCCTGCCGCAGGAGCGGCTTTATGGCGCCATCGCCAAGGCCGGCCTGCCCAAGGGCTTTGCCGGCGCCGCGCCGGCGGTGCAGGCGGCCGAGTAGGCCAACCGCCATACCGTCGATGAAGAAACGGCGACTGGATACCGGCTTTCGCCGGTAATTCAGATTGTCTCAAAGACGTGAAACCCCGGCGGAAGTGTGTGGTCACGCGGGATTGTTTCGACGGCGCAGGCGTACTCAGAGGTATCTCCTTCATCAGGGAGCACCTCGCATCATGCAAGTGAAACTGCACGCCAACGCCAC
>Ga0056121_1000077_pt1 | contig 48755 bp, 53 predicted proteins | sample WorMetHEROISLAND_FD_83872 | JGI IMG/M metagenome (GOLD analysis project Ga0056121, IMG submission 83872) | Marine gutless worms symbiont microbial communities from Max Planck institute for Marine Microbiology, Germany - Olavius sp. 1 HERON ISLAND ...
CGCTGGGCACCTCGCCGGTCAGCAGCAGCACCGGGGCGTTGACCGCCGTCGCCGTGCACAGGGCGGCGCCCGAGTTCAGCACCCCCGGCCCCGGCACCACCGAATAGATGCCCGGCCGGCCGGTCGCCTTGGCATAGCCGACGGCCATGTAGCCGGCGGTCTGCTCATGGCGCGGGCCGACCACCCGCACGGCGTTGCCGGCGCGCTGCAGGGCATCGACGATCGGGTAGCTCTGCACCCCCGGCAGGGCGAACACCGTGTCGACCCCGCGCGCCAGCACCGACCGCACGATCGCCTCGCCGCCCGTCAACCGTTCGCTCATGTCATGTTCTCCATCGTTCCGGGCTCGCCGGCGTCGTCAGCGTCGGCGTTCTGCCGGGCCAATGCCTTCACCCGGTCGCGGTCGATCGTGGTCTCGCGGCCTTCGGCGTCGAACGGCTGCTTGAAGTTGAACGCCTGGGGCGAGGGCCCGTCGTCGTGCAGCTGCTCGTGCCGCTGCACCGCCTCGGCCCAGTTCGGGCGGTGCAGGCGGTCGACCCACCAGCAGACGTAGGGCGGCCACTGCGGCTTCTGAAACCATTCTCGGCCGTGCGCCAGGGCCTCGGCATGCACGCCGGCATAGGCCGCCGCCATCGGCGATTCCAGATCTTGCCACAGCGACAGCGTCGCCGGCGACCAGCCGTCGCCGCGCTCGACGTAAAAGCGCGGGTAGACTTCCTGGCCCCAGGGACGCGGGCCGGGGTCGCCCATATAGCCGGAGCGGGCGATCAGGCCGGCAGCGCGGTCGATCGCAGCCAGCACGCCGTCGTTGCGGGCATGAAAGCCGTCGTTGCTGGGATGGTTGGCCCGTTCGACAGGGCCGCGAGCCATGCCACGAAGCCATGACATAATCAACCGTCGGGCGCGTCGCCCCGTTTCGACCGGCATCGAACTGTCGCGGCGACGGGCCTGTTATCGTCCGGATGCGATGAGGAGGCCGCCATGGTCAACACCAACCAGCTGGCCGAGATCGGCGCCCTGGTCGGCGAGCCGGCCCGGGCCGCCATGTTGATGGCGCTGATGGACGGCCGGGCCCTGACCGCCGGCGAACTGGCGCACTGCGCCGGGGTCACGGCGCAGACGGCAAGCAGCCATCTGGCGCGGCTCAATGCGGCATCGCTGCTGAAGGTCGAACGCCAGGGCCGCCACCGCTATCACCGCCTGGCGTCGCCGGCCGTCGCCCGCATGCTCGAAGGCCTGCTGGAGCTGGCCGCCAGCAGCGCCCCGCCGCCGCGCCCGGTGGTCACCGGACCGCGCGATATGGCGATGCGCCAGGCCCGCACCTGCTACGACCACTTCGCCGGCGGGCTCGGTGTCGCCATCACCGACGCCCTGGTGGCCAAGGGTGTGCTGGAATTCGACGACGAGGCCGGCCTGGTGTCGCCGGACGGCATCGCTTTCCTTGCCGGTCTCGGCCTGGCGATCGGATCGGGCGCACGCCGCAGCTCCCGGCCGGTGTGCCGGCCCTGCCTCGACTGGAGCGAACGGCGGCCGCACGTCGCCGGCCAGGTCGGCGCGGCGATCTGCCGGCACTTCTTCGAGCACGGCTACGTCCGCCGCATCGACGGCAGCCGCGCCCTGCGCGTGACGCCGCCGGGGCGGACGGCCTTGCGCCGCATGTTCGGCGTGCGGGCGTTCTAGGGTCCGCGATCCGGCGCCGTTTCGCCGTCGTGCGCCGCGCGCGAGTCGGCCGGGGCCTGGGCGCGCTCGGCAAGACCGTAGTCGCGGATCACCGACGCCACGCGCAGACGATAGTCGGCGAACAGCTCGTTCCGGCCGGCTTCCTGGGCCCGGCGATGCCGGTCCAGCGCACGCCAGGCAGCGACGGCCTGTTCGTCGCGGAAGAACGACAGCGAGAGGATCTTGTCGGGGTCCGTCAGGCTCTGGAACCGCTCGATGGCGATGAAGCCGTCGACCTGTTCCAGCAGCGGGCGCAGGCCGGCGGCCAGTTCGAGGTAGCTCTCGCGCCGGCCCGGCTTGGGCACGACCTCGAAGATGACCGCGATCATGGCGCCACCGACGCGGCGTGTGGCGCCGAGGCGAGCTTCAGGAACAGCCGGTCCTCGCGGCGGATGAACGTCTCGCGCCGGGCGAAGTCGTAGTTCTCCCGGCCCAGCGGATCGGCCGCCAGACGGGCCCGGTAAGCCTCGTAGGCGGCCAGGTCGTCGACGTGGTAGACGCCGTAGGCGACGGTGGCAGAGCCCTCGTGCGGCGCGAAGTAGCCGACCAGCTCGGCGCCGCAGCGCGGGATCGCCTGACCCCAGGCGCGGGCATACTGCGCGAAGGCAGCATGCTTGAACGGGTCGATCTCGTAGCGGATGAAGCAGGTAATCATGGCGCTCTCCCTGGTTGCGTGAGGCAGGAGCCTGGCAGGCCGGCGTCGGCGATGTTTCGGGCTTGCCCGAACAATGCGGTCAGGACGCCGCATCGCCATGTCCGCCCGGCGGACCCAACAGTAGCCGCAAACGGCGGCGCAGCGAGGGCGCCCGCCTGAGGCCGCGGAGCAGCTTGACGAAGACGTGGAAGTGCACGGCCAGGGGATGGCGGCTGGCGAGTGGCGCCACCAGGCCGTAGTCGACGGACGCGCGTTCGGGCGCATAGGTACCGAAGATGCGGTCCCAGATCATCAGGATGCCGCCGTAGTTGGTGTCGACGTACTCGGGGCTGCGGCCATGGTGCACGCGATGGTTCGACGGCGTGTTGAGCCAGGGGTCCAGCGGCGGCAGCCGGCCGACCAGCTCCGTGTGCAGCCACTGCTGCCACGCCAGCACCAGGCCCAGGCAGACCAGCACCAGGACCGGGTCGAAGCCGCCCGCGACCAAAGGCAGATAGATCAGCGGCGAGAAGAAAAAGTCCATGAAGCTGACCCGCAGCGCCACGGTCTGATCGAAGTGGTCGGCCGAATGATGCACCGAGTGATAGAGCGACCACAGCAGGTTGACCCGGTGCGCCAGCCGGTGCTCGACGTAGTAGCAAAGGTCGACCAGCACCAGGCAGGCGGCCGCCGTGGCCCAGGTGTTGGCCCGCGGCGAGGGCGCGAGTTCGGCGACGGCGTAGTAAAGGGCGAACAAGGCGCCGAACCCGACAATTTCGACCAGCGTCGCCGGCAGCAGGCAGAACGCACTGGTCAGCATGCCCCGGCCGCGCGCGCCGGCCAGCCGGCCCCGCCGCCACAGCCGCCACAGTTCCAGCAGCAAAATCGGCAGCCCCAGCAGCAGCAGGGCGCCGGCGGTCAGCTCGAGCGTCGCAATCAGTTCCGGCGCCGGTTCGCCAAGATCGGCCAGCGCCGCGGGGTCACCGGCTTCGGTCCGGGCACGGTAGGCAGCCACCACCATGACGATCCCTCGCTATTGTGAGAATGATCATTCGCTCTTATAATAGGCAGCTCATCGGCGCGGTCAAGGACCGGCCCAACGGGCGAGCACGGACAGTGGCGAGAAAGCGCAACGAGGCGGCGTTCGCCGCCAGGCAGCAGGAGATCCTGCGCGCGGCGGAAGCGCTGTTCGTCGCGCACGGCTTCCATCAGACCGGGATGGCGGCGATCTGCGAAGCCGCCGGCATGAGCCCGGGCGCGCTCTACCGCTACTTCCCCTCCAAGGCGTCGATCATCCAGGCCATCGTGCAGGAAGAGCGGGCCGACATCGCCGGCATGCTGGAGCGACTGGCGGGCGCGGCCGACTTCCGCGGCACCCTGGTCGACATGCTGGTCGAGACCATCGCCGCGGTGCGCGACCAGGATTATGCCCGGCTGGCGCTCGAGATCGCCGCCGAAGGGCTGCGCGACGGCGAGACCGGCGCCCTGCTGACGCAGGCGCACGCGGCCGTGCATGCCGAGCTGGCGGCGATCATCGCCGCGGCCCAGGACGACGGTCGCATCGGCCAGGATGCCGATGCTGCGGCCGCCGCGCAGGTGCTGCTCATGCTGGTGGACGGCGCCATCGGCTTTGCCGGCGCGTCGCCCGCGCCATCACCGGCGGCGCAGCGGCGGACGCTGGCCCGGGTCGTCGACGGGCTGTTCGCGCCCGCCGGCTAGAAGCGGGCGCGGAAGGCCAGGCCGACGACGGGCGCCGGGTCGTACTCGACCTTCTCGATGTTCTCGCCGGACGGCGTGCGCACGCGCAGCTCGCCCGCGAACTCGGCACCGGCGAAGGCGCTGATGTTGATCTTCGGTGTCGGCGAAAAGCCGAAGGTGAGGATCAGCGGCAGGCTGCGGTCCTCGCCGATGCCATTGGGCACCGCGCCCTTGTCGTCGAGCCGGAAGCGGACCCGTTCGTAGCGGCCGGTGATGCCCAGGCTGACCTTTTTGCTTACCCGCCAGTCGAGCGTCAGGCCCGGGCCCTGGCTGGCGGCGAGGCCGCGACCGGTGGACAGCTTCAGCCGGTCGTTGATGTCCCAGTCGATGACCAGGATGGGAAAGATGTTGGAGCTGTCGCCGATCTCGGAGAACCAGCCGACGCCGGGGCCGATCTCCAGGCGATCGGAAAACCGCCAGCCGAGGCCCAGCAGCAGACCCTCCGTGCGGCCATCATCGAGGCTGGCGCCCTGCTCGGCGTAGGAACGCACCGTCGGGATGACGATCGCCGTGCCCCGGTCGGCGACGCCGAAGAACACCGGCAGGCTGAGCCGGGCATCGCGGATCCGTCCCCATGGCTTGCCGCCGGCGATCGACACCGTGTCGGCGAAGTCGTAGCTCGACTGGCCGCCACCGATGCTGAGCGCGACCCGGGTGCGCCGGTCCCAGGCGTAGCCGGCACTGCCCTGGATGAAGCCGCGGTTGACGGAGAAGTCGCCCGGCTTGTCCTTCAGGTTGGTGCGGTACTGGTGCAGCGCGCCGCCGGACAGGCCGAAGAACCACGGCCCGAAGGCACTCCGGCCGCCGGGCGGACCGCCGGCGGCGGCCTGCGGCGGTTGGCTTTGCGCCGCCGCCGTCGCGATCGGCTCGCCGCCGGCCAGCAGGGCCAGGGCAAGCAGCATGCCGGCGGCCTGCGTCAACGATGGAACGGTGCGAGAGAACATGCGGCCACCATGCGGCTGATACGGACGTCGTCGTGCGGCGGTCCGACTGCATGGCCGCAACGGAAGTTCTACGCTCTAACAGCTCGCCCGGATGATCGCTACGAAGGATTTGTAGCTAATTGTTGCTGGCCAGCGTTTCTCACGCTGGCCGAGATCGGCCGCAGACTATAGTGGCGCGATGGACGAGATCACTCCCCTCACGCTTGCGGACTGCGCTGCCGCAGAGCGGGTTCTGCGTGCCGCATTCGCCGCCTATGTCGGCCGGCTCGGCCGCAGCCAGGCGGCCGACGCCTACGCCTGGCTGCCGACCGCCATCGATGAGGCGCGCGTGTTCGGGCTGCGGGACGGCGACGACTTGGTCGGCGTGATCGTCACCTCCAGGGCCGAAGCGGGCTGGACCCTGGAGCAGGTCGCCGTCGACCCGCAGCGCCAGGGCAATGGCATCGGCAGCCGGCTGATCCGTCACGTCGAGGCGCTGGCCCGCACCGACGAGGTGCCGGCATTGTTCCTGGATACGGCGGCGATGATGGGCCACCTGCTGCGGCTCTACGAGCGCCACGGCTTTCGCGAGCTGCGCCGCGGCCGACCGGCACATGGCCGCGATCCCCACGAACGCGTCTACATGATCAAGCCGTTGTCGGCCGGCTGCTGAGCCGCCGCCGGGTGGCGATGCTTCGATCCGCGCCGAACCATGCGGGGGCGCCGACTGCCTAGGCTTGCGGATATCGATCCGCACCGGAGCAACCGCATGTCCGAGATCGCCATCTATCTGCCCGGCATCGTCCTGGCCTATTCGGCCTTTCTGCTGTCGATCATGAGCCCGGGGCCGAACGTCCTCGCCATCATGGGCACCTCGATGAGCCAGGGCCGGCCCGCCGGGCTCGCGCTCGCCCTGGGCATTGCCACCGGTTCGTTCTGCTGGGCGGTGCTGACGGCGACGGGACTGTCGGCGCTGCTCGCCGGCTATGCCCTGGCGCTGACGGCGATCAAGGTCGTTGGCGGGCTGTATCTCCTGTGGCTGGCGCTGAAGGCGTTCCGCGCGGCCGCGCGACGCCACGACATCGCCGCCCGCGGCATCGCCGGCGGGTCCCTGCCGCCCTGGCGCTGCTTCCTGCGCGGCCTGGCGATCCAGATGACCAACCCCAAGGCGGCGCTGGCGTGGATCGCCGTGATCTCGCTGGGCCTGCAACCCGGTGCGCCCGGCTGGGTCGCCCTTGTGATCGTCGCCGGCACGACCGCGCTGTCGGTGGCGATCCATGCGATCTATGCCATGCTGTTCGCCAGTGCGCCGATGCTGCGCCTCTACGCCAGAGCGCGACGCGTCATCCAGTTCACGCTGGGCTCGGTGTTCGCCTTTGCCGGGCTGAAGCTGCTGTCGAGCCGGGCCTGATGCCACGCCACGAAGGAGCGCCGTGCGTCTCGTTGCCTGGAACTGCAACATGGCCCTGCACCGCAAGGCGGCGGCGCTGCTGGCGTTGCGGCCCGATGTTGCGGTGATCTCGGAATGCGCGACGCCCGAGCGGCTGCGTGCCCGTGGCCCATGCGACTGGATCGAACAGGCGCCCGTCTGGATCGGCGACAACGCCAACAAGGGCCTGGGCGTGTTCGCCTTCAACGGCTACCGCGCCACGCTGTCGGCGCTGCATGCGCCGCGGCTGCGCCACATCGCCCCGGTGCACATCGACGGCCCGCTCAGCTTCAACCTGCTGGCGGTCTGGGCGCAGAACGCCAGCGGCGGGGTCACCCGCAAGCATCAGCAGGGACCGCTGCGCCGTGCCCTGACTCGGCAGCGCGCCTTTCTCACCGACCGACCCGCCGTCATCGCCGGCGACTGGAACAGCAACGTGATCTGGGACAAGCCCGGCTGGCGCAACAACCACATGACCAAGGTCCGCCTGCTTGACCGCCTCGACCTGGTCAGCGCCTACCACGCCACCACCGGCGAGGTGGAGGGCAGCGAAAGCACGCCGACGCACTACTGGCGCGACCGCCGCAAGGACGGGCCGACCTATCACATCGACTACGTCTTCCTGCCGCGCAACTGGCTGTCGCGGATCCGCGAATTCTCCGTCGGCAGCTTCGAGGACTGGTGCGGCAACGGCTTGAGCGACCACGTACCGCTCATCGTCGATGTCGCCGGCTGAGCTCGCCTCCACGGGCGTGCGGACCGGACCCGCTTGACACAAGCGCCACGCTCTGGCATCTGAATGAACGTTCGTTCGGAACGCGAGGAGCGCTCAGAACGCGCGCGGAGGCACGGATGACGGCGCAACCCGAGGGCGATGGCAGGACGCCGACGCACGCCATCGTGCACCGACAGGCGGTGGCGCAGGCGGATCGCGGCCGCGACGGCCGGCTCGAGGCCGGATTTCTGCTGCGTGTCGCCCGCGCGCTGGCGATCGGGCAGGGCGCCGAAAGCAGTTTCGACGACGTGCAGTTGCGCGCCTTCGCCACCTGCGACGGCGACGAAGTGTCGTGCCGCCTGCACCTGCTGGCCGCCAACGGCAGCGGTCGTACCTGGCGGATCGCCTTTCAATCTGCCGTCGATGCCGAACTGCTGGCGGAAGTCACCGCCCATGAGCCGCGGGCCGACAGCGGCGCGTCGGTTGCAGCAGCGACCACGCCCGTCGTGGTGACCGAGCGCGATGCGCCCGCGATACCGGCAACGGCGACGGCCGACGCGCGATGGCAGCAGATTTTCGAGGCCGCCTGCGAGGTGATCGGCCGGCGCGGCTACGGCGCCGCCAGCATGCGCGAGATCGCCAAGACCGCGGGCCTGCCGATCGCCACCATGTACCAGCACATCGGCGCCAAGGAAGACCTGCTGTTCATGATCACCAAGGGCTGCATGGAGCAGCTCTTCGCCGCGTTCGAGCGCGATCTGCCGCGCGACGGCACCGCCGCAGAGAACCTGCACGATGCGATCTCGGCCTATGTCGACTACATCGGCCGCAACCGCCGCTACATCAACCTCGTGTACCGCGAGACGCACGCGCTCAGCGCCGACAACCGGGAAAAGATCTTCGCCATCGAACGCGCGTTCGCGGCCCGCTGGCAGTCGATCCTGGATGCCGGCGTGGCCAATGGCGAGCTGCGCTGCGCCGACACCGGGTTGGCAGCCCACGTGCTGTACTTCACGTGCACGATCTGGGCGCTGCGCTATTGGGCGCTCGAGAGCTTCACCGCCGACGACCTGAAGACCTGCATCGGCACGATGGTCCTCGACGGCCTCAGGGCCTGACGCCGCTCGTGGCCCGCACAATCGGGAGGAAAACCATGAAGTTCACCATTCTCGCCATCCCGTTCATGCGCCGGCTGGGCGAAACCGTGACCCTGGCGGGGCGCGATGCCGGGCGCTTCCAGGTGATGATGGAGCAGGTCAAAGACCAGATGGTGTTCGCCGAGGGCCTGGGCTACGACGGCTTCTGCCTGACCGAGCATCACATGCAGGTGGAAGGCATCGAAGCGACCACCAACCCGATCATGTGGGACATGTACATCGCCCAGCATACGCAGGCGATGCGGGTCGGCCAGCTCGGCATGAACCTGACGGCGATGAACCCGATCAAGGTGGCCGAGGACATCGCCATGCTCGACCACATGACCGGCGGCCGGGCCTTCGCGGGCTTTTCGCGCGGCAACACCCCGCGCTGGACGGCGACCATGGGTCAGCACATCGACGTCACCTCGACGGAAAGCGACAAGACCGAAGCCGATCAGCGCAACCGCCGCGCGCTGTACGAGAACTGGCGACTGGTGAAGTCGCTGTGGACGGACGACCTCACGCGTTCCGACGGCGAGTTCTGGCAGGTGCCGCTGCCGGTGGAATGGCATTTCAATCCGACCAAGCAGTTCGGCGAAGACCAGACCGACGACGACAACATCCTGCGCAAGATCGGCATCACCCCGCGGCCGCTGCAGACGCCGCATCCGCCGGTCTATGCGCCGTTCAGCTATTCCATGGAAACCGCCCGCTTCTGGGCCCAGGAAGGCGCCAAGATGGTCTCCTTCGTGCGCGGCGAGAAGGAAGAGTACATCCCGCTGATGGTCGAGCAGTGCCGCGATGCCGCGGCCGAGGTCGGCCGCCAGTCCGAAGCGTCCGATATCCTTGCCCTGGGCGGCATGATCGTCATGGGCGACACGCCTGCTGCCAGCGCCGACTACTACAGCGACTTCGAAACGCTGTGGAAGTTCGCCTACGACGCCCCGCCCTATCACGTCCCCATGGGCCGGATGTGGACCGGCTCGAAGCAGGAGGTGCAGGACGACGTGTTCCGGCTGATCGAGACCTACGGTATCGACGAACTGTTCGTCTGGCATCACATCGGCTACTTCGGCGACGACCGGGAGCGTGAGGCCCTGGCGGCCTTCGCCGATGCGGTGATCGCGCCGTTGCGCCGCGGCCAGGCGGCCTGAGCCGGCAACACGAACGCGCCATGCTGCACTTCGGCCAACTGGTGCGGCACAACGGCAAGGTGAAGCCGGACGCCGTCGCCTTTGCCGACGGGGACCGGTCGGTGACCTGGGCCGCCTTCGACCGGCGCACCGACGCCCTCGCGCACGCGTTGCACGACCTCGGCGTCGCCGCCGGCGAGCGGGTTGCCATGCTCGCCAACGACTGTATCGAGGTCGCCGAGCTGTTCGTTGCCTGTACCAAGCTCGGCGCCATCCGCGTCGGCATCAATGCCCGCCTGGCCGCACGCGAGGTGGCGCACCTGCTGGACGACTCCGGCGCGAGCGTGCTGGTGATCCAAGCCGGGCTCGCCGCCGTGGCGGCACAGGCCATTGCGCAGGCGCGGCAAGCACCAAGGCAGATCGGCTTTGCCGGCGGACACCCGTTCCCACACGACCTGGAGGCCCTGGTCGCCGCAGGCGAGGACGCCGGTGCGTTCGACGACAGGCCGCACGAGACGGCAATGCTGGCCTACACCACCGGCTCCACCGGCCTGCCCAAGGGCGCGATGTATCCGCACCAGGCCATGCTGCGCTCGATGCTCTACATCGCCCTGGCCGAAGGCATGCGCCGCGACGACGTGATCCTGCATGCCATGCCGGCCGGCGGCATCCCGATCATGCACATGCTGCGCAACCTGTTTCATGCCAACAAGACGGCGATCGTCGGGCCCTGGGACGCCGAGCGGACGCTGGCGCTGATCGAACGGGAGCGGGCGTCGATCACGGTGCTGGTGCCGACGCAGCTGACGGCGCTGCTGGCCTCGCCCCGGTTCGATGGGCATGACCTGGGCTCGATGCGGCAGATCGGCTATGGCGCCGCGCCGCTGCCGCCGGCGACGATCCGCGAGGGCATGGCCCGCTTCGGTTGCGACTTCCTGCAGATGTACGGCACCACCGAGCTGATGGGCATGGCCATGATGCTCTATCCGGCCGATCACGTCGCCGCCCTGGCCGGACACCCGGAGGTCCTCGCCTCTGCCGGTCAGCCGCTGCCGTTCGTCGAGACCCGCATCGCCGACGACGCCGGCCACGCGGTCGCGCCGGGCGAGACCGGCGAACTGCTGGTCCGCTCGGAGTTCACCATCCCCGCCTATTGGCGCGCGCCCGGACAGTACGCGGAAACCGTCCGCGATGGCTGGCTGCACACCGGCGACATGGCCCGCCAGGACGCCGCCGGCTACATCTACCTCGGCGACCGGGCCAAGTTCCGGATCAAGACCGGCGGCTATAACGTGTTTCCCACCGAGGTGGAGAACATGCTGGCGGAACATCCGGCCGTGCACGAGGTCTGCGTCGTCGGCCTGGCCGACCCGACCTGGGGCGAACGCATCCATGCCGTGGTGACGCTGCAGCCAGGGGCGGCGACGACGACGCAGGACCTGCGCGACTTCTGCCGCGGTAAGATCGCCGACTTCAAGGTCCCCAAGGCCATCGACATCTGGCCCGAGCTGCCCAAGGGGGCGACCGGTAAGATCCTCAAGCGCGCCGTGATCGGACACTACGCCGTGCCGCCGGATGACGGAGCCGAGCCATGAACGAGAGATCGCGCGGCAGCCTGCCGGAACGACCGCGCCAGGTGCTGCCCCCTGCGGCCTATACCGAGGCGGACTGGTTCGCCCGCGAGCAGAAGCAACTGTTCGCGCGTGCCTGGACCTTCGCCGGGGCGCTGGTGGACTTCGCCGCACCCGGCGACTACGCCACCGCCCGGGCCGGCCCCGCCCCCCTGGCCGTGGTGCGCGGCGAGGACGGCATCCTGCGCGGCTTCCACAACCTCTGCCGTCATCGCGGCACGGAACTGCTCGAGGGAGCCGGCAATGCCGGCAAGACACTGGTGTGCCCCTACCACGCCTGGACCTACGACCTCGCCGGCGGACTGAAGGCGATCGCCAACCGGGCGAGCTGCTTTCCCGACCTCGACCCTGCCGGCCTTGGCCTGCATCCCGCCGCCGTCGGGACCTTTGGCGGACTGGTCTTCGTGCATCCGGATCCGGCGGCGGACTTCGCCGCCTGGTGCGCGCCGCTTAAGACCGTCGCCTGGCCGCACGACCCGGCCGCGCTGAGCGAGAGCGATGCCGTCACCTACGAGATGAACTGCAACTGGAAGGTGTTCTACGAGAACGCGATCGACGGCTACCACCTGAGGTACCTGCACAAGAACACCTTGGGCGGGCCCGGGCCGGACGCCAACCTGTGGGAGGCGCACGGGGAACATCTGCTCTGGTATGCCACGGACCGGGAGGATCGCCGCAGTTCGCTGCCGGGCGCCGTGGCAACGGCGCTGGCCGGCTGGTCGCAGGGCCGGATCGACGCCGCGGCGGCGGACGACTACGCCGGCGTCTACATGCTGTTCCCTGCCACCATCGTCGTCGCCAATCCCTACGGCTTTTCGGTCTCGCAACTGCTGCCGGCGGCGCCCGGGCGCACCCTGCTGCGCACCCGTGCCTGGGGCATAGGGCCGGGCGCGCAGGCCGCCGACGCCGCCGCCTCGCCGACCGCCAGAGCCCGCGACCCGGTGACCGGTCACGTCCGGCTGGCGCTGCTCGACATTCATGCGCTGCAAAGCGGCGACTTCCAGCTCGAAGACATGTGGATCTGCGAGAGCATGCAGCGCGCGCTGCACGCGCCGATGTACGCCGTCGCCGGCCTGGCCCGGGGTGCCGGCGGCGAAGCGCCGCTGGCGTTCTTCCAGCAGTGCGTGCGCGACTATCTGGACGCCTGAGCCGGCGCGCTGCCCTTACTGGGCCGGTGCGGCGTCGTCGCCCGCCGCCATGCCGTCCGCCTGCGCCGCGGCGATCAGCCAGTCGGTGAAGGCACGCACCTTGGGCAGCTCGCGCGAGGCCGGCGGATAGGCGATGTAGTAGGCGTAGTTGGCCGGCAGCTTGAAATCGAACGGACGCACCAGCCGGCCCGCCTTCAGGTGGTGGCCGACCAGGGCGCTGCGCGCCAGGGCCACGCCCTGGCCGTCGACGGCGGCGTCGACCACCAGGGCGGAGAGGTTGAAGCCGGGCCCGCGCTCGGGGTCGATGCCCTTGACCCCGGCGGCGTCGAGCCAGGCTTTCCAGTTCAGCTGCAGATCGTCGTGCAGCAGCGTGTGGTGGCGCAGGTCGGCCGGCCGATCGAGCGGCACCGCACCGTCGAGCAGCGCCGGACTGCACACCGGAAACACGTCCTCGCGCATCAGCAGCAGCACCTCCAGGCCCGGCCAGTCGCCGGTGCCGTAGCGGATCGCCATGTCGACGTCGTCGCGGCCGAAGTCGACCATCTCGTCGGAGGCGCTGATGCGCACGTCGATCTCCGGATGCTGCGCGCGGAACTGGCCCAGGCGCGGCACCAGCCAGTTTGCCGCCAGCGAAGCCAGGGTGCTGACGGTCAGCGGCCCGCTGGCCTCGCGCTGGCGCAGGCGGCCGGTGGCGGCGGCAAGCTGGTCGAACGCCTCGCGCACGTCGGCCAGATAGGCCTGGCCGGCCTCGCTCAGGAACACCTGGCGGCCGCGGCGGCGGAACAGGCGCAGGCCGAGCCATCCCTCCAGCGCCTTGACCTGGTGGCTGACGGCGGCCTGGGTGACATGCAGTTCCTCGCCGGCCCTGGTGAAGCTCAGGTGGCGGGCGGCGGCCTCGAAAGCGCGCAGGGCGCCGAGCGGCGGCAGGCGACGGGCCAAGCGGCTCTCCTCTGGATGAATAAATCTAATCCAAAGTATGAAAAACGATCGTTTGTCGTCAAGCCGGCGGATGCGTATCTATCGGGTCACAGACAGAGGAGAGTAGCCATGCAGAACGCGATTTCCTTCCCCTTCGCCGAGTTCACCCCCTCGCGGTGGCTGGTGGCCCTCGCGAACACCGTTTTCGCGTGGCAGGAGCGGGCAGAACAGCGCTATCGCCTGGCCGCTCTCGACGATCACCGACTGCAGGATCTGGGCCTGAGCCGGGCCGACGCGATGGCCGAGGCGGCGAAGCCGTTCTGGCGTCCGTAAAGGCCGGACCTGCGTCCGTTTTCCATAAGCACAGTTAACGTAGGGTTATAGTTAACCAAGCTTAACCCAGGCCGAACCCTGTCGGCCCGCGACCCCTCTTCATCCCGGTCGGCCCCGCCCGCGGATGAAGGGGCCGTCGCGTGTCGTCAGCCTGTGCGCCCGGCCAGCAGCAGCAGGTTCAGCGGCTGCAGCAGGGCATAGACGGCGCGAAACTGCGCCCGGAACTCGGCCCATGACAGCCTGATCCCCGCATCTTCCAGGTCCCGGCGCAGCTCGCGCAGGTTGCGCCGGCCATCGATCAGCCGCACCAGCGCATCACTGCCCGCCGGCACCGGCAGCTCCACCGTCACGCCACCCAGCGTGGCCTTGAGCTGGGACAGACGGGCCAGCGCATCGGCCAGTTCGTCGGGCTGATGATCGCGCAGCACCGGCACCTGCATCGCCAGGTCGGGATCGGCCCGGCCGCCGGACGACGGGCCGGCGTTAACGACATAGAACACATGGGTCTTGATCGCGCCTGACAGCTCCTCGGCCAGGGCGAACTGCTCCATCACCGGCAGCGCAGCCGCCCGCCGCTCGAGCTCGGGATCCTGGAGATAGATCGCAGGATGGTACTGCAACGCAGGCACGAAGCCGCTGATGGCGAGCCCGCTGGCGGCGACCAGGTGGCTCAGGTCGGCCACGCTGTAGGCCCGGTCGCGGCTGTGCAGAAGCAGGTCGTAGAGGCCGGCATCGTCGCCCTGCAGATGGTCGCCGAGATAAGGGTTGCGGCGGAACAGGTTGCCCTCCGGCAGCTGCCCCAGCAGGCGCCGGGCCAGTGCCACCCGTTCGGCTGGCGGCGCGTCGCCGCCCAGCCGGCGCAGCGCCGCTTGCAGCGGGTAGACGCCGCTGCGGCCGAGTGGGGCATAGACCATCAGGCCCATGCCGCCGGCGGGCTTGAGCTGAGCCGCCAGCGCATCGAGCCCGGCCTTCGGGTCGTCCAGGTGGTGCAGCACGCCGCAGCAGTCGATGTAGTCGTAGGGCCCGGGCGCCAGTTCGGCGACATCGAGCAGCGAGCCCTGCAGGAAGCGGATGTTGTCGAGCCCGCGCACCTGCGCCCGGGCGCGGGCGATCTCCAGGCTGGCGGCGGAGACGTCGAGATAGGTCACGTGGCCGGCGCCGCGGTCGGCCAGCTGCTGCGCCAGCATGATCGCGCCGTCGCCGGTGCCGCCGCCGGCGACCAGGGCGTTCAGCGCGCCGGCACGCATGCCGGCCAGCACATAGTGCTCGATCTCCAGCAGATGGCTGGGCGAGCCGGTGATCAGCCGGCGGCGCTCGTCCGCCGGGTCGCGGGCCGGATACGGGTAGTCCTCGTACTGGGCACGGACGGTGCGGTCGCCGTCCGCCTTTGTGCCCTCGCCGTCAGCCATCGTCACGACCGCGCCCGGCCATCGCCCGTCAATCGATCTCCACCACTGCCTTGCCGACCACTTCGCGGTTGATCAGGGCGTAGAGCGCGTCCGGCACCTCGGCCAGGCTGAAGCTGTGCGAGATGTGCGGCTTCAGCTTGCCTTCGCGGACCCATTGGAACAGCTCGGCGATGTTGTCGCGGTTGCCCTGCGGCTCGCGCTCGGTCCAGGCGCCCCAGAACACGCCGACGATGGCGCAGTTCTTCAAAAGGGCCAGGTTTGCCGGCGCCTCGGGAATCCGGCCCGAGGCGAAGCCGATCACCAACAGCCGGCCGTCCCAGTTGATGCAGCGCAGCGACTGGTCGAACACGTCGCCGCCAACGGCGTCGTAGATCACGTCGGCGCCGGCGCCGCCGCACAGCTTCTTCACCTCGTCCTTGAACGGACCGTCGTTGTAGTTGATGACGTGGTCGGCGCCGTGCTCCAGCACCGTCTTCAGCTTCTCGTCGCTGCCGCCGGTGCCAATCACCTTGGCCCCCATGGCCTTGCCGATCTCCACCGCCGACAGGCCGACGCCGCCGGAGGCGCCGTGCACCAGCAGCCACTCGCCGGCCTTGAGCCGGGCGCGCTGCTTGAGCGCGAACATCGAGGTGCCGTAGGTGAGCACGAAGGCCGAGCCGAGCTTGTAGTCCATGTCGTCGGGCAGCGGCACGCACTTGATCGCCCGCACGTTGACCTCCTCGGCGAAGGCGCCGTTGCCGGTCAGGGCGATCACCCGGTCGCCCGGCTTGAACTCGCTGACGTTGTCGCCGACGGCGATGACGTCGCCGGCGCATTCGGAGCCGGGGGCGAAGGGAAACGGCGGCTTGAACTGGTACTTGCCCTGGATGATCAGCACGTCGGGGAAGTTCACCCCGGCCGAGCGGACCCGGACCCGCACCTCGTCCGGGCCCGGCGCCGACAGCTCGAAGTCCTCCAGCACCAGGCTCTCGGGCGGCCCGTATTCCTTGCACAACATCGCCTTCATCGCGTCACCTCCTGATCGCCGCCGGCGGCGGTCGTTTGTCTGCCGGCCCTTCGGTTAGCACAAGCACCGGGGCCTTGTCGCCTCCGGCCTCCTTCGAGACGGCCGCTGCCGCGGCCTCCTCAGGATGAAGTGCCCATCGCCTCCGCCTCATCCTGAGGAGGCGCCGCCGGCGCCGTCTCGAAGGATGAAGGCCCGGGACCGAACATCACGCTCCGAGTTGCCAGCAGCAGACGTGGCGCTATGGTGCGGCGACCGGCGGAGACCAGGGTCATGGAACGCATGCGCGGCTATTTCGGGATCGGCGTGGAGCGGCTGTCCAAGCCGGTCAACGCCGGCAACCTGTTCCGTTCCGCCCATGCCTTCGGCGCCGGCTTCCTGTTCACCGTCGCCGGCAGCTACCAGCGCCGAACCCATTCCGATACCGGCCAGGCGACCTATCAGGTGCCGCTCTACGAGTTCGCCGACGTTGCGAGCATGCGCCTGCCCGACGGCTGCCGCCTGGTCGGCATCGAGCTGACGGACGACGCCGTCGAGCTGCCGACCTTCAAGCACCCGCCGCAGGCGGCCTATGTGCTGGGGCCGGAACGCGGCAGCCTGTCGGCCGAGATGCTGGAGCGCTGCGACGAGGTGGTGAAGATCCCGACCCGCTTCTGCATCAACGTCGCCATGGCCGGGGCGATCGTCATGTACGACCGGATGATCAGCCTCGGCCGCTTCGGCCGCCGTGCCGTCTCGACGCTGCAGCCGGGCGAGCCGCCGCCGGCGCACGTCCAGGGCGCGCAGATCATCCGCAACAAGACCCCGGACTGAGCCGGCATGGAAACCTGGGTCTGGATCCCGATCGCGATCGGCGCGGCGCTGATGCAGGCGGTGCGCACCGCCGGGCAGAAGCAGATGACCGCCAGCGTCTCCACCATGGGGGCGAGCTACGTCCGCTTCCTGTTCGGCCTGCCGCTGGCGGTCGTCTACATGCTGGCGCTGAAGGCCGGCTTCGGCCTCGGCTGGCCGGTGCCGACGGCGACCTTCTTCGTCTTCGCCGCCGCCTGCGCCGCCGCCCAGATCGGCGGCACGGTGCTGCTGGTCTACCTGTTCAGCTTCCGCAACTTCGCCGTCGGCACCACCTATGCCCGCACCGAGGCGCTGCTGACGGCGCTGATCGGCACTTTGTTCTTCCACGAGATCATCTCCATTGCCGGCTGGGTGGCGATCGCCATCTCGGTCGCCGGCGTGGTCCTGGTCACCCTGGCGCGCACCGGCATCGCCGGCGAGACCCTGCTGACCCGGCTGGCCGACCGGCCGGCCTGGATCGGCATCTGCTCCGGCCTGGGCTTCGCCATGGCCTCTTTGTGCCTGCGCACGGCGAGCCTGTCGCTGCAGCAGGACAACTGGCTGTTCGCCGCCGCGCTGACCCTGACCACGGTGCTGGTGATCCAGACCGCGGTGCTGACGGTGTGGCTCGCCTGGCGCGAGCGCGAGCAGTTCGCCGCCATCGCCCGCAGCTGGCGCATCGCCTGCTTCATCGGCCTGACCAGCATGCTCGGCTCGACCGGCTGGTTCACCGCCATGACCATCGAGCGGGCGGCCTACGTGAAGGCGCTGGGACAGATCGAGTTCATCTTCACCCTGGGCATCTCGGTGCTGTTCTTCCGCGAGCGGGTCAGCGCCAAGGAGCTGGTCGGCATGTCCCTGGTCGCCGGCGGCATCGTCGTGCTGCTGGTGTTCGGCTAGACGGTTGTTCGGTCCCGGGCCTTCATCCTTCGAGACGGGCCTTCGGCCCTCCTCAGGATGAGGGGAAACAAGCTCACGCCTCTTCCTGAGGAGGCCGCGTAAGCGGCCGTCTCGAAGGATGTGGTAGCAGCAGATTCCAACGTTGCTCGACGCCAAACTCCACTAAACTTCCCGCCGGAAGTGATCCGGGGGTGGACCGATGAGCGACCACGCGACCTTCATGGCGGAAGCCTATCGGCTGGCGCAGAAGAGCTTCGACGAGGGCGGCCTGCCGATCGGCTCGGTGCTGGTGCGGGCCGGCGAGATCATTGGTGCCGGGCACAACCAGCGGGTCCAGCAGGACAACCCGATCGCCCACGGCGAAATGGACTGCCTGCGCAACGCCGGCCGCCAGGCGAGCTACCGCGACACCACCATCTACACCTCGCTGTCGCCCTGCATGATGTGCTCGGGCACCATCGTGCAGTTCGGCATTCCCCGGGTGGTGATCGGCGAGAACCGCAACTTCGGCGGCAACGAGGACTTCCTGCGCGAACGCGGCGTCGAGGTGGTGATCATGGACGATCCGGCATGCATCGACCTGATGGCGCGCTGCATCGCCGAGCGCCCGGCCCTGTGGCACGAAGACATCGCCGAAGACTAGCGCCCGGAAAAAACAACGGAGGCTTCGCCCCATGCCAGTCCCCGCAGAGAACAAGCGCGAGATGATCGTCGGCCGGCCGGCGCTGATCGTCATCGACATCCTGGCCGGCGCCTTCCGCGACATCGAAGAGCGGTCGATCGACCATATGCCGGGCTACGCCGAGCGGATGCTCAACGCCCGCCCGGCGATCGACCGGGCGCGCGAATGCTCGATCCCGGTCATTTTCATCCAGGAGGTGCACCGCCCGGACCTGATCGACTTCGGCCGCGAGCTCGACGGCAGCGAAACCGTGCACTGCCTGGAAGACAACCCGGACACGGCGATCGCCGCCGAGCAGCTCGGCTTCCGGGACGACGACTACGTCATCAGGAAGCGCCGCTATTCCGCCTTCTTCGGCACCGACCTGGAGATCCTGCTGCGCGGCCTGAAGGTCGACACGCTCATCCTGTGCGGCGGCCTGACCGACGTCTGCGTGCACTACACCTTCGTCGATGGCCACCAGTCCGACTACTTCTGCCGCGTCATCGAGGACGCGGTCGCCGGCTCCAGCGCGCGCGCGCACACCGCTGCGCTGGAGGCGATGGAGTACCTGCAGGCCGGGGCGCGCCGCTCGCTCGACGAGATCCTCGACGGTATGAGCGAATATCGGCGCACGCGCCCCGCCGCCTAGCCAGCGGCCCGCGACCCGGCTCAGATGCCGAGCCACGCCTCCGCAGCGGCGCGATCGTCGAAAATCCGCAACGCCCAGCCGGGCAGCGCAAAGTGGTCGGCATAGAGCTCGCACAGCTCGCGGAGGTCGTCGCGGGTTGCGACCAGGGCGTATCGCACCTGCATCCCCGGACGGGCCCCGGCACGGCCGATATGCGCAGCGACGACGACGTCTTGCGGCGTAATTGCGTGCGAGGCGACGTCGCTCGCATCGACGATGACGCGCTCGAGGTTGTCCCAGTCCGGATGACCGGCTGCGAACCGGACCGCCTGCGCCATGTCTTCGACGGTGACGTCGCCCTCGTAGCGAACGCGAAGCAGACCGGCCTTCAGTGAATACTCACTCGGCATCACGCACGTCACCTTTCCGTCGCGACGGCAATGGAGCACGGGGAAAGCAGACCGACGCGACACTGATCCTGCACGAGTCGCCGCAGCACGATGGCGCAGCGGAATCCTCTCCTTCAAGCCGCCGAGGCGGGCCGGATCACCGTCTCCCCATAGGCGGTAAGCCTGTCCTCCAGGTCGGGAAGAAACGCCGGAACCGGCAGGGCGATGCGGTCGACACCGCGCGCCCGCGCGGCGGCGACCGCCTCCAGCCGTTCGTCCACGGAGTCGGCGAGCGCGGCCGGGCAGCCAGTGGTCAGTTCCACCGCGGCCGGGTCGCGCCCGGCCTCCTCCGCGGTCCGGCGCATCAGGTCGATGACCGGCGCGATGTCCACCGGCGCGCCGGTGGCCGGGAAGAAGCCGTCGCCAAGGCGCCCGGCACGCCGCGCCGCCGCTTCGGAATGACCGCCAACGATGATCGGCACCGATCCGTTTTCTGGCTTGGGATTGCAGTTCATGCCGTCGAAGCGGACGAAGTCGCCGTGACAGCTGACGTCGTCGCCACCCCACAGCGCACGCATGGCGGCGATGTACTCGTCGGTGCGGGCGCCACGGCGGGCGAACGGCACGCCGATGGCATCGAACTCCTCTTCCAGCCAGCCGACGCCGATGCCCAGGCGGATCCGCCCGCCGGTCATGTAGTCGAGGCTGGCGACCTCCTTGGCCAGCACCAGCGGGTTTCGCTGCGGCAGGATCAGGATCCCGGTCATGAAGTTGAGCTGCTGCGTCTGGCCGGCGGCCCAGGCCATCCAGATCAGCGGGTCGGGCAACACCGTGTCCGGTCCGCCCGGCAACTTGCCGCTCTCGGCATAGGGATAGGTCGAGCGGTAGTCGGTCGGCCAGACCACGTGCTCGATGCAGATCAGCGCTTCGAACCCGGCTGCTTCGGCGGCGACCGCAAGGCGGCGGGCCGAATCCGGATCCGGACAGACCAGGTTGCAGAAGTGCAGCGCGAACTTCATCCTATCGTTCCTCCCGGTTCCTTGGCGGCGGTCGCTCTCAAGCCTGCTTTGCCACGGCGGCAAAGGCCCAGTTGCGGCCCTTGCCGCGTAGCAGGGCCTGGTTGATCCAGACCATGGCGAACGGTTCCAGCAGACGCGCTTGCCGCAAGCCACCCGCATCATGGGGATCGAAGCCGATATCGCTCAAGAGGCCGGCGACGGTCGTCTTCGCAGCGTCGTCCTCGCCGGCCATGAACATCACCGGCGGCACCGCCAGCCCGCTGGCGTCAGCCATGATTTCCGCGCCGACCTGGTTCAGGGTCTTGACGATGCGGGCCTCCGGCAGCCATTGCGCCAGGACTTCCGCGCCGGAGGTGTCGTAGCCGCGGTCCAGACCCAGGACGCCGTCGCGCATCGCCAGCGGGTTCATGCAGTCGATCACGATCTTGCCGGCAAGCCCGTCCAGGCCCGCAACCGCGGCCTCGGCCGCGTGCCACGGCAGGGCGAGGACGACGACCTCGCCGGCCGCGGCGGCTTCCGCCGGCACGACCGCCGTCGCACCGGTGTCCGCCAGCAACGTCGACAGGCGTTCGGCCCCGGGCTCGCGAACGCCCAGGATGATGTCGTGGCCGGCACGGCCCCAGGCCTGCGCCAGGGCGCTGCCGACGCTGCCGGCGCCGATGATGCTGATGTGCATGCGCTTGATGTCCCGTTGTTGTCTCGCTCGGCGAATGCTAGAAGCTCCCCGATATCTGCGTAATTGAATTCGCTTCATGCCTGATATTGAAATCAATAAACTAAGGCGGCTCGACCTGACCTTGCTGCTGGTGTTCCTCGGGCTGCTCGCGCACCGCCGCGCGGTGGCTGTCGCCGGCGAACTCGGTTTGACCCAATCCGCCGTAAGCCACGCCTTGAAGCGACTTCGGGAGGTGTTCGACGATCCGCTGTTCCTGCGTCGCCCGCACGGCCTGGAGCCGACCGCGGTCGCCCTGGAGCTCGAGGACAATGTCCGCGTCGCCGTCGACAGCCTGAGCGCGGCGCTCGCCGGACCACGGCGGTTCGTCGCCGCCGAGGCGACACAGACCGTCCGCATCGGCGCGTTCGACGGCCAGCTGGCGACGCTGATGCCCGATCTCGTGCGCCTGGTGCGGGCGGCGGCGCCCGGGCTGCGTTTGAGCACGGTTGCCACGGCGCGGCGAAGCCCTCGCGGCTCTGCTGTCCGGCGAGCTCGACTTTGCCCTGGGTTACTACACCGATCTCGATGACCGGTTCGAGGCGACGCTGCTCTACGAGGAGGACTACCTGATCGTCGGCCGCAAGGACGCCGCGGTCATGCGGCAACGGCTCACGCTTCGCCGCTTCCTGGCCGCCGAGCACGTCCTCGTCTCCCCCGTCGGGGAGCTGAGCGGTGTGGTCGACGAGGCGCTGGCAAGCCAAGACGAACGACGCGAGGTAATTGCTGCCATGCCGCTGTTCCTGCCGGCCCTGGCCGTGGTTGCGGCCACGGGCGCGATCGCGACAGTGCCCGCGCGCCTCGCCCTGGCCTACGCCCGCCGCTTCGATCTGGTCACCGCGCCCCCGCCGCTCGAGCTGCGCCGCTTCACCATCTCCGCCGTCCGTCACAAGCGCAACGCCCGCAGCGCCATGCATGACTGGTTGCTCGACGGGATGCGCGAGGTCTGCACGGCGCAAGCGCCCGGCCGCAATGACGCGACAATGCCGGCTAGAAGGCCGCGCCGATGAGGACGTAGCGCAGTCCCTTGCCGACGGCAACCAGCGGCAGGAACAGGGCAAACCGGACCTGCAGCACACCGGCAGCGAACGTCAGCGGGTCGCCGATCACCGGCACCCAGGCAAACAACAAGGTCCAGACACCGTACTTGTTGAATCTCTCCGACGCGCGGGCGAGCTGGGCCCGCGAGAACGGGAACCAGGGCCGGTCGGCCCAGTGCAGCAGGTAGCGTCCCAGTCCCCAGTTGACGACGGAACCCAGGGTGTTGCCGGCCGTCGCCACGGCGACCAACAGCCAGGTGTCGACGTCGCCGGCGTTCAGCGCCGTCGCCAGCATCACCTCCGAAGAAAACGGCAGCAGAGTGGCGGCCAGGAAAGCGCCCAGAAACAGACTTAGCAGCGTGACGATCGCTCAGGCTCCGCCGGAGGTTGCCAGGCCCTGTTTAGCACGGCCGCGGTGCGAAGACGCCGGCCGGCAGCCGGGCTATGGTCGCGGATGGCCGACGCCGTCCGCTCGAAGATCCGCACCGTCCTGCCGACGATGCTGGCGATCCAGTCCTTCGGCACCATGTGCAGCTTCGCCGGCGCCGTGGTGGCGGTCGACGCGGCCGCCGATCTCGGCGTGAAATCGACGCTGATCGGCGTCTACACCTCGATCATCTACGTCATGGGCATGCTGTCGGGGCTGGTGGTCGGCGGCTTCATGGCCCGCTATGGCGTGATCCGCAGCTGCCAAGTAGCGCTGCTGGCCGGCGCCGCCGGCCTGTGCCTGGTCGGCGCCGTGCCGTGGTGGCCCATGGTGGTGGCGGCGGCGGTGCTGATCGGCATCTGCATCGGTCCCTTGAACCCGGCCGGCTCGCGCATCCTGGCGCGGCATACGCCACCGCGCCGGCAGCCGCTGGTGTTCTCCATCAAGCAGACGGGCACGCCCATGGGCGGCATCCTCGCCGGCCTGCTTCTGCCGCCGCTGATGGCGCTCTACGACTGGCGCCTCGCCGTCGTCACCATCGCCGCCCTGCCGCTGCTGACGCTGCTCGCGGTACAGCCGCTGCGCCGCGGCCTGGACGACGACCGCGATCCGACGCACCGCCTCAGCCTCGCCGGCGTGGCCGACGGCCTGCGCGTGATCGTCGCCAGCCGGCCGCTCGCCATGCTGGCGGGTGCGGGCTACCTCTATACCTTCGCGCAGCTGTCGATCCTGGCCTTCGTCGTGGTCTTCCTGGTGGAAGCGAACGGCCTGTCGACCGAGTACGCCGGGGCGATCTTCGCCATCATCCACGGCTCGGCGATCCCGGCCCGCGTCTTCTGGGGCGCCGTCGCCGGCCGGCTCTTCACCAGCTGGGTCCTGCTCGGCCTGATCGGCGTGATCATGGCGGCGAGCATCGTTGCCATCAGCTTCTTCGCGCCCGACTGGCCGTTCTGGCTTACCGCCCTCGTCGCCGTCCTGCTGGGCGCCAGCACCAACGGCGTGCTCGGCCTGCTGCTGTCCGAGTTCGCCCGGCTGGCGCCGGCGGGCAAGGTCGGCGAGGCGACCGGCGGTGGCCAGTTCTTCCTGTTCTTCGGCATCGTCAGCGGCCCGCCGATCTTCGGCGCGGTGGTCGAGCTCGGCGGCGGCTATGCCAACGCCTTCTACCTGATTGCCGCGCTGACGCTGGCCGCCGGCGTCTTCCTGCTGCTCACGGCCCGGCGCGCCCGACCGCAGCCGGCGAGCCTGGCGGGCTAGCCCGGCGTCGCCCCGTCGGCCTCGCCGGTCTGCCGCAATGCCGCCTGGGTCAGCACCGGGCCGATCAGCTCGAACACCACGGTCGAGCCGATGGTGACGGCGACGATGGTCTCGCGCAGCTCGGGGAAGTGGTTGCCGGCAACCAGGGCCATGCCGACGGCGACACCGGCCTGGGGCATCAGCGCGGCGCCCATCCAGCGCCGCTGTGGCGGCGACAGGCCGCTCCAGCTACCGCCGAGCCAGCCGCCGATCAGTCGGGCAAGAGCGCGCAGGACGATGTAGCCGCCGCCGATCAGGCCGATGTCGCGGAGCTGGTCGATTTCCAGCGTCGCCCCGGCGAGGACGAAGAACAGCACCAGGAACGGCCATTCGACGTGCTCGATCTCGTGGAACGGCCGGGTGTGGTGGCTGGCCAGGTTGGCGACGATGGCGCCGGCGATCATGCCGGCGAGCAGGAACGACACCCCGGCCCAGATCGCCAGGCCCGCGCACACGAAGACCAGGCCTAGCGCCTCGATCTGGGTCGGCTCGCCGGCCTGCAGGCGGCCGGTCAGATAGGCCGCCGGCAGACCGATGGCGACACCGACGACGATCGAGCCGCCGAGCTCCCACAGGCCATGCCACAGCACCAGGGTGGCGCCGTCGCCGGCCACCGCCTTCAGGACGATCAGGATCAGGCCGAACAGGATCAGCCCCCAGGCATCGTCGATGGCGACGATGCCCAGCAGGGTGTCGGTGAAGGGCCCCTTGGCGCCGGCCTGGCGCACCACGTCCTGGGTCGCCGCCGGCGCCGTCGCGGTGGAGATTCCGGCCAGCAGCAGGGCCAGGGCCAGCGGCACGCCCAGGGCCAGGAGGCCGCCGCCGACCACCACCAGGGTGGTGGCGACGACGGCGATCGAGACCAGCAGGATCTGCCGGCCGTTCTCGCGCAGGCGGGTCCAGGACAGCCGGCCGCCGAGCAGAAAGGCGACCATGGTGAGCGCGGCGGAGGCGAGGAACTCGTACCAGGCCTCGACCCCGGCCGGCAGCAGGTCCAGGCCCGACGGGCCCAGGGCGATCCCGAACAGGATCAGCAGGGTGACCCGCGGCAGGTGCGTGCGCCGGCCGATCTGGTCGGTGACCAGGCCGACCAGCAGCAGCCCGCCGACCGTCAGCAGCACGAAGTGCAGGGCCATGTTCGCGTCAGCTTCCACCCGGATACATCGAGGCGCAATCCCGGCGAAAGCCGGGATCCATGCGTTCCGTTGTACCAGTGGATGCCGGCTTGCGCCGGCATTTCAAGTGGTTTTGCGGCGGTGTAGCGGACCTCAGTCGCCGCGCAGCCAGGCGCGGGCGAGCTGGTGGGCGATCGCCAGCGGCGCCGGCATCCTGAGCTTGGTCTGGTCGCCCCAATTCTCCACCATCTCGGCGATCTCGGCCCGGCTGAACCAGCGCGCCTCCTCCAGCTCCTGGGGATCGATCCTGATCTCGGTCGTTTCCGCCTGGCCGATGCAGCCGATCATCAGCGAGGAGGGGAAGGGCCAGGGCTGCGAGAAGATGTAGCGCACGTCGCCGACGACGATGCCCGCCTCCTCCATGATCTCGCGACGGACCGATTCCTCGATCGTCTCGCCCGGTTCCATGAACCCGGCCAGGGCCGAGTAGGACAGCGGCGCGAACATCTTCTGCCGGCCCAGCAGACAGTTGTCGCCGTCCAGCACCAGCATGATGGTGACGGGATCGGTCCGCGGGAAGTGCGAGGCGCCGCAGTCGGGGTTGTCGCAGCGGCGCGAATAGCCGGCCTCGCGCATGCTGGAGGCGTGCCCGCAGACGGCGCAGAAGCCGTGCCGGGCGTGCCAGTCGAGCATCGAGCGGGCCTGCGCCAGCACCGCCGCCACCGGCAGCTCGCTGCTGGCCGCGGCCGAGCGCACGTCGATCCACTTGCCGTGCTCCTTGAACGGCGCATCGGCCTTCTTCGGCCCGGCCATGGAGACATCGACGGCAAAGCGGGCCTCGCCGTCGTCGAGGCCGAGGAACACCATGTTGGCGCCCTGCTCGAGCCAGGGCGCGATCTCGCCGTGCTCGCGCCAGGCGATGGTCAGCGGCTCGCCGAGCTGCAGCAGCGGGCGCAGCTGCCACAACGGCAGGAAGCGCGCACCCGGCGCCTCGAAACGGTCCTTCAGCCAGTCGGCGTCGCGGCGCGGGTTGCCGGCGCGATCGAGCGGGTTGCCGGCGAAGGTGTTGATGTGGGCCATGGCGTTTCCGGTTGTTCTTGCCGCGTCGGTTCGCGGGACGCAGGTGGGCGCGCCAAACTGACACAAAGCCGCGCCGGGCGGCAATGCCGGGACGGCATCGGCGCGGCAACCGCCTTGCGCCGGGGCCGGCGAATGACGATATTGCCCGCCGGGAGGTTGGCCGCGGACGGACCGCTCGCCAATCCGGTCAGGTCCGAGAGGAAGCAGCCGTAACGAGTCAGGCCCGGGTCGCACCGCCAGCCTCCCACCGACCTCCCAATGACCCGGCGAGCCGTTCTCCAGCGCGCCCGCGCTGTGCTACGGTTCCTGAGGCGATGAACGACACCCCTGGCACAGAAGGCAACGGCGGCGGCGAGGACTACCGGGTCCTGGCGCGCAAGTACCGGCCGCAGAGCTTCGATGCTTTGGTCGGCCAGGACGCCCTGGTGCGCACGCTGACCAACGCCATCCGCCAGGACCGGATCGCCCACGCCTTCATCCTCACCGGCGTGCGCGGGGTCGGCAAGACGACGACGGCGCGGATCATCGCCCGGGCGCTCAACTGCGTCGGCCCCGACGGCAGCGGCGGGCCGACGGTGACGCCCTGCGGCGTCTGCGAGCATTGCCTGGGTATAGCCGAATCGCGCCACGTCGATGTCCTGGAGATGGACGCCGCCAGCCGCACCGGGGTCGACAACATCCGCGACCTGCTCGACGGCGTGCGCTACCTGCCGGTATCCGCCCGCTTCAAGGTCTACATCATCGACGAAGTGCACATGCTGTCGACGGCGGCGTTCAATGCCCTGCTGAAGACCCTGGAGGAGCCGCCGGCGCACGTGAAGTTCGTGTTTGCCACCACCGAGATCCGCAAGGTCCCGGTGACCGTGCTGTCGCGCTGTCAGCGCTTCGACCTGCGCCGGGTCGAGGCCGGCCTGCTGGTCGGGCATTTCAAGACGATCGCGACCAACGAGGGCGCCGAGGTGGCCGACGATGCCCTGGCCCTGATCGCCGACGCCGCCGAAGGCTCGGTGCGCGACGGCCTGTCGCTGCTGGATCAGGCGATCGCCCACGGCGGCGGCACCGTCGGCGTCGAGCAGGTACGCGACATGCTGGGCCTGGCCGACCGTGCCCGGGTGTTCGATCTCATGGAACTGGTGCTGCGCGGCGACGTCGCCGGCGCCCTCAAGGAGCTGCAGGAGCAGTACCGCCTGGGCGCCGAACCCTCGGTGGTGCTGCAGGACATGCTCGAGCTCAGCCACTGGCTGACCCGACTCAAGGTGGTGCCGGAGGCGGCCGAACGGCCGGGGGTGTCGCCGCTGGAACGCGACCGCGGCCGGGCCCTGGCGGAAACCCTGTCGATGCCCGTGCTGGCCCGCACCTGGCAGATGCTGCTGAAGGGCCTGGGCGAGGTGCGCATGGCCCCGGCCGCGCTGTCGGCCGCCGAAATGGTCCTGGTGCGCCTGGCCTATGCCGCCGACCTGCCGCCACCGGCCGAGGTGGTGCGCCGGCTGCAGGACGCGGCACCGACGACTGGGACAGGCGCTGCCGGCGCGCCGGCAACGGCAGCTGAGGCAAAGACGACGGCCGTGGCGACGCCGCCTGCATCGGCGGCGGCGCCCGCGCCGGCCGGCCGGCCCGCGACCGGCCCGGCCCCGGCGACCAGCCTGCAGGCGGTCCCGGCGCCCGTCGACGCGGTGGCAGAAGAACCGGTGCCGGCGGCGGAAGCCGCGCCGCCACCCGACGTCGCCACGAACGCGACTACAACCGCGACAGATCCAACCAGCTTCGACGAGCTGGCGAGGCTGTGCGAGCAGAACGACGTCCGGCTCTACCACGATCTGATGGAGAACGTGCGCCCGGTGCGCTTCGAGGCCGACCGGATCGAGATCAATCCGCTGCCGGCGGCGGCCGGCGACCTGGCGCAGCGACTGACCCAGCGCCTGAGCGACTGGACCGGCCGGCGCTGGATCGTCAGCGTCAACAGCGAGGTCGAGGGCGAACCGCCGCTGGCCGAGCAACGGCGCCAGGCGCGCGAAGCCACGCTGCGTGACGCCCGGGCGCATCCGCTGGTACAAGCGGTGATGCAACAGTTTCCCGGCGCCACGGTGACCGCGGTGCGGCCGCTCGGCGGGGATGACGAGGAGAACGAGCCGCGATGAAGAATCTGGGCCAGATGATGAAGCAGGCGCAGGAGCTGCAGAGCCGCATGCAGGAGGTGCAGGAACGGCTCGAGCGCGCCGAGGTCACCGGCGTCTCCGGCGGCGGCATGGTGTCCGTCACCCTGAACGGCAAGGGCGAGATGCGCGGGCTGAAGATCGATCCCAGCCTGCTGAGTGCCGACGAGGCCGAGGTCCTGGAGGACCTGATCGTCGCCGCCCACAACGACGCCAAGGGCCGGGCCGAGGCGCAGACGCAGGAAGAGATGGCCAAGCTGACGGGCGGCCTGAACCTGCCGCCGGGCATGAAGCTGCCGTTCTGAGCCGTCGATGGCGGCACCGGAGATCGAGCAGCTGATCGAGCTGATGGCGCGCCTGCCGGGTCTGGGTCCGCGTTCGGCCCGACGCGCCGTGCTGCACCTGATCGGCCGCCGCGACAGCCTGATGACGCCCCTGGCCACCGCCATGTCCCGGGCGGCCGAACGGGTCCAGGCATGCGGTACCTGCGGCAACCTGGACGGCCAGGATCCCTGCGCGCTGTGCCGGGACGAAAAGCGCGACGGCTCGGTGATCTGCGTCGTGGAGAGCGTCGCCGACCTGTGGGCGATGGAGCGGGCGGCGGCGTTCCGTGGCCGCTACCACGTCCTCGGCGGCACCCTGTCGGCACTGGACGGCATCGGCCCGGAGGAACTGCAGATCGGCCGCCTGCTGTCGCGCGCCGAGGCGCCGGAGGTCAAGGAAGTGATCCTGGCCCTGAACGCCACCGTCGACGGCCAGACCACCGCCCACTACCTGAGCGAACGGCTGGCCGGGGCCGGCGTGACGATCTCCAGGCTGTCACATGGAATTCCGATCGGCGGCGAACTCGACTACCTCGACGACGGCACCCTGAGCATGGCCCTGAGCGCGCGTCGGCCGTTGTGACCGCTCCCCGCCATCGGCGGCAGGAAGAGGACTAGCGGACGACCGGCCGCAGGGCGCGCACGTGGGCGGTGACTTCGCCGTCGAGATCCTGCACCACGGTGTTGGCCATGGCGTGCTCGTAATAGAGGCCACGGGCATCCGCCGCCTGCTGGGATCCGGCACCGTTCGCCGGCATCACCGCAATCAGCGCCACCGCCAGCAACCACGCGGCAAACCAGACGGTCAACGCCTGCATTCCGCTCTTGCCGATCTGTGCCATAACGAGCTCCATCTCTCTAGCCTCCGAGAGCTGCGCAACTGCAGCACCCAGCGCCGAACCTCCTCTGTTCGGAGATCGGTAACCATATTCATTTTTTCAATATATCGGCTTGATACAATGGGCGGATTTCGCCCCGTCTGCACGTGGCCAGGTGTTCCGGGGGCTTCGGCGTTCAGCCGTTGCCGGGCAGTTCCGGGGACACATGACTTAACTCCCAGCCTGGCCGTGCCGGTTGTCGCCCGCGCGCGGAGTTAAGTCATGTGTCCCCGGAACTTAGAACTCAGCCGTTGCCGGCGATCGGCGTGACCTGCGCCGGCGGCTCGCCGGCGACGGCGGTGGTTTCGTCGGTTTCCAGCTGCAGATCCTCGATCCGCTCCGCCCGGCGGACCACCTTCTCGGCCGAGGTGGTGATCTCCCGCAGGTCGTCCTCGGCCTGGCCGAAATGGCGCTTGAGGTTGCCGACCCGCTTGTCCAGCCGCTTGACGTCGTCCAGCAGCTTGTGCACCTCGGCCTGGATCACCCCGGCCTGCTCGCGCATCCGCGCATCCTTCAGCACCGCCCGCACGGTGTTCAGCGTCGCCATCATCGTGGTCGGCGAAACGATCCACACCCGGGCCCGGTAGGACTGCTCGACGGCATCGGGGAAGGTGGCGTGCAGCTCGGCGTAGACCGCCTCGGACGGCAGGAACATCAGCGCCGAATCCGCGGTCTCGCCAGGCAGGATGTAGCGTTCGCGGATATCGCTCACGTGCTTCAGGATCGCCGTGCGGAAGTCGCGCTGGGCCTGCTTGAGGTCGCGCTCGTCGTCGGCCGCGCGCAGGGCGTGATAGCTCTCCAGCGGGAACTTGGAATCGACGCAGATCGGCCCGGGCGGGCTCGGCAGCCGGATCAGGCAATCGACGCGGCGGTTGTTGCTCAGACTGGCCTGGAAGGCGTAGGCCGACGGCGGCAGGACGCCGGCGACCAGATCCTGCAGCTGGACCTCGCCGAAGGCGCCACGTGCCTGCTTGTTGTCGAGGATCTCCTGCAGACCGACCACCTGGCCGGCCAGGTCGGCGATGTTCTGCTGGGCCTGATCGATCACGTTCAAATGCTTGGTCAGCTCGCCCAGGGACTTCGCGGTCTTGGTCGCGGACTGCTCCAGGCTGTCGCCGACCCGGCGCGAGACGCCGTCCAGGCGTTCCTGCAGGGTGCGGGCGAGTTCCGCCCGCTCGGCCGCGGTCTGCGCCGACATCTGGCTCAGGCGGCCGTCCAGGCCGGCCTGGGCGTTGGCCAGGGTGGCGGCGGTCTCGGCCAGCTGCGCGAGCCGGGCCTCGCTCTGGCGGCGGCCGCGGTCGGCCGCCAGCAGCAGCCACAGCAGCACCCCCAGCAGCGCGAGGACCGCAAAGGCGGCCCCGGTCAGCAGCATTTCCATGTCTTCCATTCCCGCCTTGCGACCGTGCGCGCCATTGTAGCGGCGGCCCGCCGGCGGCCGCGATCTTGACCGGAAATCAACGGCGTACTACCTAACCTGGAAGAGAACAAGTCGAGAAAATCCTGCGAATCATGGCTCTCCTGTCGATCATCACCGCGCCCGATCCGCGCCTGAAGGTGCGGTCCGAAGCCGTCGACGCGGTCGACGACCAGGTGCGCCGGCTGCTCGACGACATGCTGGAAACCATGTACGACGCCCCGGGCATCGGCCTCTCGGCCATCCAGATCGGCGTGCCCAGGCGCGTCGTCACCGTCGACGTCACCGAGAAGGAGGGCGAGCGCCGGCCGCTCTACCTGGTCAACCCGGAGATCACCTGGGAGTCGGACGAGACCGCGCTCTACGACGAAGGCTGCCTGTCGCTGCCCGACCAGTTCGCCGAGATCGAACGGCCGGCCAGGGTTCGCGTCGCCCATCTCGACTATGACGGGCAGGCGCAGGAACTGGAGGCCGACGGCCTGCTGGCGCGTTGCCTCCAGCATGAACTCGACCACCTCGACGGGGTGCTGCTCGTCGACCATCTGTCGGCCATCAAGCGCGGCATGATCCTGCGCAAGCTGATCAAGGCGCGCCGGCAGAAGGCCAGCGCCTAGCCCCCACCAGAACCGAAGGACGGCCACCGCCGCCAGCTTGAGGAGACGCCGCCGCATGACCCTGCGGGTCGTGTTCATGGGCACGCCGGAGTTCGCCGTGCCGGCGCTGGCGGCGCTGGCCGCGGCGGGCTTCGACCTCGTCGCCGTCTACAGCCAGCCGCCCCGCCCGGGCGGTCGCGGCCAGAAGCCACGGCCAAGCCCGGTGCAGCGCCGGGCCGAAGCCGCCGGCATTCCCGTGCGCACCCCCACCAGCCTGCGCACGGCAGAGGCGCAGGCGGACTTCCGCGACCTTGCCGCCGATGTCGCCGTGGTCGTCGCCTACGGCCTGATCCTGCCGCCGGCGATCCTGACGGCGCCCCGGCTGGGCTGTCTGAACCTGCACGCCTCCCGGCTGCCGCGCTGGCGCGGCGCGGCGCCGATCCAGCGTGCGGTGATGGCCGGCGACCGCGACACCGCAGCGACGGTGATGCAGATGGACGAGGGCCTCGATACCGGCCCGGTGCTGCTGGAGCGCCCCGTGGCCATCGGTCCGGCGACGACGGCGGGCGATCTGCACGACCAACTCGCCGACGTCGGTGCCGAGCTGATGGTCGAAGCGCTCCGAGGCCTGGCCGCCGGCGCCATCGCCGCACGGCCGCAGCCCGAGACGGGCGCCTGCTATGCCGCCAAGATCGACAAGGCCGAGGCGCGCATCGACTGGACCGCGCCCGCGGCGCAGGTGGCGGCGCGGATCAACGGCCTGTCGCCGGTGCCCGGCGCCTGGTTCGTCCACGACGGTGCCCGCGTGCGGGTGCTCAGGGCGGCGCCGGCGGAGGGCTACGGCGCCCCCGGCGAGGTCGTCGCCGCGCCGGCCGTCATCGCCTGCGGCGACGGCGCTGTCGCCCTTCTCGAACTACAGCGCGCCGGCAAGGCGGCCCTGCCGGTGACCGACTTCCTGCGCGGCACCGCATTGCCGCCCGGCACCGTGCTGGACTGACGGCGATGCCGCGCTACCGCCTGCTGCTGGAGTACGACGGCACCGATTTCGTCGGCTGGCAGCGCCAGGACAACGGCCGCTCGGTGCAGCAGGCGATCGAAGAAGCGGTGACCGGGTTCAGCGGAGAGACGGTGACGCTGCACGCCGCCGGCCGCACCGATGCCGGCGTGCATGCCCTCGGCCAGGTCGCCCACTTCGATCTGCCGCGGGCGTTCCCGGCCGACACCGTGCGCGACGCGGTCAACCACCACCTGAAGCCGGAACCGGTCGCCGTGCTCGAAGCGACGACGGTCGACGACGAGTTCCACGCCCGCTTCTCCGCGCTCGAGCGACGTTACCTCTATCGCATCGTCAACCGGCGGGCACCGCTGACGCTCGACCGCAACCACGCCTGGCGGGTGACCAACCCGCTCGATGCCGGGGCCATGCACGACAGCGCCCAGGTGCTGGTCGGCCGGCACGACTTCACCACTTTCCGCGCCGCCCAGTGCCAGGCCCGCTCGCCGGTGAAGACGCTGGATGCGCTCGCGGTCGAGCGCCACGACGACGAGATCGTCGTGCACGCCGTCGCGCGCTCGTTCCTGCATCACCAGGTCCGCTCGATGGTCGGCAGCCTGAAGCTGGTCGGCGAGGGCAAGTGGCAGGCGGCGGACCTCGCCGCCGCCCTGGCCGCGGCCGACCGCGCCCGCTGCGGCCCGGTGGCGCCGCCCGACGGGCTGTTCCTGGTAGCGGTCGCCTACGAGGATGGACCTGCCTGAGCCGTACGGCTAGCGTCGCGGGATCAGCGGTCCTTCGCGGAGGCTTACCATGCGACCTCGAGCGCTGAACGTCGCCCTGTGCACGGCCGTTCTTGCCGCCGCAAGTCCCGCGGCAGCCGTCGACATCCGCCAATGCGCGATGGTCGCCGAGGGCCGCGCAGAGATCGTCAACTTCGAGGCCGAAAGGGCCGACGGCAGCCGTGTGAGGCTCGACGGACTGCTGTCCACACCCGACGGCGCCGGGCCGTTCCCGGTTGTGGTGATGCAACCCGGCTCGGCAGGCCTCGTCGTGCCCTACTGCTATGGCGCGGTGGTGGCACAACTCACGGACTGGGGCCTGGCGACCCTGGTCGTGGCGCCGACCACGGCGCGTGACGGCAGCGGCGCGCCGATGCCGCAGTACAGCTTCGCCGACCTGGCGCGCTACGGCCACGGCGCCGCGGCCGCGCTGTCCGCCCTGCCGCAGATCGATCCGGCACGCATCGGCCTGTGGGGGCACTCGCGCGGCGGTCACGCCGTGCTCGAGGCGGTAACCCGCGGCGACGGACCGCCAGGCATGTTTCGCGCCGCCGTCGCCGTCGCGCCGGAATGCCTCGCCAAGGGGCTGCCGTCGATTCCCTTGCTGCTCGTGATCGGCACCGCGGACAGGGTCGTCAGCGTGGACTGGTGCAAGGACTACGCGGCATCGGTCAGCGATGCCGCCGGCTTCGAGTTCCTGCTGCTGGCGGACGCCGGGCATGCCTACTGGGCGCCGGCCGCGCCGGACTACGACGAGGCCGCGGCGATGCTGGCCGCGGCGCGGCTTATGGCCTTCCTGCGGCAGCATGCCCTGCTGCCGCGCTGACCGTCGGGGTCAGAACATCTGCTCGCCGGCGAGGTTGATCAGGATGTCGATCAGCAGGTCGAGGACGACGATGCCGATGGCCATCCCCGCCGGGCAGTCAAGCGCCAGGCGGGTCACCAGGTAGCCGTAGAACAGCGCCGAGATCTGCGCCAGCAACAGCAGCAGAACGGCGGCGTTCTGCGGCAGCAGGCCGCTGCCGACGAGCAGCGCGACGATCAGGAACAGGCCGGCGACGGGCACATGCGCCCAGTTCCAGGCGATGACGAACGGCACGTAGGTGCGCGACAGGCCGAGCAGGCGGGAGATCGGGATCATCACCAGCGGGAACGCCAGCCAGGGCAGCACGATCAGCGCCAGACGGCCGAGCAGGAAGCCCGTCAGCGGCTCGTCCGTCGGCACATCGCCGGGCAACGTCCGGGTCAGGGCGGCGACCACGAGCAGCACCGGCGCAACCAGCGGCACGGCGGTAAAGGAGCGCCAGAAACCGTCGATCGACAGGTTGAAGTAGCGCATCGCGTCCGGGTCCATCCGGGCGATGCGCCAGGCCCCGTACACCGATTGCCAGACTTCTTCGCGCAGCGGCATGGCGGTCAGGCGAAGTAGCGTTCGAGGATCTGCCGGTAGATCGCCGTCAGCGCCGCCACGTCGGCGACCGGCACCTGCTCGTCGACCTTGTGCATGGTCCGGCCGGCGAGGCCGAACTCGGCCACCGGGCAATGCCGCTGGATGAAGCGGGCATCCGAGGTGCCGCCGGTGGTCGAGAGCTCAGGCTGCCGCCCCGTCACCGCCGCCACGGCATCGGCGATCAGCTCGGTGAACGGGCCGGGCGCGGTCAGGAACGGCTCGCCGCCGACCTCGATGTCGAGGACATGGTCGCCGCCGGCCTCGTCGCAGACCTCGCGCAGCCAGGCGCTGAGCCCGTCCGCCGTCTGCTCGGTGTTGAAGCGGATGTTGAAGGTCGCCCGCGCCGTCGCCGGGATCACGTTGGTCGCCGGGTTGCCGACATCGACGGTGGTGACTTCCAGGTTGCTGGGCTGGAAGTGGGCGTTGCCCGCGTCGAGCTGCCGCTCGTTCAGGCGCTGCAGCACCGCCACCAGCCGCGGCACCGGGTTGTCGGCGAGGTGCGGATAGGCGATGTGTCCCTGGGTGCCGTTGACGGTGAGGCGGCCGGTCAGGCTGCCGCGGCGGCCGATCTTCACCATCTCGCCGAGCTCGGCCGGGTTGGTCGGCTCGCCGACCAGGCAGTGGTCGATGCGCTCGCCGCGCGCCTCGAGCCAGTCGAGCATCTTGCGCGTGCCGTTGACCGCGGGGCCTTCCTCGTCGCCGGTGATCAGCAGGCTGATCGAGCCGTCGAAACCGGCGCCACGGTCGTCCAGGAATGCCGCCGCGGCAGTGGTGAAGGCGGCGATCGCCCCCTTCATGTCCGCCGCGCCGCGGCCATGCAGGATGCCGTCGGCGACGTCGCCGGCGAACGGGTCGTGGCGCCAGGCGGCATGGTCGCCGACCGGGACGACATCGGTGTGACCGGCAAAGCAGAAGTGCCGTCCGCCGTCGCCGAAGCGGGCGTAGAGGTTGTCGACGTCGGCCGTGCCCGCCTCGCTGAACGGCAGGCGGTGACAGGCAAAGCCGAGCGGCGCCAGCGCCCCCTGCAGCACGTCGAGCGCGCCGGCGTCACGCGGGGTGACGCTGTCGCAGCGGATCAGCGCCTGCGCCAGGGCGATGGCATCGCGCGCGGTGCCGTCGGACATGGCTGTCCTCAGTGTCCGCCTAGTCGCGCAGCAGTTCGTTGATCGAGACCTTGGCCCGCGTGCCGGCATCGACCTGCTTGATGATCACGGCGCAATAGGTGCTGGGCCGGTCGGGACCGCCCGGCAGGTTGCCCGGCACGACCACGGAATAGGCCGGCACGCGGCCGCGATGGATCTCGCCGGTATGGCGGTCGACGATCTTGGTCGAGGCGCCGATGTAGACCCCCATCGACAACACCGCGCCTTCCTCGACGATGACCCCTTCGACGACCTCGGAGCGGGCGCCGATGAAGCAGTTGTCCTCGACGATCACCGGCTCGGCCTGCAGCGGCTCGAGCACGCCGCCGATGCCGGCGCCGCCGGAGATGTGGCAGTTCCTGCCGATCTGGGCGCAGCTGCCGACGGTGGCCCAGGTGTCGACCATGGTGCCGCTGTCGACATAGGCGCCCAGGTTGACGAAGCTCGGCATCAGCACCACCCCGGGGGCGATGTAGGCGGAGTGGCGGACGATGCAGTTGGGCACGGCGCGGAAGCCGGCCTGGCGGAAGCGGTCGGCGTCCCAGCCGGCGAACTTCGACGGCACCTTGTCCCACCAATGGGTGTCATCGCCGGGACCGCCGGCGATGGTGGCCATGTCGTTGAGCCGGAACGACAGCAGCACGGCCTTCTTCAGCCACTGGTTCACATGCCAGTCGCCGTCGAGCTTCTCGGCCACCCGCTGGCTGCCGTCGTCGAGCGCATTCAGGGCCGTCTCGACGGCTTCGCGCACCTCGCCGCCGGTCTCCGCGCCGATCGCGTCGCGGTCTTCCCAGGCAGCATCGATCACGGCCTTGAGGCTCGCCGTCGTCATCTTCCGTCCTCCGATGTCCGGCTGAAATGCCGCGGCGCACGATAGCGCCGGGCCGACCGCTGTCAACCGCGGCCGGGCGTCGGTTCGTCGGTGATCTCGACCAGCCAGTCGACCAGGTCGTCGGTGACGTGGTGCACGTGCCCGCCCTGGTGGCCCGCGCGCGACCATTCGCTGTCGCCGCGCACCCACACCGTGGTCATGCCCATCTCCGCCGCCGGCACCAGGTTGCGCGCCATGTCCTCGACCATCACCGCGCTGCCGGGCTCGATGTCGTGGCGTTCGGCCAGGTCCTGGTAGGGGCCGGGCTCCGGCTTGGGCACATAGCCGGCCTCGGCGATGTCGTAGACCGCTTCGAAGTGGTGGCTGACGCCGAGGTGGTCGGTGATGCGGCGGGCGTGGCTGGTGGTGCCGTTGGTGAAGATCACCTTGCGCCCGGGCAGGGCGGCCAGCGCCCGGTCCAGGCGGTCGTCGCGCGGCACGGGCGACAGGTCGATGTCATGCACATAGTCGAGGAACGGCGTCGGATCCATGTCGTGCTCGACCATCAGTCCGCGCAGCGTGGTGCCGTGACGGCGGAAGTAGTCCTTCTGCACCGCCCGCGCCTGGTCGAGCTCGACGGCGAGGAACTCGGCGATGAACGCCCCCATGCGCTGGCTGACCTGGGCAAACAGGTTGCAGCGGGCGGGATAGAGGGTGTTGTCGAGGTCGAACACCCAGACATCGACGGCGTGGAGGTCAGGCAGGCTGCGCATGCGACAAATCTGTTGCTGGCCCGGGCGAGAGGCAAGGGAAATCCACGCCAGCGGACAACTTTCGGCTTAACAGGCCGTTAAGTGCACGGATTTAGCCTGCGGGCCTGGCGGAGGCTGGTGCGCATGCAGGGCGACCTGGTAAGCCGCAAGCGGGAGCCCGGCCTGCCGGCACCCGACGGCGGCCTGAGCTATGAAGAGCAGAAGCGGCTGGTCCAGGACCCGGATCCGGCGGTCCGGCTTGCCCTGGCCCGACGCCACGACATCCGCCCGGAGATCCTCTATTACCTGGCGAGCGATACCTCACGGGCGGTGCGCCAGGCCGTCGCCGCCAATACCGTCACGCCGATCCAGGCCGACGAGCTCCTGCTCGAGGACGCCAGTCCGGAGGTACGCCAGGATCTGGCCCTGAAGATCGCCCGGCTGCTGCCCGACATGCCGGCGGACGAGCAGCAGAAGGTGCGCGACGTGACCCTGCACGTGCTGCAGCGGCTGGCCGAGGATCAGATCACCAGGGTTCGGGCGATCGTCGCCGAAGAACTGAAAGACACGTTGCATGCGCCGCACGCGGTGATCGCCAGGCTGGCGCACGACATGGAGACGATCGTCGCCGTGCCGATCCTGGAGTACTCGCCGCTGCTGTCGGACCACGACTTCCGCGAGATCATCGCCGCCGGCTGCGCCCAGGAAGCGTTGTGCGCGATCGCCCGCCGGCCACGGCTGTCGCCCGAGATCGCCGACGCCGTGGTGGCGACCCTAGACGTCGCCGCCGTGGCCACCCTGCTGGCCAACAAGAAGGCGGAGATCCGCAGCGAAACGCTCGACCGGATTGCCCAGGACGCCGCCACGGTCGAGGCCTGGCATCAGCCGCTGGTGCTGCGCCCGGAGCTGTCGGTGCGGGCGATGCGGCGGATCTCTGGCTTCATCGCCACCGCCCTGCTCGAGGAGCTCGCCGGGCGCACCGACCTGGACGCGGAAACCGCGGCCGAGCTGCGCGAGGCGGTCCGCACCCGCATCGCCAGCGACACCGGCGAGGTGCAGGAGGAGGCGCGGGAGCGGGCCAACAAGCTGGATGCCCGCAACATGCTCGACGACGACGCCCTGGGCGAGGCCATCGAGGCGGCACAGCACGACTTCGTGGTCGAGGCGCTGAGCCTGCGCAGCGAGCTCACGCGGCCCTCGGTGGAGAAGCTGCTGCGCTCGGCCAGCGGCAAGGCGATCACCGCCCTGGCCTGGCGCGCCGGCCTGAGCATGCGCATGGCCATGCGGTTGCAGGCCAAGCTGGGGCGGGTGCCGCCGCACCGGATGGTCAACGCCCGCAACGGCACCGATTTCCCGCTTTCGGCCGAGGAAATGGCCTGGCAGATCGAGGCCCTCGGTTAACAGGGATTTAAGCCGGCCTCCATACAGTGGCCGCGCACAATCGTGGGCCGGAGCATGCGCGACCAGGCAGCCGAGCAGGTAGCGACCGAGGTTGAAGCCCAGCCGCTGGCGGCGCAGCTGGACGCCGGTGCGGCTGTGGCCGGCTTCGCCGGTCCCGCCCTGCTACTCTCGGTCCGCGGCGAGGTCATTGCCACCAATGCCGATGCGGCGCCGCTGGCCACCCTGTTCGGGAGCCGCGGCGATGCAGAGCTGAAGGCGACGGTCGCCGAGCTGGCCGCGACCGGCGGCTCGCTGCAGCGCCGGGTGCGCCTCGCCGATGCCGAGGGCGAGCGGGTCTATGACCTGAGCGTGTTCGCGCTGACCACCGCCGGGCACGGCCCGGCGGCGCTGGCGGTCGCCCGCGACAGCACGCTGGACGCGACCCTGGGCCGGGCCCTGGTCGCCTCGCGCCAGCTGTTCCGGGACCTGGTCGACTGCTCTGCCGACTTCGCCTGGGAAACCGACACCGACGGCCGCTTCTCCTTCGTCTCGCCGAAAGGGGCGCTGGGCTACAGCGCCAAGGAGCTGAACGGCCGCCTGGCCGGCGACCTGGTCGACGCGGAGCGCAGCGAAGCGACGGCTATACCGTTCGAAGCGCAGCTGCCGGTGGAAGAGATCGAGTTGTGGCTGCACACCGCCGACGGCGGTGCCGCCTGCGTGCGCACCGCGGCCCGCCCGGTGCGCGACGATGCCGGCAACTGGCTCGGCGCGCGCGGCGTCTGCCGCGACATTACCGAGATCAAGGCCCGGGAGATGGCGCTGATGCGCGCGCGCGAGCGCGAGCAGCTCAGCCGCTCGATCGTCGACAGCATCCGCACCGCCCTGCAACCCGACGACATGTTCACGGCTGCGACCACGGCCATCGCCACCGCCCTGGGCGCCGACCAGGTGATGATCTTCCGCTACGAAGCCGGCGACATCGAGACCCTGGCGGCCGAGTACCTGGCGCCGGAGGCGACGTCGCTGAAACCGCCGTCGCCGCAGTGGCAGAGCACCGCCCCCGACGCCATCATCGACCATGGCCAGGTCATGGGCCGGCGGGTGATCAGCGCTCCCTGCCGCTACCAGGAAGAGACCAAGGGCCACCTGTGCCTGTGCTGGAACACCAGCCGCAACCCGCCACCGGACGTCGCCGACCTGCTGCACGGGGTCTCGGTGCAGATCGGCATCGTCATCGCCCAGGCCGAGATCCAGGAAAAGCTCGAGCGGTTGTCGAACACCGACGACCTCACCGGACTGCTCAACCGCCGCGCCTTCTCCAATGCGGTCAGCCGGCGCCTGTCGCATCACCATCGCTACGGACGCTGCGGCGCCCTGCTCTACCTCGACCTGGACAACTTCAAGGCGGTCAACGACACCCACGGCCACCAGAAGGGCGACGAGGCGCTGCAGGAGCTGGCGCAGATCCTGACCGGCGGCGGTTTCCGCAGCAGCGATATTCCTGGTCGCCTGGGCGGCGACGAGTTCGCCTTCTGGCTCGAGGAAACCGACCTGGAGGGCGCGCGCCACATCGCCGAAGTGCTGCTCGAGCGCGCGGCCAGCCTGCGCGCCTACTCGGGCAGTCCGGACAAGCCGTTGTCGCTGTCGGTCGGGATCGCCATCACCGATCCTTCGGTGCCGGAAAACCTGGACGCGTTGCTTGCCCGCTCCGACGAGGCGATGTACCGCGCCAAGCACGACCGCAAGGGCACGCTGGTGATCGCCCCGCCGCCGTCCCGGGCGGGATCCCGCTGAGCCGGCGATGCTGAAAGGCCTGTTCACAAGGCGCGGCATCAACCGCCGCAAGCAAGCGCCGATCGACTACGAAGAGCAGCGCCGGCGGGTGCAGAACACCGACCCGAAGGTGCGCAGCGACCTTGCCGGGCGGACCGACACGCGGCCGGAGATCCTCTATTACCTGGCCGAGGACAGCGCCAGCGAAGTGCGCGAGGCGGTCGCCCGCAACCAGGCCACGCCGGTGCAGGCCGACGTCATCCTGTCGCGCGACAGCGCCGGCGAGGTGCGCGCGGGCCTGGCCGACAAGATCGCCCGGCTGGTCCCGGACATGCCCGACGACGAGCAGGCCAAGGTGCGCGAGCTGACCATCTCCGTGCTCGAGACCCTGGCGGCCGACCATCTGGCGCAGGTCCGGGCGATCGTCGCCGAGCATCTCAAGCATGCCGACAACGTGCCGCCGGCAGTCATCCGCCGGCTGGCGCAGGATGTCGAGAGCATGGTGGCAACGCCGGTCCTGCAGTACTCGCCGCTGCTGAACGACCAGGACCTGCTGGAGATCATCCGCATCACCGAGGCCGAAGGCGCGGTGGCGGCGATCGCCCGACGCAGCAGCGTCGCCGCCGATGTCGCCGACGCCATCGCCGCCAGCGACGACATCGATGCCGTCACCGCCCTGCTGGGCAACGCCAATGCGCAGATCCGCGAGGAGACCCTCGACCGGCTCATCGACATGGCCCCGGAGGTCGAGCCCTGGCATGCGCCGCTGGTCGAGCGCCCGCAGCTTTCGACCCAGGCGGTGCGCCGGATCGCCGGCTTCGTTGCCGCCTCTCTGGTCGCCGCGCTGGCCGCGCGCAACGATCTCGACGCCGCCACCGCGGAAGAACTGGCCGAGCAGGTGCGCAAGAGCAGCCGCGGCAACGACAAGAAAGCCGATGCAAAGAGCGACGAAGCGCCGGCCGACAGAGCGAAGCGACTGCATCGCGACGGCAAGCTCGACGACGAAGCCGTCGCCGCCGCGGTCGGCAACAGCGATCGTTCTTTCGTCGTCGAGGCGCTGGCCCTGCTGAGCGAACTGCCGGTCGCCACGGTCAACAAGATGATCGACCTGGGCGACGCCAAGGCGGCTACCGCCCTGGTCTGGAAGGCCGGACTCGGCATGCGCCTGGCCATGGAAGTGCAGAAAAGGCTGGCGAAAATCCCGCCGCAACAGATCCTCAATGCCCGCAACGGCACCGACTATCCGCTGCCGCAGGCCGAACTGCAGGCGCAGATCGAGCTGCTGTCGTAGGCAGTGGCGGCACAAGCGCCGACGGCTTACTTCCGTTCGGCACGACAAGAAAAGATAACAAGAAGAAAGCGTTATGGGAAATTCAGTTCCCTAAAGCAGAACCAATTCGCCCTTTACAAATCACGAAATCGCTGCGTTATTTGTTGGAATTTTCTCCAACGAAGCGCGGGATGTGTTCGACCAATGGCGAAGAAAACAGCCGTTAACTTTAACGAGAAAGATCTGAGCAAAGGTCAGTTGCGCAAGCTGAAGGCGTTGCGCAAGTCGCTTGGCGCCGATATCGCCGACAAGGCGTTTGCGCAGTGGCTGGCGCAGCTGCCGAGCGACGACGGCGCCGCTGTCGACCCGACGGCTGAACTGGTCGCCGAGGCAGTCTGGCAACTGGTGCAGAAGAAGAAGCTGAACCTGCCGCGCGGCGGTTACCTCGTGCGCCGCGGCCGGGGCCGCGTCATCGTCGAGCCCGCCGGCGACAGGTAGCCCGCGCCCCGGTGGTTCAGGCGGGGTCGATCATGGTGCCGACACCGGCCTCGGTGAAGGTCTCCAGCAGCAGCACGTGGGGAATGCGGCCGTCGAGGATGTGCGCCCGGCCGACGCCGTCGGCCACCGCAGCCAGGCAGGTTTCGATCTTCGGGATCATGCCACCGTGGATCGTGCCGTCGGCCAGCATTGCCGCCGCCTGCCCGGCGGTCATCCGCGAGACCAGCTGACCGTCGCCATCGAGGACGCCGGCGACGTCGGTGAGCATGATCAGCTTGCCGGCGTCGAGCGCGGCGGCGATCGCCCCGGCCGCGGTGTCGGCGTTGATGTTGAAAGTGGCGCCCTCGGCGCCGACCCCGATCGGGGCAATCACCGGGATCACGTCGGCGCTGCGCAGGCGGTGCAGCAGTTCGGGGTTGACCCTCGCCGGCTCACCCACGAAGCCAAGGTCGAGCACGCGCTCGATGTTCGATTCCGGATCGCGGCCGCGATGCTCCAGCTTGCGCGCCTCGATCAGCCGGCCGTCCTTGCCCGACAGGCCGATGGCGGTGCCGCCGGCGCCGTTGATGGCGGTGACCACCTGCTTGTTGATCGAGCCGGACAGCACCATCTCGACGATCTCGACGGTTGCCTGGTCGGTGATCCGCAGGCCGTCGACGAACGAGCTCTGGATCTTCAGTCGATCGAGCATGGCGCCGATCTGCGGGCCGCCACCGTGCACCACGACCGGATTGATGCCGACCTGCTTCATCAAGACGATGTCGCGGGCGAACGTGCTTGCCAGTTCGTCGTCGCCCATGGCATGGCCGCCGTACTTGACGACAAAGGTGGCGCCGGCGAAGCGGCGCATATAGGGCAGCGCCTCGGACAGGGTCCGCGCGGTCTGCAGGTGTTCGTGATGGTCGTCGCCGCTCATGGCGCCGGCTTATAGCTCACTTTCCCAGCGCTCCGCCAGAGCGGCGATCTCCGCCCGCAGCTCGGCCACGCCGGTGCCCTTGGCGGCGCTCGTGGCGATCACCTGGGGATGCGCCGCGGCGTGGCGCGCCAACTCCGTCTCGACCTCGGCGCGGACCCGCTCGAGCGCCGGCGGCTTCAGCTTGTCGGCCTTGGTCAGGACCACCTGGTAGTTGACTCCGGCCTCGTCCAGCAGCTCCATGACCGGACGGTCGGCCTCCTTGACGCCGTGCCGGCAGTCGAGCAGCAGGCAGACCCGGCGCAGGTTGCGACGGCCGCGCAAATAATCCCGCACCAGGTGGGTCCAGCGCTTGATCTCGCCCTTCGAGGCCCGGGCGTAGCCGAAGCCGGGCAGGTCGACCAGCATCAGCCGGTCGCCCAGCCGGAAGAAGTTGACCTCGCGGGTCCGGCCCGGCGTGTTCGAGGTGCGGGCCAGCGTCTTGCGTCCGGTGAGGGCGTTGATCAGGCTCGACTTGCCGACGTTGGAACGACCGGCGAAGGCGACTTCCGGCAGCGCCGGCGCCGGCAGGTGCGCCTCGGCCCGGGCGCCGGTGACGAACTCGCAGGCCTGGGTGAACAGCCAGCGGCCCTGCTCCAGCCGCGCGGCGCGTTCGCCGTCGTCGTCCGGCGTCGCTGCCGGCGCGCTCATGACCCCGCCTTGGCCTTGGCGTTGGCCTTGGCGTTGGCCTTGGGACCGATCGGCACGCCCATGCGCTTCATGATCAGCCACTGCTGGGCGATCGACAGCACGTTGTTCCAGGTCCAGTAGATCACCAGTCCGGCCGGGAAGGTCGCCAGCAGGAAGGTGAAGAACACCGGCATGAACAGGAAGATCTTGGCCTGGATCGGGTCGGCGGGCTGCGGGTTCAGCAGCTGCTGGAGGTACATGCTGCCGCCCATCAGCAGCGGCCAGATGCCGATCATCAGGAACGCCGGCACGTCCCATGGAAACAGCCCGAAGAAGTTGAAGATGGTCGTCGGATCGGGCGCCGAGAGGTCCTGGATCCAGCCGAAGAAGGGCTGGTGGCGCATCTCGATGGTGACGAACATAACCTTGTAGAGGGCGAAGAACACCGGGATCTGAATCAGGATCGGCAGGCAGCCGGAGGCCGGATTGACCTTCTCGCGCTTGTACAGCTCCATCATCGCCTGGTTCATCTTCTGGCGATCGTTGCCGTGCTTCTCGCGCAGCCGCATCATCTCCGGCTGCAGCGCCTTCATCTTGCTCATCGCCTTGTAGGACTTGTTGGCGAGCGGGAAGAAGATCAGCTTGATCAGCACGGTCAACGCCAGGATGGCGACGCCGAAGTTGCCGAGCTTGCGGAAGAAGAAGTCGAGCACGAAGAACAGCGGCTTGGTGAGGAAGTAGAACCAGCCGAAGTCGACGGCGAGATCGAAGCGGGCAATGCCATACTGCTCGGCATAGCGGTCGAGCAGGTGCACTTCCTTGGCGCCGGCAAACAGCCGCCCCATCACCTCGACGCTGCCGCCGGCCGGCACCGTCAGCGGCGCCTGGCTGATGACGTCGGTCTGGTAGCGGTCGACGTTGCCGGCACGGGCATGCTGGAAGGAGCCGGTAAAGGGTTGCGCCTGGTCAGGCACCAGGGCGGCCAGCCAGTACTTGTCGGTGATGCCGATCCAGCCGCCGGTGCTGTTGACGACCTGCGGGCCGTCCTCCTGCAGGTCGTCGTAGTCGACCTCTTTCAGGGTATCGTCGAACACCCCCAGCGGGCCCTCGTGCAGGATGTAGAAGCCGAGCGTCTGCGGCGTGCCGGTGCGCGAAATCAGGCCATAGGGGTAGAGCGACACGGCCTGGTCGCCGTTGTTCACCGCCCGCTGGGTGACGGTGAGCATATAGTCGTCGTCGATGGCGATGACCCGCTCGAAGCGAATGCCCTGGCCGTTGTCCCAGGTCAGCGTCAGCGGCTGGTTGCCGGTCAGCACGCTGCCGTTGGTCTGCCAGACGGTATCGGCGTCGGGGACGACAATACCTTCGCCGGCGGTCCAGCCGAAGTTGGCGTAGTAGGGGTTGGGCGCGCCCGGCGGCGAGAACAGCGTCACCTTCGGGCTGTCGTCCTCGATGGTGAGGTTGTAGTCCTTCAGCACGACGTCATCGATCCGCCCGCCGACCAGGGAGATCGAGCCGGTGACCCGGGCCGCGTCGATCGGGATACGGGCATTGCCCTCCAGCGCGGCGCTGCGCCTGGCCGCTGCGCTGACCGGGGCGGCCTGCGGCGCGGTCGCCGACCCGGGCGCCGCCGGTGCCTGCACCACCCCGGTGCCCGGCCGCGGTTGCGTCGCCTGATCGGCGCCGGCGCTCTCGCTCTGCTCGGCCTGCTGGCGCTCCTCCTGCCGCGGCACCTCGTAGAAAAACTGGAAGCCGAGAAGGATCGCCAGCGACAGGGCGATGGCAATGACGAGGTTACGCTGGTCGGTCATCTTGCTCTCTCGGCCGTGCGCGGTGCCGGCGCCGGCGGCACAGGGTCATAGCCGGCCCCGCCCCAGGGATGGCAACGCGCGATGCGTCGCGCCGCAAGCCAACCGCCACGCAGCCCGCCATGCCGGGCAACCGCTTCCAGGGCATAGGCAGAGCAGCTCGGCCCGTAGCGGCAGGCGCCGACGGTCAGCGGCGCCAGGAACCAGCGATAGGCCTGGATCAATGCTGTCAGCGATAACGCCAGCGGACTCATGCCGCCCCCCCGCTGCGACCGTCGGCCACAGCACCGGTGCGCTTGAGCGCAGTTTCAAGGTCCGCCCGCAATGCCGGATAGGGGCGGGTCAGGGTCGCCTTGCGACCGATAAGTACGTAGTCACGGCCGGGCCGGGCACAAGCCGGCAGCACCTCCTGGGCCACGGCCTTCAGCCGCCGCCGCGCCCGGTTGCGCTGCACCGCGTTGCCGACTTTCTTGCTGACGGTGAATCCGACCCGCACGGCCGCCTCCGCTTCCTGCCCGGCAGACACTGGCCACCGGCCCACCTGCAACACCAGTCCTGGCGCCGCGTAGCGCTGCCGGGTCCTCGATAACCGCAGGAAGTCCGATCGCCGCTTCAGCCGCCTGACGGCAACCGGCATGTCCTCACGCGGACAGCCGCTTGCGGCCCTTGGCGCGGCGCTGCGCCAGAATTCGACGGCCGCCCACGGTCGACATCCGCTTGCGGAAGCCGTGGCGCCGCTTGCGTACCAGCCTGCTCGGTTGGTAGGTACGTTTCACCCTTATTCTCCGTGAGTTTCCGGCCCCTGGGTATGGGGCCAGGCAAGGCCCGCTGTATATGGCGTCGCCCTGGCTGAGTCAACGCCGGCAAGCGGCGCCAAGCCGGCGTGATCTGCCGTCGCGCCGGCATCACGTTTCGGTGACGCCCGGTGCCAAGCCCGCCGGTCATGGCTAACTATGCTCCCAACCCGCCCGCCGCCCTCCGGTGGCTCCAGCGTTTGGCCGTTGGCTGACGGCGGGAGATAATGGGACCGGGCAATGGCTCGCACACAGTCCGTAATCGAAACAGGCGGGACCAGCGGCTTGACAGTGGAAAAGCAAAGGCCGCCCCGACAGGGCAACACCGGTCTGGCGGTCAACGACAATGTGCGCGGTTTCCGCTGGCGTCAGCTTTGGCCGCTGGCGCTGCTGGTGGCTGGGTTCGTGGCGTTCTTCGCCACGGGTGCGTCGGACTATCTCTCGCTCGCCGCGCTGAAGGCCCATCACGCCACCCTGACGGGCTGGGTCGGCGCGCATCTCCTGCTGACTTCGCTCGCCTTCGTCGCCGTTTATGCCGCCATGACGGCCCTGTCGCTGCCCGGCGGACTGCTGGCAACGGTGGTCGGCGGCTTCCTGTTCGGACGCTTCCTCGGCACCTTCCTGGTTGTCATCGGCGCCACGATCGGCGCCACGGTGCTGTTCCTCGCCGCCAGGAGCTCGGTCGGCGAGACCCTGCGGGCGCGCGCCGGACCGCGCCTGAAGCGGCTCGAAGACGGGTTCAGGCGCGACGCCTTCAACTATCTGCTGGTGCTGCGCCTGGTGCCGCTGTTCCCGTTCTTCCTGGTCAACCTGGCGCCGGCGTTCCTCGGCGTGCCGCTGCGCACCTACGTGGCCGCCACCTTCATTGGCATCATCCCCGGCACCTTCGTGTTCGCCCAGGTCGGCACAGGCCTCGGCAGCCTGCTCGAGGGCGACGGCGAGCTGTCCTTGAGCGGCATCCTCACGCCGGACATCATCGCCGCCTTGTGCGGTCTGGCGGCGCTGGCGCTGGTCCCGGTCATCTATCGCCGCTTCTTCGCGCGGCCCGCGCCGGCCCCGCGCGAGCCCGGCGACGGCTGACCGCACCCGCATCGCCACCCTTTTTTCGGAAACCAACCAACGCGCACGCCATGCCTGAACGCTTGAACGTCGACATCTGCGTCATCGGCGGCGGTTCCGCCGGCCTGTCCGTGGCCGCCGGCGCCAGCCAGCTCGGGGTCTCCGTCGCCCTGGTCGAAAAGGGGCGCATGGGCGGCGACTGCCTGAATTACGGCTGCGTGCCGTCGAAAGCGTTGCTGGCGGCAGCGCGGGCGCGGCACGCGGTCGAGAGCAGTGGCCGTTTCGGCATCACGGCCGGACCGGCAACCGTCGACATGGCGGCCGTGCACGAGCATGTGCATGGCGTCATCGCCGGCATCGCCCCGCACGATTCCGTCGAGCGCTTCGAAGGCCTGGGCGTCAAGGTGATCCAGGCGCCGGCCCGGTTCCTCAACGAACGCGAGGTCGAGGCCGGCGACCACGTCATTGCCGCCCGCCGTTTCGTCGTCGCCACCGGTTCGGCGCCGCTGGTGCCGCCGATCCCCGGCCTCGACGAGGTTCCCTACCTGACCAACGAGAGCATCTTCGACCTGACCCGCGCCGTGCCGCACCTGCTGGTGGTCGGCGGCGGGCCGATCGGCCTGGAGATGGCGCAGGCGCATGCCCGGCTCGGTGCCCGGGTGACGGTGCTGGAGATGGCCCGCGCCCTGCCCAAGGACGACCCGGAGCTGGCCGCCGTGGTACTGGCGCGGCTGCGCCAGGAAGGCATCGCAATCCACGAGGAAACGCGCGTCACCGGCGTCGAGAATGGCGCCGAAGGTCCCGTGGTGATCACCGAACGCGATGGCGAGACGCAGCGCTTTGCCGGCAGCGACCTGCTGCTGGCGGTCGGGCGCAAGGCCAATGTCGACGGCCTCGACCTGGAGACGGCCGGGATCGCCTTCAGCCCGCGCGGCATCGACGTCGATGCCCGGCTGCGCACCTCGAACCGGCGGGTCTACGCCATCGGCGATGTCGCCGGCGGCCTGCAGTTCACCCACGTCGCCGGCTATCACGCCGGCATTGTCATTCGCAACGCCCTGTTCCGTCTGCCGGCCAAGGCGGACAACCGGGCCATTCCCTGGGTCACCTACACCGACCCCGAACTCGCCCATGTCGGCCTGACCGAGGCGGAGGCACGCGCCCAGGTCGGCGCCGTCAACGTGCTGCGCTGGCCGTTCGCCGAGAACGACCGCGCCCGCGCCGAGCGCGAGACCGACGGCTTCGTCAAGGTGGTGACCACGCCGAAGGGCCGCATCCTGGGCGCCAGCATCGCCGGCATGCATGCCGGCGA
>Ga0056121_1000078_pt1 | contig 48413 bp, 46 predicted proteins | sample WorMetHEROISLAND_FD_83872 | JGI IMG/M metagenome (GOLD analysis project Ga0056121, IMG submission 83872) | Marine gutless worms symbiont microbial communities from Max Planck institute for Marine Microbiology, Germany - Olavius sp. 1 HERON ISLAND ...
AATCAGTTCATCACAAGCTTCGTCGACGCCTACAATCGAACCAGGCTCAGATGCCTCGACTACAAGGCGCCAATCGAGCTCCTCAGCAATCCCCCGGGACACAACACTTTCGCCGGGGTTTCACACCTGACAGACCTGAAACCCCGGCGGAAGCCGGGGTCCACGGACCGCGGCTTGCCGGCATCACGACGGTCTTGCTCACGCTGGTCATGCTGCTGGCGACCACCGCCGCCCGCGCCGAAGCGCCGACGGTGCGGATCTCGACCCTGAAGTTCGGCACCGTGACCTGGGCCCTGGAAACCATGGTCGCCAACGGTTTCGACCGGCAGGCCGGCTTCACCGCCGAGCTGCAGGGGCTGGCCAGCACCCAGGCGACCAAGGTCGCGTTGCAGGCGGGCGATGCCGACGTCATCGCCGCCGACTGGATCTGGGTGTCGCGCCAACGTGCCGGCGGCGAAGACCTGACCTTCCTGCCCTTCTCCACCGCCGTCGGCGCCCTGGTGGTGCCGCCCGGTTCGAGCATCCGCGACATCGCCGATCTGCCCGGCACGCGCCTGGGCATTGCCGGCGGGCCGCTGGACAAGAGCTGGGTGCTGCTGCGCGCGGTTGCCCAGCGTGAGCACGGTCTGGCCCTGGAAGACGACGTCGAGGCGGTGTATGGCGCCCCGCCGCTGCTGAACGAGCTGCTGCAGGACGGGCGCATCGACGCCGTGCTGACCTACTGGCACTACGCCGCCCGGCTCGAGGCCAAGGGCTTCCGGCCGGTGCTGCCGGTCCGCCAGCTGATGGCGACGCTGGGGGTCGAAGCGCCGTTGCCGGTGATCGGCTTCGTTTTCCACCAGGACTGGGCAGAGGCGAACCCCGCCGCCGCCGCCGGTTTCGCCCATGCCCTGGCTCAGGCACTGGACCTGCTGAAGCGCGACGACGAGGCCTGGCGGGCACTGAAGCCGCGGCTGCGCGCCGGCGACGCCGCCACCGCCGATCTGCTGCGCGACGGCTTCCGCCGCGGCATCCCCGACGGCGAGCGGCAAAGCTGGCCGGGCGACGCGGCGCGGCTGTTCGCCGTGCTGGCCGAGCACGGTGGACCGCGCCTGGTCGGTGACGCGCCGCAATTGCAGCCAGGGACCTTCTGGGCCCCGGGCAACTGAAGGCCGGCGGCGGTGCGCGCGCGGCTGCCCCTGACGCTGATCTCCATCGTCGCCCTGCTGGCGCTCTGGCAGCTTGCCGCGATGACCATCGATCACCGCCTGCTGCCACCGCCCTGGGCGGTGTTCACCGCGGTCGGCACCGAGCTGACCGACGGTCCCCTGCTCTATCACACCGCCATCACGCTGGCCCGGGTCGCCGCCAGCTTCGTCCTGGCGATGGCGATCGGCACCGCCATCGGCCTGGTGATGGGCCGCGTCGCCGGTGTCGACCGGCTGTTCGATCCCTGGCTGGTTGTGTTCCTCAACCTGCCGGCGCTGGTAGTGATCGTCCTGGCCTACGTCTGGTTCGGCCTCACCGAGGCAGCCGCAGTCGGTGCCGTCGCCATCAACAAGATCCCCACCGTGGCGGTCACGGTGCGCGAAGGTGCCCGCGCGCTCGACCGCGAGCTTATGCAGATGGCCGAGAGCTTTCGCCTGTCGCGCTGGCGCACCCTGCGCTACGTCGTCATGCCGCAGCTCTATCCCTACCTGATGGCGGCGGCGCGCTCGGGCCTGGCGCTGATCTGGAAGATCGTCCTGGTGGTCGAGCTGCTGGGCCGGCCCAATGGCATCGGCTTCCAGATCCACCTGTTCTTCCAGCTGTTCGACGTGCGCATGATCCTGGCCTACACGCTGAGCTTCATCGTCGTCGTGCAGCTGATCGAGCTGTTCGGGCTGCAACCGCTGGAACGCCGGCTGTCGCGGTGGCGGACGTGACGGCGCTCGACATCGACATCCGCGACAAGCGCTTTGCCACCGATGACGGCGGCGTGCGCGAAGTGTTGCGCGATGTCCACATCGAACTGGCCGGGCATGAGCTGGTCTGCCTGTTCGGACCGTCCGGCTGTGGCAAGACCACGCTGTTGAACATCGTCGCCGGGCTCGACACCGACTTCGACGGCACGATCCGGCAGCGCGGCAATGGTGCCGGCAGCGCGCCCCGGGTCGGCTACGTGTTCCAGCAACCGCGGCTGCTGCCCTGGCTGACGGTGGAGCAGAACCTGGCCCTGGTGGCGACCGACGACGCCGCGCACGGCCGAGTGCCGAACCTGATCGAGGCCACCGGCCTGGCCCAGCATGCCGGGGCGTTTCCGCGCCGGCTGTCGGGCGGCCAGCTGCGCCGGGTGGCGCTGGCGCGGGCCCTGGTGATCGACCCGGACCTGTTGTTGCTGGACGAGCCGTTCATCTCGCTCGACCTGGAGGCCGCCGACCGCCTGCGCCGGCAGCTTGCCGACCTGCTGGGCCAGCGCCCGACGACGGCGCTGTTCGTCACTCACGACCCGCGCGAGGCGGCCCTGCTGGCCGACCGCGTGCTGCACCTGTCGGCGGCGCCGGCGACGGTGATCGGCGAAACCCGCTTCGACCGGCCGCGGCCGGCGCGGTTCGATCCGGCCTGGCTGGCGGAGTCGGCCGGTCGGCTGGGGCGTGAGCTACCCGGTTGACGCTGCGCCGATACGGGCAGAGTTTTCCCGCATGACTGCCCCCGCCGACGTGCTTCCGGCGAGCCTGGAAGAAGCCGAGCGCAATGCGGAACGCATCGCCGCCCTCGCACGCGCCGGCGCGGCGGCCATCGTCGGCCTGGCCGTCAGCGTGGCCATGGCGATTGTGCCCGACGATACCCGGGCCTACGTGCTGCCGCGGCTCTATACCGCGCTGGCGATCATGGCGTGCTTCGTGGTCGTGGCCGCCCTGTCCTACTACGCCAGCCGGCGGCAGACCTATCGCCACTGGTATGCGCACGCCTTCGCCGTGGCCGATGTCGGGCTGATCGGGGTGGCGCTGCTCTCCGGCGTGATGACCGCGGGCCACCCGGGTCCCTATGTCTTCGCGCAACCGGCCGTGTGGCTGATCCCGATCATGCTGGCGATCCAGGCGGTGCGGTTCCGCGACGGGCCGCTGATCTCGTCGGCCGCGCTCTTCGTCACCGTGCTCGTGGGCTTCCTGCTTGTCCAGCGCCCGCCGACGGCCGCAATGGCGCCGTCGGACACGCTGACGATGATCTTCGATGTACCGCCCGCGGTGGTGCGCATCATCATGCTGGCTGTGGCCTCGGCGGTGCTGGTCTACGCGGTGCGCGCCAAGCGCGACATTCTCGCCCGCGGCATCGGCACTGCGCGGCGGGAGGCCGAGCTCAACCGCTTCCTGCCGGCGGAGGTCTCGCGCACCCTGGCCGCCCAGAGCACGGCGCCGGCGGCGCAGCGCGAGCTTGCGGTGCTGTTCATCGATCTCGTCGGCTTCACGCGGGCCGCCGAACAGGCCAGACCGGTCGATGTCGCCGGCTGGCTGGCGGCCTACCGCGAGCGTGTCGGCAACGTAGTCCGCCAGCACGGCGGCTTCATCGACAAGTTCATCGGCGACGGGGTGATGGCGATCTTCGGCTACGAGAGCGATGCGGCCGGCGCGGCGCACGCGGCGATGACCGCAATTCCGGCGCTGGGAGAGACGATGGCCGACTGGCGACGAGCGGACCCCGGGATGCCGAGTTTTGAGGTGGCCGTCGGCGGCGCCCTCGGGCCAGTGTTCGTTGGCGTGATCGGCGCCGGCGAGCGACGCGAGTTCACGGTCATCGGCGACGCGGTGAACGTCGCCGCCCGGCTGGAAGCCATCGCCAAGGAGCACCGGGCGCTGGCCGCGGTCAGCCGTGACCTGGTCTTTGCCGGCGCCGCTACCGGGCTGTCCGAGCTCGGCCCCGTCGAGCTGCGCGGCAGGGACAGCAGCGTCGAGGTCTGCCTGGTCCCGCGGCGGACGACGGCCAGGGACGGCGGCTGACGTACGCCGGCGGCCGGCGCGGCGCCACTCAGCCCGGTCCGCCGGCGCGGCGCTGGATCATGCCGCGGGTCGGGTCGTAGCCCCAGATCGCCCCGCCCAGGAACAGCATCGTCGCCAGCAGCACCACCGCCAGGGCGGTCGGCTCGAATTGCTGGTAAAGCGCGTGACGGATCAGCTCGACGGCATGGCTGAACGGATTGGCTACGCAGATCTGGTAGAGGATCAGGCTCGACTCCTTCATCTTCCACAACGGGTAGAGCGCCGAGGACAGGAAGAACATCGGGAAGATGACGAAGTTCATGATCCCGGCGAAGTTCTCCAGCTGGCGGATGAAGGACGACAGCAATAGCCCCAGCGCCCCCAGCATCAGCCCGGTGACGATCAGCGCCGGCAACACGGTGAGGAAGCCGAACCACGGCAGGTCGACACCGAACAGTTTGGCGATCAGCAGGAAGGCGTAGACCTGGAACAGCGAGACGGCGACGCCCGCCATCAGCTTGCACAGCAGCAGGTACCAGCGCGGCAGCGGGCTTACCAGCAGGGTGCGCATGCTGCCCATCTCGCGGTCGTAGACCATGGACAGCGAGCTCTGCATGCCGTTGAACAGCTGCACCATGCCGATCAGGCCGGGCACGATGTAGACCTCGTACAGCACGTAAGTCTCGTACGGCGGGGTGATCGACACGCCGAGGACGTTGCGGAAGCCGGCGGCGAACACCACGAGCCAGACCAGGGGCCGCACCAGGGCGGCGATGAAGCGCTCGCGCTGATGGAGAAAGCGTAGGCCCTCGCGGGCGATGATGCCGCCGGCGCAGCGCAGGTAGTGGACCAGGCTCATGCCGCCGCCTTCGCCGTCAGGCGATCGAAGGCGCCCTCCACCGTCTCCGCACCGGCGGCGGCCAGCACCTCGGCCAGCGGTCCGGCGGCGCGCAGGGTACCGCGATGCAGCACCAGCAGGCGGTCGTCGTCGCGCACCTCGTCGATCAGGTGGGTGGCCCAGAGCACGGCCAGGCCGTCTTCGCGCGCCAGGGCGTGCACGTAGTCGACGATGGCGCGCCGGGTCGGCACGTCGAGGCCGACCGTGGGCTCGTCCAGCAGCAGCAGCCGCGGGCGGTGCAGCAGGGCGCGGGCGATCTCGACCCGCCGGCGGTGGCCGCCGTTCAGGCGCCGCACCTTCTCGCCGGCCCGCTCGGCCATCTCCAGGCGGGCCAGCTCGCGTTCGGCCCGGCGCCGGCTCTCGCCGACGGCCAGTCCGTGCAGCGCGCCGTGGTAGAGCAGGTTCTGCATCACCGTCAGGTCGAGGTCGAGGGTCGGCTGCTGGAACACCACGCCGATCGCCGCCAGCGCCTGGCGCGATTGCCGGCGGACGTCGTGGCCGAAGATGCGGATCTCCCCGGCCGGCGCGTCGTAGAGCCGGGTGATCAGCGAGAACAGCGTCGTCTTGCCGGCGCCGTTGGGGCCCAGCAGCACCGTGAAGTCGCCCTCGGCGATGTCGAAGCCGACATCCTCGAGCGCAAAGGCGCCGCCGAAGCTGTAGGAGATGCCCGCCACCGAAAGCGCCGTCACCGTTGTCCTCCCCTGTTCCGGGGCAAAGCTTAACCCTGCGACGCCACGCGGCGTAAGGGGTACGACACGGCAGTTGCCGGGTCTGTCAGCCAGACTATTATTTGGTGCAGAAAACAGGGAGGAGACCCCGTCATGCGACGTCTGCCACGCCTTGCCGCCTGGGTCCTGCTGCTGGCGCTACCGGCGCTGCCGGCCGCAGCCGGCAGCGGCAACATCTTCGTCAGCAGCGAAAAGGACGATGCCATCGCCGTGCTGGACGGCAAGACCTACGAGGTGATCAAGACTATCGCCACCTCGGAGCGGCCGCGGCACATGCAGTTCAGCCACGACCGCAAGCTGATCTACGCCGCCTGCGGCGAGGGCGAGAGCATCGACATCATCGACGTCGCCACCCTGGAGAAGATCGGCGGCTTCGGCGACATCGAGGACCCCGAGGTGTTCGACCTCAGCCCGGACGGCAAGCTGATGTTCATCTCGCTGGAGGATGACGCCGCCCTGGGCGTGCTCGACCTGGAAAGCGGCGAGATGGTGGCCGAGATCGAGGTCGGCGAGGAACCCGAGGGCGTGCTCGCCTCGCCCGACGGCAGGACAGTTTATGTAACCTCCGAGGTGGCGAACATCGTCCACGTGGTCGACGTGGAAAGCCGCGAGATCCGCGCCAACATCGTCGCCGGCAATCGCCCGCGGCGCTTTGCCATCACCCCGGACGGCAAGGAGCTGTGGGTCTCCAACGAGCTCAGCGGCTCGGTCTCCATCATCGACATCGCCTCCAACAAGGTGCTCGAGGAGATCAGCTTCCTGCCGCGCGGCTTCCGCCCCGAGCAGGTCACGCCGGTGGGCCTGACCATGACCGGCGACGGCAAGACGGTGTTCGTCGGCCTGGGCCGGGCTAACCACGTCGCCGTGGTCGACGCCGAGGCGCGCAAGGTCACCGACTACCTGCTGGTCGGCGAGCGGGCCTGGAACGTCACCCTGGACCGGCCGGAGAAGCGGCTGCTGGTGGCCAACGGCCTGAGCGACGACATCTCCATCATCGACGTCGAGGCGCTGCGGGTGATCAAGTCGGTGCCGGTCGGACGGGTGCCGCACACCATCCTGATCGATGACTAGGGTGCTGTCGGGGCTGCTGCTGGCAGCTCTGATCCTGGGCGCGGCTCCATCCCGCACCGCAGTGGCGGCCGATACGGAACTGGTGATCGGCGTGCTGGAGCGGGCCGACGACGTGCGCTACCGGCGCTCGCGTACGGCCGCGCAGTTCATGATGCAGCCATTGGGCCGGCCGTTCGACGGCGCCAAGGTCGCCCTGCGCGAGCTGAAGTTCCAGGGTCAGGCCGCGGGCGTCGCCTTCAAGCTCGAACGCCTGAAGGCGCGCAGCGTCGCCGAGCTGCAGGCGCAGATCGACGCGGCGGAAGCCGCCGGCATCCGGCTGTTGATCGCCGACCTGCCGGCGGCAGACCTCAAGGCGCTGGCCGAGGCCACGGCCGGCCGCGAGCTGCTGCTGTTCAACGTCAGCGCCCGCGACGACGCGTTGCGCCAAGAGGCGTGCCAGGCGCACCTCATGCACCTGCTGCCGAGCTATGCGATGAGCACCGACGCGCTGGCGCAGTATCTGTCGTTCCGCAAATGGCGGCGGGTACTGTCGCTGGAAGGGCCGCTGCCGGCCGACCGGCAGCTCGCCGCCGCCTTCGCCCGGGCCGCCAAGCGCTATGGCCTGAAGTTCGTCGACCGGCGGCCGTTCAAGCTCTCCAACGACCCGCGCGAGCGCGAGCTGCACGACATCGACCTGCTGACGGTGGGCGCGGACTACGACGTGCTGTTCATTGCCGACAGCGACGGCGAGTTCGCCCGCAACGTGCCCTATCACACCGTGGCGCCGCGGCCGGTGGTGGGCAGCGAGGGCCTGGCGCCGCTGGCCTGGCACTGGTCGTGGGAGCGCCACGGCGCGCCGCAGCTCAACCGGCGCTTTCAAAAGAAGGCGAAGCGGCAGATGCGCGACGTGGACTGGGCGGCGTGGCTGGCGGTGAAGGCGATCGGCGAGGCCGCCCTGCGCACCGGCGGCGGCGATTTCGCCAAGCTGCGCGCCTATCTGAAGAGTCCCGACCTCGTGCTCGACGGCTTCAAGGGCAACCGGGTCAACTTCCGGCCCTGGAACAACCAGTTGCGCCAGCCGATCCTGCTGGCGACGCACAACTGGGTGGTCGAGCGGGCGCCGATCCCCGGCTTCCTGCACGAAAAGAACGACCTGGACACCCTGGGCTACGACGAGCGCGAAAGCCGCTGCCGGTTTTAGGGGTTGCGCCACACCCTTTGAGACGGCCGCTGTGCGGCCTCCTCAGGATGAGGGCTGTGTTTACCTCGTCCTCATCCTGAGGAGGGCCCCACGGGTCGGGCTTCGCCCGCCCGAGGACAAGCTCCGGCCCGTCTCGAAGGATGAAGGCCCGGGTCAGGCCTCCAGCGTCAGCGGCAGCTCGCGCAGGCGCTTGCCGGTGGCGGCAAACACGGCATTGGCCACGGCCGGGGCGATCGGCGGCAGCGCCACCTCGCCGACGCCGCCGGGATGGCCGCCACCGGGGACCAGCACGGTTTCCACCTTCGGTGCCGTCGCCAGCCGCACCATCTCGTAGTCGGGAAAGTTCTCCTGCTCGATCCGGCCCTGATCGAGGGTGATCTCGCCGTAGAGCGCCGCCGTCAGGCCGAAGATGATGCCGCTCTCCATCTGCGCCTCGATGGTGTCCGGGTTGACGACGATGCCGCTGTCGACCGCGCACCAGACCTTCTCGACCATGAGCTCGCCGTCGGCGACGCTGACCTCCGCCACCTCGGCGACGATGCTGCCGAAGGACTCGTGCAGGGCGATGCCCAGGCCGCGGCCGGCCGGCAGCGTGCGGCCCCAACTGGCCGCCTTGGCGGCGGCATCGAGCACGGCCCGGTGGCGCGGACTGTCGCCCAGCAACGAACGGCGGAACTCGTACGGGTCGGCCCCCGCCGCGTGCGCCACCTCGTCGATGAAGCTCTCGAAGAAGAAGGCGTTCTGCGAATGCCCGACGCTGCGCCAGAACCCGACAGGCACCGGCGCCTGGTGCCAGTTGTGGGCGACCTTGCAGTTGCCGAGCGCGTAGGGCTGCTTGAAGGCGCCGGCCGCGTTCATGAAGGTCGAGGCCCCGTTGCCGCCGCCGAACGGCAGCACGCGCTCGCCGAACTCGTACTCGGTCGACTGGCTCGCCAGGCGGACGTCCCACGCCAGAAGCCCGCCGCTGCCCGACAGACCGGCGCGGAACCGGGCGCGTGCCATCGGCCGGTAGACGTCGTTCTGCATGTCCTGCTCGCGGCTCCAGGTCAGCTTCACCGGCCGGCCCGGAAACGCCTTGGCCACTTGCGCCGCCTGGACGATGAAGTCCTTCTCGGCCCGGCGGCCGAAGCCGCCGCCCAGGTAGGTGGTGTGCGAGGTGACGGCGTCCTTCTCGACGCCGGCGCCTTCGGCGGCACCCCAGATCGCCACCGTCGGCGACTGCGTCGGCGACCAGATCTCCGCCGTGCCGTCCCGGTTGACCAGCACCGTCGCGTTCATCGGCTCCATGGTGGCATGGGCGAGATAGGGCACGCCGTACTCGGTCGCCACGGTGCTGGCGGCACCGGCGAACCCGGCGTCGATGTCGCCGACCTCCTCGAACACGTGCGTCGGTTCGCCATCGAGACTGGCGGCAAGCCGTTGCGCCAGGGCCGGGCTGGAGGTCGCGGCGGCATCCGGCGCCTCGACCGTGACCGGTAGCGCCTTGGCGGCCTCGAACGCCCGCCAGGTGTTGTCGGCGACGACGGCGACGCCGCCCTCGACCTCGACCACGCCGACCACGCCCTTCATGCCGGCGACCGCGGCGGCGTCATGACCGGTGATCCGGCCGCCCTTCACCGGGCAGTGCTTGACCGCGGCGTAGAGCATGTTGTCGGCACGGACGTCGACGCCAAAGTCGGCCTGGCCCATGACCTTGGCGGGAATATCCAGCCGCGGCTGTGCCTTGCCGACCAGGCGGAATTCGTTGGCCGGCTTCAGTGCCGGCTCGGACGGCGGTTCCAGCTCGCCGGCGCGCCTGGCCAGCTCGGCGTAGCTCAGCCGCGTGCTGCCGTCGGGATGGACGACGAAGCCGTCCACGGCGCGGCAGCCGGCCTTGGCCACATCCCAGCGCTCGGCCGCGGCGGCGATCAGCATCTGCCGCGCCGCCGCGCCGGCCTGGCGCAGCGGCACCCAGGCGTCGATCACGCTGGTGCTGCCGCCGGTGCCGACGTAGGGGATGGAGGCGGCGATCTTGGAGACCACCCAGCGCATCGGATTGCCCTCGGCGTGCAGCAGGCCGGCGCCCTCCAGCATCAGCGCGTAGTTGGTGTAGACACCGTGCATGTCGGGATGCTCGACGCTGACCCGGTCGAGGCCGACCTCGAGCTCCTCGGCCACCAGCATCGGCATCGCCGTGGTGATGCCCTGGCCCATCTCCGCCCGCGGCACGGCGACGGCGATGGTGCCGTCCGGCTCGATGCGGACCCAGGCGTTCAGCGCCACGGCGCCGTCCTGGCCGCCGTTGGCAAAGTCCTCGGGCATGCCGGTGCCGGCGCGCGACAGCAGGCCGACGCCGATGGCGGCGCCGCCGGCCACGGTGGCGCCGGTGATCAGGAAGGCCCGGCGGGTGATCTTCTTCCAGCGCTTGGGCTGGGCGGCGTTGGCCTTGTCCGCCATGGCTCAGGCCTCCCTCTGCAGGCGCGCGGCGTCGTGGATCGCCGCACGCACCCGGTTGTAGGTGCCGCAGCGGCAGACGTTGGTCATCGCCTCGTCGATCTCGTCGTCGCTGGGCGACGGGTTCTCCGCCAGCAGGGCCGCCGCCGCCATCAGCATGCCGGACTGGCAATAGCCGCACTGCGGCACCTGGTGCTTGATCCAGGCCTGCTGCACGGCATGCAGGCGCTCGCCCCGGGCCAGCGCTTCGATCGTGGTTACCTCGCGCCCGTCGGCCTCGCCGGCCTGAAACGAGCAGGAGCGCACGGCTTCGCCGTCGATGTGCACGGTGCAGGCGCCGCAGGCGGCGACGCCGCAACCGAACTTGGTGCCGGTGAGCCCCAGCTCATCGCGCAGCACCCAGAGCAATGGCATCTCCGGCTCGACGTCGAGCGAGACGGCCTTGCCGTTCAAGCGAAAGGATATGGCCACGTCCTTGTCTCCTGAGGATTGATCCCGCCGTGGCGGATCGGCTATTTAAGTGGACACGTGTCCGCAATAAATGGACAATTGTCCGGTTGTTGTCAATGTCGGCATCGATCAAAAATCCGTCCCCGCTCCGGGCCCCCGAGAGCCCGTTGCCGGACCTGCCCGAACTGGGCCCCATGCTGGCGGATTACGCCGGCAACCCGCACGAGCGCGCCGATGCCGCCCGCCATCGCGCCGCGATCCTGGCCGCCGCACGCGAGATGATGCGGGGCGCCAGCGTGCACGACGTGACGATGAAGGAAATAGCGCGCCGGGTCGGCATCGGCCAGGGCACCCTGTACCGCAAGTTCCCGACCAAGGCCTACCTGGCCGCGGCGATCCTGGCCGAGGACCTGCTGGAGATCGACGCCGCCCTGCACGCCCGGGCGGCGGACGGCGATGGCGAGCTGCTGTTCTGGTTCGTCGACCGCATGGCCCGCTTTGCCGGCGGCCACGCCGACCTGATCGCCACCAGCATGACCAAGGAGAACAAGCGCCCCGGCTGGTACGAGCACACCGCGCCGGTGCAGTGGCTGCTGACCACGCTGGCGCGCCTGTTCGTCGCCGCCGGCGGCGCCGGGGACGAGGCCCGAGGCCTGAAGCCGGCGCAGATGCTGCTGCCGCATCTGCTGTTCCCCGGCGACATGGCCACGCCGGCGGCGCAGGCGGCCTACCGCCAGCGCCTGCAGGACCTCACGCGGCTGCTCGTCGCCGGCTGACCCGCGCCGCGACCAAGCGTCGCTGGCCGGGACTGCCCCCATGCCTTCACCGTGGATCGGCGCTAGGTTCGAACTCCTGCCCCCGCCGCGGGGCGCGCAGCCGACAGGACCCATCGCATGAGCAGCCTTTCCACCATCGTCGCCAAGCACGTCGACGCCACCGTTGCCGAGGCACAGGCCGCGGGTTTTCCGCCCGACGACGTCGCCCGCACCCTGTTGTCCTTCGTCATGCAGATCTGGCGCGAGCATCGCAGCCCGGCCGAGATCGCCGACGAGCTGCGCTATGTCCTCGACAACCTGGACCCCGACGAGGAGTACACCTTCATGCGGCCGTAGAGCCCGTGCTAGAAAGGCCGCCGGAAACGCAAAGCAAGCAAGCGCGGGAGGCCCGAGACATGACCGATCACCTGCTGGAGAGCGTCGATAACGGCGTCGCCATCCTGACCATGAACCGGCCCGACAGCCTGAACGCGCTGTCGGACGAGATGCTGACAGCGATGCTGGAAGCGCTCGACCGGCTGGCCCGCGACGAGAGCGTCGGCTGCGTCGTCCTTACGGGCGCCGGCCGCGGCTTCTGCGCCGGCGGTGACGTCAAGGCGATGGCCGCAGGCACCGAGCTGGCCGCCGATACGCTGGAGGGCAAGGTCGCCAAGCTGCGCCACGCCATGGAGACCTCGCGCCTGCTGCACGAAATGGCCAAGCCGACCATCGCCATGGTGCGCGGCCCGGCCGCCGGTGCAGGCCTGTCGCTGGCGCTGGCCTGCGACCTGCGCATCGCCTCCGACACGCTGAAGATGACCACGGCATTCGCCAACGTCGGCTACTCCGGCGACTTCGGCGGCAGCTGGTACCTGACCCAGCTGGTGGGCACGGCCAAGGCGCGCGAACTCTACTACCTGGCGCCGGTGCTCGACGCCGGACAGGCGCAGGCCCTGGGCCTCGTCAACCAGGTCGTCGCCGACGCGGAGCTGGAGGCGACGACGATGGCCGTCGCCGGCCGCCTCGCCAACGGCCCGCGCGTCGCGCTGGCGTACATGAAGAAGAACATGAACGCCGCCGAACAGGGCGCCTTCCATGCCCAGCTCGACCTGGAAGCGATGCACCATTCGCGCGCCGGCATGACCGAGGATCACAAGGAAGCAGCCGCCGCCTTCGTCGAAAAGCGGGCGCCGGTATTCCGCGGCCGCTGAGCGCAACACGCAAGAGATCGCCATGGCAGCGCACGTGCACTCCTTCGCCGACCTGGTCGCGCCCCTGGGCACCGACGAGTTCCTCGGCAGCGTCCACGACAAGCGCTGGGTACACCTGCCCGGCGAGCCGGCACGGTTTGCCGACCTGATGTCCTGGTCCGACCTGAACCGCCTGCTCAACATGCGGGTCTGGACCAACCGCACCTTCCAGATGGCGCTCGACCGGCAACGGGTGCCGCCGGAGGCCTACTGCGAGCCCGGCGTCGACCGCAGCCACCAGCAGACGCTGCTGCCGAACGCGGCCAAGGTGCAGGAATGGCTGGCCCGCGGCGCCTCCGTGGTGCTGAACGAGGTCGAGACACTGCACCCGGTGGTGCAGGACATCGTCGCGATCCTCGAAGCCACGCTGGGGGCGAAGAGCTCGGCCAACATCTACGTCTCCTGGCAGGCCCACCAGGCCTTCGACGCCCACTACGACCGCCACGACGTGTTCGCCCTGCAGGTGCTGGGCGAGAAGAAGTGGAATGTCTACGAGGGCCGCGCCGAACACCCGATCGAGCACCCGGCGTTCCACAACATACCGCAGAGCGAATACGACAAGGCCAAGCGGGGCATCGACCAGCAGGTCACCACCACGCCGGGCGACCTGCTCTATCTGCCGCGCGGCCAGTTTCACGACGCCCTGGCGCAGACCGGCGAGTCGATCCACGTCACCTTCTCCTGTTCCGAGCCCAACGGCCTCGACTGGCTCAATGCCCTGTGGCAGCAGGCGGTCTACGATCCGGCCTTCCGCGCCTACATGCCGCGGGCCGGGCAAGCGGGCAGCGAAGCGGAGATGCGGGCCTATATCGAGCAGCTGCTGAACCGGCTGGCCGGCATGGCCCTGGCGCCGGAATCGCTGCAGCGCCTGCAGGCGATGCGGCAGAACTTCGGCATGGCGCAGCCGCGCTACCGCCTGCCCGACCGCACCCCGCCCGGCCGCTGACGGCGAACACGGGCGGGTCTGAGACCTGCCCCCTGCACGGTTCGTGTGGGTGCTGTAGGGGCGGGTCTCAGACCCGCCCGCGGCTAATTCGTCGCGGCGTGGCGATAGTCCTTGGGCACGAAGAACAGGAAGTCGCGGCGCGCCACGGCCTTATGGCAGTCGTGGCAGAAGGCGACGTCGGCAGCGCTGTCGTCCTCGCTGTCGCCGAGCAGGGAGCCGTCCGGCAGGATCATCCAGTAGCGCCAGTCGGCCGTGCTCGGGCTGTCCCCGGCCGGCAGCTTCTCCATCAGGAACAAGGCGCCGATGAAGACCTCGCCGTCATCGGTCAGGGTGAAACTGTCCTTGGCCAGCACCGCGCCCGGCGGCATCACCGCGCGCCGGCCGCCATAGCCGGCCGTCACCGCCACGTCATTGGCGTAGTTGTTGACGTAGCGGTTGCCATGCGTTGCCGACAGATACGGCCCGGTGTTGTAGCGCCGCCAGTCCAGGTAGGCCGCGGCCACGGGATCGCGCGAGATGGCGTAGCCGTCCCTGGCGTCGCCGGCAATCCGCTGATACAGGCTTTCCGCCGCCGCCGCGGTCACCTCGCCAGGCTTGTCGATCTTGATGTGGGCCTCTTCGGCCCAGGCTATCGTCAGACCCAGCGAGAGCAGATAAGCACCGGCCAGAACTGCGATTGCGCGCTGCATGCTGCCCACATCTCTGTCGGGTCGCACCCGGAAGCGGCCGACCAAGGCCGATCATGGGACGTCATCGGGCGGCGGCAAACCGCAATTGCGCCGATGTCACGCAGCTTTGACCCGGCCACACGATGCGGTGATGCGGCCGCCTCGGGGCTACTCGGCGGCCGCCGCCACCGGCGCCGGCGCCGTCAGCGCCTCGGCCAGGGCCTGTCCGTCCGGATCGGCCAGGGCCGCCCGACGAGCCCCGGCGAGCGCCGCGGCGGCCGCCGCCGGTGCCATCTCGCCGGCCAGGGTCGGCCGAACCAGGGTCGCCATGATGCCGTCGTAGCTGGCGCGGCCACGGCGATGGGTGTCGCTGTAGCCCTTGCGCAGGCCCGCGCACTGCGCCACCTCAAGCGCCAGGGTGCGGTCGAGGCCGGCCGCAGCAACGATCGCCCCCAGCCAGGCGTCGATCGCCGCCTGCTCTTCCTTGTAGCGATAGCCATAAGGCCGCAGCCAGCGCAGCTTCGCCAGGCCACGCAGCATCAGGTAGCCCGAGATCGACGTCGAGGAGACGTGCAGGCCAACATTGAAGCGGGTGAGCCAGCCGCCGCGTTCGGCATTGGCAATGATCGGCCGGGCCAGCCAGGCCGGCAGCAGGGCACAGGCCTCTTCCACGCCCGGCTTGAGGAACTCGACGATACGCACCGGATCGTCGCCGGCGGCGCCGACCTCGGCGCGGATGCGGGCAAAGCGCCCGCCGCGCGTCTTCGCCTGGGCGACCCGCACCAGATCCTCGAACGACATCCACAATGCCAGGTGCCGCGCGGTCTCACGCAGGATCGCGCCATCGCCAGCGCTGTCCGCATCCCTCACTGCCGCCAGCCGGGACAGGTAGCTGCGGGCGTAGCCGGCGCCCTGGTAGTCGATCAGGCGATTGACCCCTTCGCGCAGGATCTCGTGCGCGGCGGCCGGGAAGTCCTGTTCCACGCGCGCCAGCAGCGGTTCCGCCGCGGCCTCGGCGCGGCTCGCCGGGCGCTTGAAATCGCTGTCCGGCCGCACCGCCGGCGCCAGCCCCTCGCGAGCCTGCGCCATGCCGGCGTCGAACGCCGCCAAGCTGCGGTCGACGGCGACGCCGTGCGCCCGCACCGCCTCGCGGAAGCGCTCGACCGGCACCGGCAGGCAGTCGGCGCCGGCGATCGCGCCGAGCAGTACGGCGTTGATCACGCTGGCATGGGCCTGGGCCAGCGCGTTCATGTCGAACATCACCGTCTGCCGGGCCAGTTCCGGCGCCGCCTGGGTCACCCGTTCGCCGTCGAAGCGGTCATCGGCCATCGCCGTGCGTTCGTTGATGGCGTAGACCCGGTGGGTCGAGGCGATCAGGGTGGTGAAGTCGGGCGTGACGAAACCGTTCTGCATCGCCCGGCCGGCCTCCACCAGCTCGCTGGCGACCATCACGTCGACGTTGCCGGGCACCGGGTACAGCGACATCACCGGGCGCCGGCTGGCCACGTCCGCGCCGGCCGGCGCCGCCATCTCGATGTAGTAGGTGGTGGCACCGGTGCGCTGGGCGACGCCGGGGATCGACGTGCTCTGCACCACCAGTCCTTCGGCCTGGGCCGCGGCGACGATCCAGCCGGCGAGCACGCCGCCGCCCTCGCCGCCCATGGCGGCGATCAGCAACGTGGTCGGACGTTCGCCGCTCATGCCGCCGCCCCGTTCAGGGCGCCGATCACGCGTCCGCGCAGACGATGCAGGAAGCGATCGAAGCGGTTGGGGTTCTGGATCAGTTCGGCCCGGTAGAACGACGGACAGAGCACCGCGGCATGCGAGACCTCGCCACAGACGCCGCAGCCGACGCAGGTCTCGATCACCGTCGCCACCGGGTCCTCGCGCAGCGGGTCCGGGTTCGGTTTGATGGTCAGCGACGGACAGCCCGACAGGCGGATGCAGGAGTGATCGCCGGTGCAGGTCTCGTCGTCGACGCCGAACTTCTCCTTCACCACCCGCTTGCCGCTGCGGATCTTCTCGGCAATCTCGGGCCGGATGCGGCGCTGGCGGGCGAGCTGGCACTCGCCCTCGGCGATGATCACCTTCAGGCCCTTCTGCGGCTCGTTCAGGGCCTTGCGCAGGGTCTTGATCATCTTGGCGATGGAATAGGTGCGCACCGTCTTCATCCAGCGCACGCCGAGCCCGCGCAGGGCGTTCTCGATCGACATGCCCGCCTTGGCGCCGAAGCGGCTGCGCGCCGACGAGGGCAGATACTGCCAGCCGGTGGCCGAGCTGTAGCCGTTCTTCATGATCAGCAGCACGCCGTCGTCCTTGTTGAACATGGCGCTGCCGATGCCGTTCACCAGGCCGTTGTGCCAGAAGCCGCCGTCACCCATCACCGAGATCACCCGCCGGCCGAAGTTGGGCGCCACGCCGGCGGCGCTGGCCAGGCCCATGCCGTAGCCGAGCACGGTATGGCCGAGGTTGAACGGCGGCAGGGTGGAGAAGGTATGGCAGCCGATGTCGCAGGCGATGTGGGTCGGGCCGATGTCGCGTTCGAGGATCTTGATGGCGCTGAACACCGGGCGTTCGGGACAGCCGGTGCAGAACGAGGGCGGCCTGGCCGGCACCGGCTCGCCGAGCAGGCTGGCCGCGCGGGCCTTGTGCTGCGCCACCGCCTGCGCCGCCGCGGTCGCCGCATCCAGCTCCACGCCCCGCGGCCGCACCTCTTCCAGGAAGCCGCTGACGCCGCGCAGCATCACCTCGGCGGTGTACTCGCCCGCCATGGGGAACGGACCCTTGCCGATCACCCGGGTGTTCACGTCCGCCTTGCGCAGGATGCTGTTGATCGCCTGCTCGAGATAGTCGGGCTGACCTTCCTCGACCATCAGCACCGCCTGCTTGCCGGCGCAGAACTGCACGATCTCCTCCGGCACCAGGGGATAGGTGACGTTGAGCACCTGCACCGGCACCCGGCTGTTGCCGTAGGCATCGGCCAGGCCGCACTGCGCCAGCGCCCGCAGCACGCCGTTGTACAGGCCGCCCTGACAGATGATGCCGATGTCGTCGAGATCGCCGTCGAACACCTCGTTGAGGCCGTTCTCGCGGACGAAGCGGATCGCCTCGGGCAGGCGCACGTCGATCTTGTGCAGCTCCTGCGCGTAGGTCGACGGCGGCAGGGTGATGCGCGAGTAGTCGAAATCGGGTTTTTCGAGCGGCGCGTTGCGGTTGAACTCGCCGGGCCGGTTGTCCCGGGTCCGGAAGGCGCCGCCGACGTGACAGGCGCGGATCCTGAGCTCGAGCATCACCGGCGTGTTCGAGGCTTCGGACAGTTCGAAGCCCTTCTCCACCATGGCGACGATGGACTCCAGGTCGGGTCGCGGGTCGAGCAGCCACATCTGCGACTTCATGGCGAAGGCGTGGGTGCGCTCCTGCAGGATCGACGAACCTTCGCCGTAGTCCTCGCCGAGGATGATCATGGCGCCGCCGCGGACCCCGGCCGAGGCGAGGTTGGAGAGCGCGTCGGAGGCGACGTTGGTGCCGACCGTCGACTTCCAGGTCACGGCGCCGCGCAGCGGATAGTTGATCGAGGCGCCCAGCATGGCCGCCGCCGCGGCCTCGGAAGTGCAGGTCTCCAGATGCACGCCCAGGTCAGAGAGCAGATCCTCGGCGTCGACCAGCACGTCCATCAGATGGCTGATCGGCGCACCCTGGTAGCCGCCGACATAGCTCACGCCCGACTGCAGCAACGCCTTGGTCACGGCGAGGATGCCCTCGCCTTCGAAGACCTCGCCGTCGCCGAGCTTGAGTTTCTCGACCTCCCGCTTGAAGGAGCGTTCCATCGTTGATCCTCGGCCGCTGCTGCGGTTCTGTTGGGGTGGTGAACAACAGCCGAGCAAACTGCACAAGAAGGCGGCTGTCAACGCGCAGACGGCGGCGTTCCGGTCGCGCTCGACGGCGGCAATGCGGGCAGACTGCCGGACGCCGGCTGTGGCACGGTTGTTGCGACGGACGTACGTTTGACCGGACGCCCGATTGTATCGCGACGAGCCCATGAGCAACGCCAGCCCAACCGCCCGGATCGGCCACAACGGCGGACCGCCGCTCGACGCCGGCCGGCGCTGGCGCGCGCATTGTTGGCAACGGGCGGCAAAGCGAGCCTGGTCGCCGCCCCGGCCGGAGGTGGCGCGCCTGCGGATGCGCCAGGCGGCGGCGACCGGCCTGAGCTATCGCCAGCACCAAGCCATCGTCATGCAGGTCGGCCGCAGTCCGCAGGCCGTGTTGTTCCCCTTAAGCGGCACCCTGGTGCGCCGCGAGGCCGGCGAGGTCTGGACCGATGCGGCCGGCGGCGTCGAGCTGCTGCCCGGCGTGGCGGCCAAGCTGGTGGCGATGACGTTGCCGTCGGTGTTCGTCGTGAGCAACCAGGCGGCAGTGGCCGAAGGCCGCCTGAGCGCCGGTCAGGCGCATGGCTACGTGCGGCAGGTCGACGCCTGCAGCAACGGCCGCATCGACGACTACCGGCTATGCCTGGAAACGCGCAACAGCACGAGCCCGCAACGGCTGCCCCGCCCCGGCATGGTGCACGATCTGCTACGTCATCACGGCTTGCCGGCAGCGGCCGCCATCATGGTCGGCGCCTGTAGCGAGGAAGCCGCTTGCGCCGCCGGCGCCGGCCTGGCCGAGTTCATCTATTCAGATAGTTTTTTCCGATAACATACTGAAAAATTTAGCAAACAGCCCTACCAATCGTCGCTGGGATTTTCATCGAGCTGTTCATAGATGACGCGGGCGACGCGCAGCAGATCTTCCCGCGGCAGCTCGGCGACGATGGCGTAGGCCAGGTCTTTCTCGAGCCAGTAGAAGGCCGACAGGTCGCCGCTGCGGTCGTAGCGGAAGGCCGTTTCCTCGTCGCTGCCATTCGCCCGCAGGTAGATCGTCACCCGTTCGCCGCGCGCCGTCTCGTACATCAACTGCGCCGCCGGCTCGCCAGCAGCCGGCAGCAGCCGCCCGCCGACCAGCGAGAAGCCGACCTGGCGCAAGTCCGGCGCCCGCACCGGCGCGCCGATGCGCTTGCTGAGCCAGGCGACCAGGTGCTGCTCCTCGTTGGCGGCAACCTCGACCGGATGCCTGACCTCGACGACGTAGACTCGGTGTGCCGACAGGCTCTCGTTGGCCAGGTCGACATAGGGCTGCCCGCGCCCGAGCAGCGCGTCGCGGCCCAGCCAGCCGGCCCCGAAGCCGACGGCCAGCAGCGCCAGCGCCGCCGCCAGGCGAACCAGCACGCGCATGGCGTCGCCGCGGCCGGGCCGGGCCGCCTGCCGCAAGCGCGCCGGCACGGCCTCTGACAGCACCGGATCGAAGGCCTCGTGCATTGCCTGCAGCTGATCGCGATAGGCGGTCACCCTGGCCGCGTCACAGGGGTTGTCCGTCAGCCAGGCCTCGACCCGCGCCACCTCGGCCGGGGCCAGCTCGCCGTCGACATAGGCGTGCAGATCCCGTTCCGAGATTTCGTGTGCGTCGCTCATTTCACCCTCCTCACGAGGGGGGTCTCGTCGCCCGCCATCAGTCGCCGGAGGCGTTCGCGTCCCCGCGACAACCGCGACATCACCGTGCCCACCGGCACCTCGGTCATCGCCGCCACCTCGGCATAGGTGAAGCCTTCCAGGCCGATCAGCAGGACCACTTCGCGCTGCTCGGCCGGCAGTTCCGGCAACGCCCGGGCCAGATCCCGCAGCGCCATGCGGTCCGGCTGGTTGGCCGGCTGCACCAGCTTGTGCTCGCCCTGCTCGACCGGCACGTCACGCGGCCGCCGGGCGCGGCTGCGCAGTCCGCTGATGAACAGGTTGCGCATCATCGTGAACAGCCAGGGCCTGAGCGCACGGTCGCGTTGCCACAGATGCCAGCGCGAGCAGGCCCGCTCCAGGCAGTCCTGCACGAGGTCGTCGGCGGCATCGGCCGATCCGGTCAGCGCCCGGGCATAGCGGCGCAAACTCGGGATCTCGGCGATCAGTTGATCCCTGTCGCTCATCTGGCTCCCCGGGGCCGCGGCGGCACGGCGGTCGTAACTGGGGTACGCCGACCGGTCGGGATTATTCCCGTCGTCGTCGCAGGCCTTGCCCGCGGGTACGCGGGCCTACGAGCCACCGGACTCCCGCCGGGGCGGCGGCGCGTCCGGCGACCCCGGCGGCGGGTAGGTCAGGCTGTCGCGCAGCGCCGCCCGCCTGGCCGGCGCCATCTCCGGAAACGGCAGCTCGCCCTCCTCGCGCCAGGCCTGGACCTGTGACTGGGCCGCCTCGGCGCGCTCGGCGTCGATGACGTCGTCGCGGCTGAGGTACAGCGTCTGCGCCGGCAGGGCGAGGCCGGTGCCGGACTGCTCGACGATCTCGATCACCCGCAGCAGCACGTCCTCCTTGATGGCGAAGAACTCGTTCCAGTCGGCGGTCAGGGCATAGGCGCGCAGGCGCACGTCGATCGAGGTGTCGCCCAACGAGAGCAGCCGCACGTGGCCGGCATCGTCCGCCAGCTTCGGGTGCGCCAGCACCATCTCGCGCAGTCTGGCGAGGATGAAGCGGACCTGCTCGGGCGTGGTGTCATAACGCAGGCGGACGATGTTCTCGACCAGCATGCGGTCGACGCGCGACCAGTTGACCAGCTGCATGTCGACGAACTGGGCGTTGGGCACCGAGATCACGGTGCGGTCGATGGCGCGGATCTGCGTCGAGCGCATGCCGATGCTCTCGATCGTGCCCATCATCGTCCCGAAGCTGCAGAAGTCCCCGACCCGCACCGGCCGGTCGGCGAACAGGATGATGCCGCCGATCAGGTTCTCCAGCGTCGGCCGCGCCGCCAGCGCCACCGCGAAACCGCCGACACCGAGGCCGGCGAGCAGCGTGACCAGCGGGATGCCGAGGGCGTCCGCGCCGACGAACAGCATCACCAACACAAGCAGCGCGCCGATGATCCGCATCACCATGCGCACCATGTTCGCGTCCAGGCTCTGCCGGTCGATCTTCGGCGAGGCGACGATGCTCTCGGCCACGGCGTTGGGCAGGAGATATCCGAGAAATGCCAGCGACACCGTAGCCGCGGCAACCAAGAGGGCGACAATGACGTTGATCACCGCACCGGTGACATTGAGCTGCTGGGTGATCAAATCGCCCATCGCGTAGATCGACAGCAGGGCGACGATGGGCACCAGGAGCCGTCGCCAGGAACGGCGCGGCTCCGGGATCGCCCGCGCCGTGCGCCGATGCCAGCGACCTACGGCATAGGGAACCAGGATGCCCAAGCTCAACACGGCGGCGATCCCGAACCATTGCCACAGGCGCAGGTTGCGAACCTGCAGCCGCATCCATTGCGGCAGATCCCGCACCCAAAGCAGCCACTTCGGCGGCAGCAGCCGACCGGGGGTCGAGGCGTACGACTCGTAAAGTCCTTCCGTACCGGTGTGGATGTACGGACGGTCGCGAATGATCTGGTAATACTTCGGCACCTCGGCAACCGTCTCCGGGCTGAACAGCCAGGCACCGGCGCGCGGTCCATCGACCACTTGGGTAATCACGATCGAGGTATACGGAAGCCGCCACTTCGTCATGCCGGTGGCTTCCATCTCCGCGGCGTCCGGCACCTCGTCGATGGGTGGCCGCTCAACCCGGTCGAGCACTTCCTTGAGCTTGAGCATGGCCTCGACGGCGACGCTCTCGCGCGCCGCCGGCGGCACCTTGCTGACGTCCAGAGTCTCCAGCGCCCGCGTGAACAGAGCGTCAGCCTCCTGGGCCTGGGCGCGCACCTCGTCTGAGGGGAAGAAGCCTTCCTCGCGCCGGAAGCGGGCCTGCGCCAGCCGCATAGCCTTGCCGCCCCGGCTCATGCTGTCGAGGAAGGTGTTCAAGGTGGCCCGCGGGCTGGAGGTATCGCCGGGTTCAAGCGGATGGCGGACGCCCGGACGCTTGGGCACCGTCAGCTGCGCCGGCTGCGGCGGCAAGGCTTCGCCGGTCGTGGCGTCCGACGGCTCGTCTGCCGCGGCGTCCGATTGCGACTGCGACTGCGCGATGGCTGCGCGCGGCGGCACGGCAGCGAACAGCGTCATAGCAAGGAGCGAGAAAAGCACTGCCCGGCAGGCACTGCGTCCCCGTCCCGCCCGACATTGTCGGATTTTCGAAGTCCGGCTGCTCGACACGCGCTGCCCCCATCGGACTCGTTCGTTGATCGCCACTTGTTCTGCAGTGTGGCGATCCTAAACGCAAGCTCGTAGCAGGAATGCGGCGCGGCAACGGCGATCGCCGCATTGACAGTGGCGCCGCCGCGACTTGATGCTGCGGTGACGGATGCCGGCCGGCGCAACGCCGGCGGGACATGCAGCCAGGGTCGGGTGAGAATGCCACTGCTCGAGATCGACGACCTGCAACGCAGCTTCTACGGCGTCGCCGCGCTGGCCGGGGCGACGCTGACGGTCGAGCCGGGTACCATCACCGGCCTGATCGGACCCAACGGCGCCGGCAAGACCACGCTGTTCAACATCGTTTCGGGGCTGATCAGACCGCACGGCGGCCATGTCCGCTTCGCCGGCCACGACATCACCGGCCAGCGGCCGGAGGCGATCACCCGGCGCGGCCTGGTGCGCACCTTCCAGATCGCCCGCGGCTTTCCCCGCCTGTCGGTGATGGAGAACCTGCTGCTGTATGGCCCGGCCCAACCGGGCGAGCGGGTGTCCCAGGCGCTGTTCGCCGGCGCCGCGGCACGCCGGCGCGAGGCGGAGCTTATCGCCCTGGCCCGCAGCATCGCCGAACGGCTGACCCTGGACGGCGTCCTCGACAACCCGGCCGACGAGATCTCCGGTGGCCAGAAGAAGCTGCTGGAGCTGGGCCGGGCGCTGATGGCCGAGCCGCAGATGATCCTGCTGGACGAGCCGGTCGCCGGCGTCAACCCGACCCTGGCGGAAGCCCTGGCCGGGCATCTGCGCGACCTGCGCGACGCCGGCCATACCCTGTTCGTGATCGAGCACGACATGAACATGATCGCCAAACTGTGCGACCCGGTGATCGTGCTGGCCGAAGGGGTAAAGCTCACCGAGGGCAGCTTCGCCGAGATCGCCGCCGACGAGCGCGTGCAGGAGGCCTACATGGGCCGGCGCGCGCGGCGCGCCTGAGCGGAGGACCGGGCGGCGTGAGCGGACGACTGGTTGCGGAAAAGCTGATTGCCGGCTACTCGGCCGCCGACATGATCCTCAAGGGCGTGTCGCTGCGCGTCGACCCCGGCGAGATCGTCTCCGTGATCGGCCCCAACGGTGCCGGCAAATCGACCTTCTTCAAGGTCGTCGCCGGCCTGCTGCCGGCCCGCGAAGGCCAGGTCAGCCTGGACGACCAGGTCATCACCGGCCTCGACGCGCGCGGCATCGCCAGCCTGGGCGTGGCGTTCGTGCCGCAGGAGCAGAACGTGTTTCCCTCGCTCAGCGTGCAGGAGAACCTGGAGATGGGTGGCTTCATGGAGCCGGCCCGGACGCGCCAGCGGATCGACGAGATATTCGGCCGGTTCCCGGAGCTGGCGGAAAAGCGCCGGCGGCTGGCACGGACCCTGTCCGGCGGCCAGCGGCAGATCCTGGCCATGGCGACGGCGCTGATGGTCGAACCCAAGCTCCTGCTGCTGGACGAGCCGTCGGCCGGCCTGTCGCCGGCCGCGGCCGAGCGCCTTTTCGAAACCATCTTGGCGATCAACAGGGATCGTGTTTCGATTGCCATGGTGGAGCAGAACGCCCTCGAAGCGCTGAGCATCTCCAGCCGGGCCTACATCCTGGTGGACGGCCGCAACATGCGCGACGGACAAGCCGCCGAGCTCGCCGCCGACCCGGAGGTACGGCGGATCTTCCTCGGCGGCTGAACAACACGCCGCCGGCCGGCAGTCGGCACGGCGACGACAACGGGGAGAGGCACGATGACCAAGCAGACGCGACAGTTCAGCCGACGCACCGCGCTCAAGGGCGCCGCAGCCGCCAGCGCCCTGCTGGCGGCACCCGCCATCGTCCGCGCCCAGGGCCGCGCGCCGGTCCTGGCGACGCTGACGCCGCTGACCGGCGCCGGCGGCTCCTATGGACCGTCGATGCGCGGCAGCGCGGTCGCCGTGGTCGAGGCGGTCAACGCCGCCGGCGGCCTGTTCGGCCAGGAGGTCAAGCTGGTCAGCGGCGACACCCAGACCAACCCCGAGGCGGCCGTGCGCGCCGCCCGCAAGCTGATCGACGTCGACCAGGCAATGGCGATCTGTGGCACCTGGGCGTCGGCCTGCACCACCGCGGTCGCGCCGCTGTGCTGGGAGAGCAAGACCATGCTGGCCTGCGTCTCCGGCGCCGACAGCATCACCAAGCTGCCGCACCAGGGCTTCATCATCCGCACCCAGCCGGTGGCCAAGCTGCAGATCACCGAGGTGACCAAGTTCATCCTCGCCGACGGGGCACAGAAGCTGGCCTGGATCGGCCCGCAGACACCGTTCGCGCAGCCGTCGATCGACATCATGACCCAGGTCGCCGGTGCCGCCGGCAAGTCGGTGGCCGGGTTGATCTACGAAGCGGACAAGACCACCTACCGCTCGGAGGTCGACAAGATCCTGCGGCAGAAGCCCGACTACATCATGCTAGGCGGCTATACGCCGGACTCCATCGTCGTCCTGCGCGACCTCTACCGGGCGGGCTACGAAGGGATCATTTTGGGCCCGGCCTACGCGGTCAACCGCAAGCTGCTCGACGCCCTGCCGCACGAAGTCACCCAGGGCGTGCGCACCTATGCCCCCTCGCCCGACGTGAACTCGTCGGCCTACAAGCGGGTGCAGGCGATCCACGGCACCCAGGACGTCGATCCCTACACCACCCAGGTCTACGACCATGCCACCCTGTTGCTGCTGGCGGCAGCGGCGGCCGGCAAGGCCGATGGCGCGGCGATGCGCGATGCCGTGCGCTCGATCAGCCAGGGCGACGGAGCGCCGGTGGACAACGCGGTCGACGGCATCAAGGCGTTGTCGCAGGGCAAGCAGATCAACTACGCCGGCGCCAGCGGCCCATGTGACTTCGATGCGATCGGCGACATCTCGTCGGCGACCTTCCGCTTCGAGCAGGTCAACAAGGGGCAGTTCGAGCTGCTGAAGATCGTCTAGGCGGGACCAGCGCGCGTTGCTGGAGGAAGTCCCGCAGCTCATCGTCAACGGCGTGGTCGCCGGCACCCTGCTTGCGGTGCCGGCGATCGGCTTTACGGCGATCTTCGCGGTGCTGCGGTTTCCCAACTTCGCCGTCGCCAGCCACGCGACGATCGGCGCCTTCGCCGGCTATGTCGCCAACGTCTACCTTGGCGTGCCGGCGATCGCCGCCGTCGCCGCCGCCTTCATCGTCGCCGGGCTGGTCGGGGTGTTGAGCGACGAACTGGTGCTGCGGCCGCTGCGCCCGCACGGCGCCCTGACCACGGCGATTGCCTCGATCGCCCTGACCCTGCTGCTGGAGAACATGGTCCGCTTCGGCTTCGGCAACGAGCTGCGCGGCTACGACCTGCCGATCTACCGCGACTGGCGGGTCCTGGATGTCCGCATCGGCCCGCAGCAGCTCACCAACATGGCCCTGTCGGTCGGGATCATGGCCATGGTGTTCGCCTTCCTCGCCTTCACGCGGATCGGCAAGGCGATGCGGGCAGTGGCCGACAACCCGATGCTGGCCGGCCTGAAAGGCATCGACGCGGTGCTGATCGGCCGCCTGGTCAGCCTGGTCGGGATGGGCCTGGTCGGCGTCGGCGGCATGCTGATCGGCCTCGATACCTCGATCGACCCGTTGACCGGCTTCCGCGCCATCCTGCCGATCTTCGCCGCCGCGGTGCTCGGCGGCCTGGGCAGCATCCCCGGCGCCGTGGTCGGGGCGCTGGCGATCGGCATCGCCGAGGAGCTGTCGCTGCTGGTGCTGGAGCCGACCTACCGCAGCGCCGTCGGCTTCGTCGCCATCCTCCTGGTGCTGAGCTTCCGCCCGCAGGGCATCCTCGGCCAGCGCCTGGATTGAGCGCGCGATGACCAGCTACCTCATCTCCATCGTCGCCACGGCCGGGATCTACGCCCTGCTCGCCCTCGGCCTGAACGTGATCTGGGGCATGGCCGGGATGATCAACCTGGGCCTGGCCGGCTTCTTTGCCGTCGGCGCCTACGGCTCGGCCCTGGTCACCACCAAGCTGGGCGCACCGATTGCCGTCGGGGTGCTGGTCGGCTTCCTGGTCGCCGCGATCGCCGGGGCGCTTCTGACCCTGACGACGCTGCGCCTGCGCGGCGACTACCTGGCCATCGTCACCCTGGGGTTTGCCGAAGTTGTGCGGCTGATCGCCAGCAACGAGATCTGGCTGACCAACGGCACCGACGGCATCTCCGGCATTCCCGGCCCCTGGCGCGGCGAGCTGACGCCGCTGCAGTTCAACATCGTCTTCTGCGTCATCGCTCTGGCCGTCGTGGCGGCGGCGCTGGTCCTGACCCACCGCCTGCGCAACTCGCCGTTCGGACGAGTGCTGCGCGGGATCCGCGACGACGACGTGGTGGTGCGGGTCGCCGGCAAGCCGGTCAACCGGTTCAAGGTGCAGGCGTTCGCCATCGGCGGCGGCCTGATGGGCGTCGCCGGCGCGCTCTACGGGCACTACACCTCGTTCATCGCCCCGGACGTCTTCCGCCCGCTGATCACCATCTACATCTTCCTGGCCCTGACCGCCGGCGGCACCGGCAACAACCTGGGCGCGGTGGTCGGCGCCTTCGTGGTGCTGGCGATCCTGGAGTCGACGCGCTTCGTCGCCGACCTCGCGCCGGGCCTGGGCGGCGCCCAGGTCGCCGCCCTGCGCGAGATCGCCATCGCCCTGGTGCTGATCCTGGTGCTGCGCTTCAAGCCGTCCGGGCTGATCCCGGAACGATTGCCGCGACACGGCAACCAAACCTCGAGGGCCGAAACATGACACGCCCATCACCGACGGCGCGCTGGCAGCTGCTGCAGGACGTGGTTGCGGCAGCCGCGCGCGCCGGGCAGCCGGCGCCGTTGTTCGCCGCCGTCGATACGGCGCTGGACACGCTGGTCGGGCACAAGCTGTTCACAATCATGGTGCTGGACCAGCAGAGCGGCGAGGCCGAGCGGTTCTACACCAACCAGCCGGACGCCTATCCGGTCTCCGGGCGCAAGCAGATGGTGGATACGCCCTGGTTCCGCCAGGTGATCGGTGGCCAACAGCACTACCTGGGGCGTACGGCGGCGGATATCCGCTGGGCCTTCTTCGACCATGAGCTGATCGAACGGCTCGGCTGCCGCTCGGTGATCAACGTGCTGGCGATCCACGACGGGGTCATCCTCGGTTCGGCCAACCTGCTGCACGAGGAGAACCACTACACGGCCCAGGACATCGACGACTGCCTGCCCTTCGTGCAGCTGCTGGTGCCGGCGTTGCAGCGGCTGATCGGCGCCAAGGGCTGAGCGAGGCACGGAACCTTTATGAACCGCCTCTACGCGCTGCTCGAGCAATACGCCCAGGCCCAGGTCGAGGCCGGCGCGGCGGGCGACGTCACGCGGATCGAAGCCAGCATCTGGGACGAGTTCGGCACCGAGCAGACCGTGTTCGTGCTCGACATGTGCGGCTTCTCGCGGCACGTCCGCGCGTACGGCCTGGTCCACTACATGGCCATGGTCTATCGCATGCGCATGGCGGTAAGGTCGCTGATCGCCGACCACGGCGGCCACATCGTCAAGTTCGAGGCGGACAACTGCTTCGCCCGTTTCCCCGAGCCGGCGAAAGCGATCGATGCCGCCATCGCCATCAACAAGACGCTGGCGCGAAGCAACGAAAACGTACCGGCAGACGCGGTGATCGAGGTGGCGATCGGCATCGACGCCGGCCGCTTCCTGCTGATCGAGGACGACAACCTGTTCGGCGATCCGGTCAACATCGCCAGCCGCCTGGGCGAGGACATCGGCGGCGCCGGCGACATCCTGGTGACCGAGCGCGCGCTCGGTCAGGTCGGCGACCGCGCCTACGAAGCCGCCGCACTGGTCCTGGACGCCTCGGGCGTGACCATCGCCGCCCACCGGATCCGTTACTAGGGCACCTCGCGACGACGGCGACAGGAATTCTTATTCCTGCCAACAGCTTATCCTGGCTTGTTCATCCGGAACGTAGGGCCCGGCCCGAGCGGTGCTCAGTCGCGCGGGATTCCGGAACGCCGTGCCACGACGGCCGGGATGACATCGAAACAAGGAGTCGGGCCCTTGACATGTTGTTATCATGGTACCAAGATAACAACATGTCAAAAACGATCGAACGTGTCCAAACCGGGGTCCGCCTGGAGAAGCGCCTGTTGAAGGTCCTCAAGGGTCTGGCCGAATACCTCGACATCTCCGTCGCCGAGTTGCTCGAAGGCATGACGCTGCACTGCTTCGAGAACAAGCCGCCCTTCTCAGAAGCGACGCTGGCGAAGATCCAGCAGCTCAAGGCGGTCTACGACCTGGACCTCGACGCCTCGGACAGCCACCAGTTGCACGAAGCGGGAACCAAGACATGACGCAGCACTACGAAGCGCTAACCCAGTCGTTCGAAGCGTGCGATCTGGACCCCGCCGCTTTCGGGCATCAGGAGCATGTGGGCGTCGCCTATGAGATGCTGCGGAAGTACGACTTCCTGACTGCCGCGGCCAAGTATGCGGACAGCATCCGGACCATAGCCACCAAAGCCGGTGCGCCGGAAAAGTACAACGCGACGATCACGCTGGCGTTCCTGAGCCTCATCGCCGAACGCATGCAGACCTGCCGGCACGACGACTGCGACGACTTCCTCGCGCAGAACCAGGATCTGATGTCGAAGGATTTCCTGCTGCAACGGTACTCGGCAGAGCGTCTGCAGTCCGATCTGGCCCGTCATGTCTTCCTGATGCCCGACGCCACCCGATAGTACGGCAACACATGCGCAGCCAGCGTCGGCGCCTCGCCGGCGCGCTCACGCCACGAAGACGCCCCTGAAGGCGGGCGCATCGCTCCTGCTTGCCACCCACGTGCTGTCGACGTGCTGTTGCCGCACCGAACGACGTGCGCCCAGCCGCGCCCGATGGCTCAAATCGGCAAAGCGGTGGTGTACTTCACTTCGCCGAGCGAAGACGCGGTAAACTACCGTCCTACCGCTCGCTGGAGGGCCTGATGACAACGACCGTGACGGACGCTGACCAAACGGGACTCACGCCAACGGTCGAACGCTTCGCGCGGCGCTATCCCGATGTTCCCATGGAGGTCATCCTGAAAGAGGACCTGCTGCGCCTCGGCATGTCGATCACACCGGCCGGCCTGGCAGCGGCCAGAGACAAGCGCCAGCAGGCCTATTACCTGTTCAGCTACAACATCAGCGACCACAAAGACATGGGCGAGGAAGTGTCGACCGGCGCGCCGGAAGACGTCTTCTTCCGCGGCGGACCTTACGGTTTTCGCCGCACGTCGGTTCGCGTGGTGCTGAACGACGCCTCGCCATATGCGCTCGACGTCGTCGACGGCAATACCGTGATCACCCAGGATGGCGTTGTCGTCGCCGAGGCGCTCTATCCCGACAAGCCCGCCTACTATGGAAGCAGCTTCGACGACGGTCTGCGCTACGAGCGCGTCGTGCCGCTGCTCTACAACTCCTATGCCTTCATCACCACTTTCCGCGCCTGCCATTACTGGGGCGACAGGGAAGAGTGCAGGTTCTGCGACATCAACTACAACCTGCGCGAAATCCGTCGCCTCACCGGCGAGCACGTCACGGCCGATGCGATCAAGGACAAGCAGAAGGTCGTCGAGGTGCTCGATGCCATGACGCGCGAGCCGGACTCGGCCAACCGGCTGATCACGATCATCATGACCGGCGGCTCGATCGTTCGCCGTGTCCAGGGCGGGCCGGACAACGCCGCCGACTTCAACGCGCCCTACGTGGCGGCGATCCGCGAACGGATCGGTCATCGGGTGCCGATCGTGATGATCACCGAAAGTCAGCCGATGGACCGCCTGAAGGTGCTGCTGGACGCCGGCATCACCTGTCACAACGCCAACCTGGAAGTCTGGGACGAACGTCTGTTCAAGTGGCTCGCGCCCGGCAAGCAGCACTTCGTCGGCTACGAGACCTGGGTGCGCCGGCTCTATGACGCGGTCGAAGTGATGGGCGAAGGCCGGGTCAGCCCAAACATGGTCTCCGGGATCGAAATGGCCAGGCCGCACGGCTTCGAGACGGTGAAGGAAGCGGTGGTCTCAGCCCGGGACGGCTTCGAAACGCTGATGTCCCACGGCGTCATTCCCCACCTCGATACCTGGTGCATCGAGCCGGGCACGCGCCTCGCCGGCAACCCGCCGGTGCCGCTCGACTTCCTCATTCAGGCCGACATCGCCTGGTACGAGACGTGGCGCAAGTACAAGCTGCCGCCGTTCGAAGGCTATGGCCCGATGGGCGCCCCGGGCATTGCCGTCTACGGCAACACCGCCTCGGTGGACATGACGGGTTAGCGCCGCGCCGAGGCACGCGCTGCCTGCCTCACCGGCCGCAAGGCACAGGGGAACCTACGCTGCCTTCACCCCCGTCACCCGCGTCAGCGTCTGCGGGATGAACTCGTGCGCGGCGACGTCGGTGAAGCCGGCCCGCCTGAGATAATCGATGCACTCGCCCTCGGTGTGGGCAAGGCCGGTGGAGTGGCTGACGGCTTCGCTCAGGCCCCATAGGGCCGGCGCCCGCGGCCCCTTGCGGTCGTCGTCCAGCATCTCGCCGATCAGGTGATACTCGCCGCCCAGCAGCAGGGCGTCGTGCACTCGGCTCACCACGCCGGCGATGATCTCGCGGCTGTATTGCGGCAGGTTGGACGCCATGATGGCGACGTCGGCATCTTCCGGCAGCGGGTCGCGGGTGAAATCGCAGGGCTCGGCGCCGACCCGGTCGGCGACGCCGTTGTCGGCGATGAAGGTGCGCGTGACCTCGACCACGGGCGGGAGGTCGAGCACCACCGCGGTGATTTCCGGGTAGGTCTTGGCGGCGACGATGCAATAGCAGCCGGAACCGCCGCCCAGGTCCATGATGCGGCGGCGGCCTGAAAGGTCGACCTGGCGGTGAAACCGGCGCGCGGCGCCCATGCCGATGGAATAGGTCGCCTCGTGATAGCGCCGTGCGCTCTCCACCGTGAACTCGGCGTCGTACATCCCCAGGACGCACCAATCCTCGCGCGGCAGGCGCAGGTTCTCGGTCAGCCTGCCCCAGCCGTCCCAGCGCGGCTTGGAGAACAGCATCCACGGCCCGGCATAGCTCGGCTTGCCCTCGACCAGGAAGCGATCGACGTCGGCAGCGTTGCGGAAGTGCTCGCCGTCGCGGCTCAGCAGCTCCATCGCCACCAGCGCCGTCATCAGCCGCTCGGCGTTGAGCGGATCGATGCCCATGGCGCCGGCCGCCGCCTCGATGCTGTCGTGGCCCTGGTCGATGGCCGTGAACAGGCCAAGCTCGACCGCGCTCATCAGCGCCGCCGACTCCCAGAAGCCCTTCATGATGCCCTGCAGGCGGACGGTATCGACGCGCGCCTCGCTCATGCTCCCCCCTCCCGGTCGCGCCGGCTCAGTGCCGGTAGTCCGGCTCTTCGCGATCGAGGCGGCGCATCCAGGCGCCCAGCTCCATTTCGCCGTAGCCGGCAAAGCGCAAGGACACCGGCTTGCCCTGCCGGTAGCCCTCGAGCAGGTTTTCCGGAATGCGGTTCAGTTCCGCCGTGCCGCCGGCCTGGGCCATGATCTGGATCTTGCAGGCCCGCTCCAGGTTGTACATGTGGAAGAAGGCCTCGCCGACCGTCTCGCCGACGGTGAGGGTGCCGTGGTTGCGCAGGATCATCATGCGCATTTCGCCCAGGTCGGCGACCAGGCGCTGCTTCTCGTCGGCATCCAGCGCCAGCCCTTCGTAGTCGTGGTAGGCGACGCCGCCGTACTGGAACAGGTTGAACTGCGACAGTGGCAGCAGGCCTTCCTTCTGACAGCTCACGGCAACGCCGCTGTCGGTATGCAGATGCACCACGCAACGGGCGTCGTCGCGCGCCTCGTGCACGGCGGAATGAATGATGTAGCCGGCGTAGTTGATCTCGTTGGGCTCGTCGTCGTCGACCTTGTTGCCTTCCAGGTCGATCTTCACCAGCGACGAGGCGGTGACCTCGTTGTACATCAGGCCGAAGGGGTTGATCAGGAAGTGATGGTCGGGCCCCGGCACGCGGGCCGAGATGTGGGTGTAGATCATGTCGTCCCAGCCCATGCGGGCGAACACCCGATAGACCGCGGCGAGCTTGACCCGCTGCTCCCATTCCTCGTTCGTGACGGTATTCGACCGATCCACCATGGCCGCCATGGACATGGCTTTCCTCCTTCGTTGGCTTTGGCGTTTGCGGACCGAGCGTGCGCCGTCGGCGCAGGGCTGTCAAACTGGCGGCAAAACCGGGAGGCAATGCCATGACCAGCGAAGCGAGCGGCGATCTCAGCGACGGCCGGGTCGGCCTGATCCACTACGACTCGGCCAACCCGTTCGAGTTCTTCCACATCCTGCAGGGCGAGGCCGGCGACCCGCAGCCGATGTTCGGCTGGCTGATCCTGCCCGATACCCCGGCGCGCGAGCCCATGCCCTGCGTGGTCTGCTGCCACGGCAGCCTGTCCTGGCGCGGCCATCACCACGAGTACATGGTCCGCTTCCTCGAGGCCGGCATGGCGGTGTTCCGGGTGCACAGCTTCGACGCCCGCAACGTGCAGAGCGTGGTCGCCGACCAGATGGCAGTGACCATGGCGATGATGCTGAGCGACTGCTACCGGGCGCTGGCGCTGCTGCAGACGCATCCGCGGATCGACGGCGAGCGCATCGGCATCACCGGCTGGAGCCTGGGCGGCGGCGTCGCCCTCTATGCCGCCTGGGAACCGCTGCGCGAGCGGCTGATCGACGGCGACGTTCGCTTCGCCGCCCACCTGCCGGTCTATCCGGCCGCCCACATCCGGGGCGAAGACAACCGCTGGACGTCGGCGCCGGTCCGGGTCCTGCACGGCGCCGACGACGACTATACCCCGCTCCGGTTCGTCGAGGATCTGATAAGCGAAATCAAACCGTTAGGCGTCGATATAGATGTGATTTCTTATCCCGGCGGACACCACTCGTTCGACTCCATCGAGCCCCTGACCTGGCTGCCCGACGCCATCCGCCTGGGCCGCAGCACGACCAAGATCGATACCGACGGGCAGATGTACGTGGAGGGGTCGGACGGCAGCCGCTACGCCGCCAACACCCGCGAGGACCGGGCCGCCGGGTTCCGGGCGACGCGCAACGTCGGCGCCCACATCGGCGGCAACTGGGCCGCCCGGCGCCGCTGCTTCGACGACGCCACGGCCTTTTTCGCCGCGCATCTGCTATAACGGCGGCCAGACAACAAGAACACGCGATATCGGGAGGCACGCCGTGCCCGCACACGCCGAAATCCCTTACGGCGCCTACTGGTCGACGCCGTTCTGCCGCTGGCAGGGCAGCCTGGCGCACCTGCACAGCCTGCAGTTCGCGGCCCACGTCGCCCGCGACGAGCTGGCCCGGCGGGAGATCCCGCTGGACGCCGTCGATCACGGCGTGCTCGGCCTGACGGTGCCGCAGCAGCAGTCGTTCTACGGCATGCCCTGGGTGACCGGCCTGCTCGGCGCCGAAACGGTGACCGGACCGACGGTGTCCCAGGCCTGCGCCACCGGCGCGCGCAGCCTGCTGGCGGCAAGCCAGGAGATCCAGGCGGGCCTGGCCGGGGTCAGCCTGGTGCTGACCACCGACCGCACCTCCAACGGCGCGCATGTCTACTATCCGGCGCCCGGCGGCCCGGGCGGCACGGGTGCGCACGAGGACGTCGTGCTGGACAACTTCAACTGCGACCCGTTCGCCGGCAACGCCATGATCGAGACGGCGGAGAACGTTGCCGCCAAGTACCAGATCGGCACCGACGAGCAGCACGAGGTGGTGCTGCGCCGGCACGCCCAGTACCAGGATGCGCTGGCCGACGACCATGCCTTCCAGAAGCGCTACATGACCCTGCCGTTCGCCGTGCCCGATGCCCGTTTCCGCCGGTCGGTGGCGGCGCTCGACGGCGACGAGGGCGTGGTCGAGAGCACGGCCGAGGGCCTGGCCAAACTGCGGCCGGTACGACCCGACGGAACCATCACCTTCGGCGGCCAGACCCACCCCGCCGACGGCGGCGCCGGGGTGATCGTCACCGGCCCGGACCGGGCGGCCGAGCTGGCCGTCGACCGGAACATCCGGGTGCAGCTGCTCGGTTTCGGGCAGTCACGCACCGACAAGGGCTACATGCCGCAGGCGCCGGTCGAGGCGGCGCGGCGGGCGCTGGACAACGCCGGCCTGGCGATCGGCGAGATCGACGCGGTGAAGTCGCACAACCCGTTCGCCGTCAACGACATCGTCTTCAGCCGCGAGACCGGCTTCCCGCTCGAGCGGATGAACACCTACGGCTGCTCGCTGATCTGGGGCCACCCGCAGGGGCCGACCGGCCTGCGGGCGATCATCGAGCTGATCGAGGAGCTGGCCCTGCGCGGCGGCGGCCGCGGCCTGTTCCAGGGCTGCGCCGCCGGCGACACCGCGATGGCGGCGGTGCTCGAGGTGACCGGGCGCGGCAGGCACTAGGTCGAACGCCCTGCCTGCGTCCGGGGAGAGTCAAGGAGACGAAACCAGTATGCCGGTCGACCAACGCGCTTTCCGCGACGCCATGGGCTGCTTTGCCACGGCCGTGACCGTGGTCACGACGATGACGGACGACGGCCGCCCGGTCGGCGTGACCGTGAACTCGTTCAACTCGGTGTCGCTCGATCCGCCCCTGGTGCTGTTCAGCCTGGCCCGCTCCGCCTCCAACCTGGAGCAGTTCACCGCCGACGGGCCGTTCGCCGTCAACGTCCTGCGCGCCGACCAGGAGCATATCTCCAACGGCTTCGCGACCCGCGGCGACAGCCACTTCAGCGAGCTCGAACACGAGATCTCGGAGCTCGGCTGCCCGCTGGTGCCGGACGCGATCGCCGTGTTCGAGTGCGAACCCGAGGCGGTCCACGACGGCGGCGACCACGTGATCATCATCGGCCGGGTCAACCGGGTACGCCACCAGCCGGACGATGCCCCCCTGCTCTACTACCGCGGCCGCTACGCCGCGGTGCGTTAGGACCCGTTGGGATCGGGTTCAATCGCGAGCTGTTGACCCCGGCTTCCGCCGGGTTTCAGGCATCAACTAGGGAAACCCCGGCGGAAGCCGGGGTCAACGGTTTGCGTCGCGCCGCGATCCGGCGACCCGCGCGCGTCAGTCCTGCTGCTGGTGGTAGATCAGCTCACGCACGCGGAAGCCCTCGGCTTCGAGCTGTTCCTCGATCTTGCCGACGTGTTCGCGGTCCAGCGTTTCGACGACGATGTCGACCTCGGCCAGCTTGGCCGGCACGTCGGGGAACATGCGCTGGTGCTGGACTTCCAGGATGTTGCCGTTGGCGGCGCCGATGATCCCGGCGACGGCGGCGAGCACGCCGGGCCGGTCGCTGATCTCGATGCGCATGCGGGTGATGCGGCCGTCGCGGATCAGCTCGCGCATCAGGATCGACGACAACAGCCGGCTGTCGATGTTGCCGCCCGACAGGATCAGCCCGACGGTGCGGCCGCGGAAGGTCTCCGGGTAGGCCAGCAGCGCCGCCAGCGGCGCCGCCCCGGCGCCCTCGACCACGGTCTTCTCGATCGTCACCAGCAGGCTGATCGCCCGCTCGATCTCGCTCTCGCGCACCAGCAGAACATCCTTCACCCGCTCGCGCGACAGCGCCAGGGTGAGCTTGCCCGGCGCCTTGACGGCGATGCCTTCGGCGATGCTCTGGCCGCCGCATTCGCCCGGCGTCCCGTCAAAGGCCTGGCGCATGGAGGGATAGAGCTCGGTCTCGACCCCGACCACCGTGACCTCGCCGCCCAGGCCCTCGGCGGCGACCGCGCAGCCGGCGATCAGGCCGCCGCCGCCGACCGGCACCAGCAGCGTGTCGATATCGGGCCGCGCCGACAGCATCTCCAGGGCCACGGTGCCCTGCCCGGCGACGATCAGCGGGTCGTCGTAGGGGTGGATGAAGGTCAGCTTCTCGCGCTTTGCCATGTCGTGGGCAAAGGCGGCGGCGGCATCGAGGCTCTCGCCCTCGAGCAGCACGCGCGGCCCGAAGTGCCGGGTCTGGCGCACCTTCACGTTGGGCGTGCCCTGCGGCATGACGATCGTCGCCGGGATGCCGAGGCGCTGCGCGTGATAGGCCACGCCCTGGGCGTGGTTGCCCGCCGACATGGCGATCACGCCCCGCCGCCGGGCCGCCTTCGGCAGGCTGAGCAGCTTGACCAGGGCGCCGCGGTCCTTGAACGAGCCGGTAAACTGAAGATTCTCGAACTTCAGGTAGACTGTAGCGCCGGTGATCTCCGACAACGTGCGCGCATGCAGACAGGGCGTGTCGACGATCACCCCGGCAAGTTGCGCCGCCGCCGACCTGATATCGCTGATGTCGAGACTCATGCCGCATCTTCATGTCCCCGCCGACCGACGGCAAGCGCGGCGCGTGGCGGCCCGGTCGGGTGCTGACGCTTAGGCCATGCTGACACCCGATCCGAGCTGGCAGATGTGGCTGGTGTTCGCCCTGATCGGCGGCGCCATCGTCCTCTACGCCAGCGAACGGTTCGGCCTGGAACAGATCTCCTTCGTCCTGATCGTGCTCCTGATGCTGCTGTTCTACGTGGCGCCGGTGGAGATCGCGCCGGGCGTGAAGATGCGGCCTCGCCAGCTCCTGGCCGGCTTCGCCGAGCCGGCGCTGATCGCCATGTTGTGCCTGATGGTGGTCGGCCAGGGGCTGATTCGCACCGGCGCCCTGGAACGGCCGATCCACTACCTGACCGCCGCCGGCTGGCGCCGGCCGCTGCTGTTCACCGCCGCGGCACTGGTGGCAGTAGGCAGCCTGAGCGCCTTCGTCAACAACACGCCGGTGGTGGTGATGTTCATCCCGCTGATGGCGGCGCTGGCGGAACGGCTGAACCACGCGCCGAGCCGGCTGATGATGCCGCTGAGCTACACCGCCATCCTCGGCGGCATGACGACGCTGATCGGCTCCGGCACCAACCTGCTCGCCGCCGGGACGCTGACCGGGATGGGCCTGCCGCCGATCGGCTTCTTCGACTTCGTCGTGCCCGGGCTGCTGCTCGCCGGGGTCGGCCTGGCCTACGTGCTGCTGGTGTTGCCGCGACTGCTGCCGGAACGGGCCGCCTATACCCAGGAGTATGTCGGCGACGGCAAGCAGTTCATCGCCCAGATGCGGGTGCCGCCCGGCAGCGCGTTGGACGGCCTGGCCGCGGTCGGCGGCATGTTCCCCAAGCTCGACGACATGACCGTGCGGCTGGTCCAGCGCCGCGGCAACGCCCTGCTGCCGCCGTTCGAGGAACTGGTGCTGCGCCCCGGCGACATCGTCGTCGTCGCCGCCACCCGGGCCGCCCTGACCAAGGCGGTGCAGGAGACGCCCGGCGTGCTGGGCGACCAGACCGACGGCGGCGGCGACGCGCTGCTGGCCGAGGTCATGGTGTCGCCCGGCTCGCGCCTGATCGGCCGCAACCTGCGGCAGATCGGCTTCCACTTCCACACCGGCTGCGTCGTCCTCGGGGTGCAGCGGCGCTCGCGGATGCTGCGCGCGGGCATGGACGACATCCGCCTGGAGGCGGGTGACGTCTTGCTGGTGCACGGCCCGCGCGACCAGGTCCGCGCCCTGCGCAACAGCCGCGACGTGCTGCTGATGGAGTGGTCGGCGCACGAGGTGGCGGTGCACCGGCGGTCCCGGCGGGCGCTGGCGATCTTCGCCGCGGTGGTCGCCCTGGCGGCGACCGGGGTGCTGCCGATTGTCATCGCCGCCGCCCTGGGCGCGGCGGCGATGGTGGCCGCCGGGTGTTTGAACCTGCACCAGGCGATGCGGGCGGTGGACCGGCGGGTGGTGTTCCTGGTCGCCGCCGCCCTGGCCATGGGCGCGGCCCTGCAGGCGACCGGCGGGGCCGCCTTCCTGGCCCGTCTGCTGGTCGACGCGACCGCCGACTGGGGCGCGCCGCTGGTGCTGTCGGCGCTGTTCATCCTGATCGCCGCCCTGACCAACGTGATCTCCAACAACGCCACGGCGGTGCTGTTCACGCCGATCGCCGTCAGCACGGCGCTGGAGCTGGGGGCGCCGGTCCTGCCCTTCGTCTATGCCGTGATCTTCGCCGCCAACTGCTCGTTCGCCACGCCGATCGGCTACCAGACCAACCTCCTGGTGATGGGGCCCGGGCACTATCGCTTCCAGGACTTCCTGCGCGGCGGGATTCCGTTGATCGTGCTGCTTTGGGCCGTGTTCTCGCTGTTCGCTCCCTGGTATTATGGGCTCTAGCAACAAGCATGGGGCGACCGCGGTGAAGGCCTTCAACCCGATCCCGCTGACCTATTTCTACCTGTCGCGTCCGGCGCCGTGTCCCTATTTGCCGGGCCGGACCGAGCAGATGGTGTTCACCGACCTGTCCAGCGCCGGCGATCCGGCGGCCCTGCACGACCAGCTCTCGCGGGCCGGCTTCCGGCGCAGCCAGGGGATCGCCTACAAGCCCAACTGCCGCGACTGCCATGCCTGCGTACCGGTGCGGGTGCCGGTCGACCGCTTCGTCTGGAGCCGCTCGATGCGCCGCGTGTGGCAGCGCAACAGCGGGCTTAAGGCCCGGATCCTGCCGCCGGGCGCCGACCCCGAGCATTACGAGCTGTTCCGCCGCTACGTCCGCTCGCGCCACGGCGACGGCGGCATGGCGGCGATGACCTTCGACGACTATGCCGCCATGGTGCAGGACAGCCCGGTGCCGTCGCGGATGATCGAATTCCGCAGCCCCGACGGCGCCCTGGCCGCGGCCTGCCTGATGGACGTGCTCGACGACGGCCTGTCGCTGGTCTACGCCTTCTTCGACCCCGAGCTGGCCGGCGACAGCCTGGGCATCTACATGATCCTTTGGCACATCGACGACGCGGCCAACCGCAAGCTGCCGTTCGTCTACCTGGGCTACTGGATCGAGGAAAGCCCGAAGATGGCCTACAAGGCGCGCTTCCGCCCGCTGCAGGCCTACTCAGGCGAGCACGGCTGGCACGATCTCGCGGGCGGCGGGTAGGACGGCTCCGTACAGCCTGCGACCGTCGCCATTGCTAGCCGTAGGCAGCTAGCGCACGCGCATCCATCGCGAGAAGCCTCGGGCCCAATAATGGCCCCAATGACCCCATAAGTCTGCATGCGTGCAGACCGGTGGGTGTCATGAAAGGCAAGTGGAAACGCGACCTTCTTGTCGCCCTGGTCCTAGCCCTGCTGTTGGGCCTGGCGTCCAACTATTTCTGGATCAGAACCGGCGACGTGGACGAACTCTGCCATTTCCGCACCGACGGCAAGGGCTTGTTTGCCGTCGACGCGATCGGCACGGATGTCCGTTGCGATCCACGTTGGAGCATGGTGCTGTTCGGCACGACAGGCCACGCGGTCATGCTTTTCGTGCCACTGTTCGTGTTCATCCACGGCCTCAGGTGGACACTTCATGTCCTGTCCACTGCAGCCCGGCATCTGCGTCGCGGTCAGCGGAACTTCTGATTGCGCGGGAAGCCCTTGGGCGGCAGGCGGCCGGCCTGGCCGCGCTTGCCGAGCCAGTCGCCGAGCTCGGTCTCGGTGCGGGTGCGACCGCCGGCCTGCTGCCAGCTCAGGCCCGCGGCCAGGTCGAAGCTGGCAATGTCGCTCAAGGCCCCGTCCTTGTAGCGCTGCAGCAGCACGCCGCGGCCGCGGCCCATTTCCGGCAGCTCGGCCAGCGGGAACACCAGCAGCTTGCGGTTGTCGCCGACCACGGCGATGTGGTCGCCGCTGACCGGTGTGCAGGCGGCCGCCTCGACGTCGCCCTTGACGTTCAGCACCTGCTTGCCGGCGCGGGTCTGGGCGGCCACCTGCTCTTCGGGCACGACGAAGCCGCGGCCGTCGCTGGAGGCGACCAGCAGCCGGCGCGCCGGATCGTGCACCAACATCGCCACCACGTCCTGGTCGTTGCCCAGGTCGAGCATCAGCCGGATCGGTTCGCCATGGCCGCGCCCGCCCGGCAGCTTGTCGCAGGCAAGCGTGTAGAAGCGGCCGTTGGTGGCGAACACGATCAGCTTGTCGGTGGTCTGCGCCTGCAGCCAGAAGCGGCCGCTGTCGCCTTCCTTGTAGCGGGCGTCGTGGCCCTCCTCGACATGGCCCTTAAGCGTGCGGATCCAGCCCTTGGCCGAGCAGACCACGGTGACCGGCTCCTTCTCGACCAGGGTCTCCATCGGCGCCAGGTCGCCGCTGGGGGCGTCGGCGAAGCCTGTGCGCCGCGGCCCGAGCACGGCATCGCCGCCGAACTGCTTGCGGATCCCGCGCACCTCGTCGGCGATCGCCTGCCAGCGCCTGGTCTCCGACTTGAGCAGCGCCTTCAACGCCTTGCGCTCCTCCTTCAGGGCGGTGTGCTCGCGGCGGATCTCCATCTCCTCCAGCCGGCGCAGGGCGCGCAGGCGCATGTTGAGGATCGCCTCGGCCTGCAGCTCGGTCAGGTCGAAGGCCGCCATCAGGCTCTGCTTGGGCTCGTCCTCCTCGCGGATGATGCGGATCACCTCGTCCAGGTTCAGGTAGCAGACGAGGTAGCCCTCGAGGATCTCCAGCCGGCGCTCGATCTGGCCCAGGCGGAAGTTGGTGCGGCGCACCAGGACCTCGTGGCGGTGATCGAGGAAGGCCTGCAGGGCTTCGCGCAGGCTCATCACCCGCGGCGTCTGCTGGGCGTCGAGGACGTTGAGGTTGAGGCCGACGCGGACCTCGAGGTCGGTCAGCTTGAACAGGTGCTCCATCAGCACGGCGGCGTCCACCTTGCCGCTCTTGGGTTCCAGCACCAGGCGGATGTCCTCGGCCGACTCGTCGCGCACGTCGGCCAGCAGCGGCAGCTTGCGCTGCTGCAGAAGCTCGGCGATGCGCTCGACGATGCGCCCCTTGGGCACCTGGTAGGGGATCTCGCTGACGACGATGGCGTAGGTGCCGCGGCGCCCCTTCTCGACCTGCCAGCGGGCGCGCAGGCGAAAGCCGCCACGGCCGGTCTTGTAGGCCTCCAGGATGTTCCCGCGCGGCTCGACGATCTCGCCGCCGGTCGGGAAGTCGGGCCCCGGGATCAGCTGCACCAGCTTGTCGACAGTGGCGTTGGGGTGCTTGATCAGGTGCAGCAGGCCGTCGCACAGCTCAGCCACATTGTGCGGCGGGACGCTGGTGGCCATGCCGACGGCGATGCCGGCGGCGCCGTTGGCCAGCAGGTTGGGAAAGGCCGCCGGCAGCACCAGCGGCTCGTCGTCCTCGCCGTCGTAGGTGGTGCGGAAGTCCACCGTGTCCTGGTCGATGCCGGCCAGCAGGGCCTGGGCGACCGCGGTCAGGCGGGCCTCGGTGTAGCGCATCGCCGCGGCGTTATCGCCGTCGACGTTGCCGAAGTTGCCCTGGCCGTCGACCAGCGGATAGCGCTGGGCGAACTCCTGCGCCAGGCGCACCAGGGCGTCGTAGATCGCCTGGTCGCCGTGCGGGTGGAACTTGCCCATGACGTCGCCGACGATGCGGGCGCACTTCTTGAACCCGGCTTCCGGGTCGAGTTTGAGCTGGCGCATCGCGAACAGCAGGCGACGATGCACCGGCTTGAGCCCGTCGCGCACGTCCGGCAACGAGCGCGCCATGATGGTCGACAGGGCGTAGGACAGGTACCGCTCGCTCAGGGCATCGCCGAGCGGCGTATCGTGGATCTCGCCAGGCTGCAGAATCTCGCTCATGCGCCGACTATATATCACCAGATGTGGTGGCCCACCGGGAAATCCGCTCTACCAGTCGTGTCCGCGCCGCCGGCACCTGCTGGCCATGCGGGCGAAACACCTGCCGTTCGAGGAAGAAGCCGGTGAGGTCCAGGCCGTGGCGCAGATCGTCGGCTGCCAGCACCGCCCCGCCTTGGCCGAGCAGAAAGGCCGGCAGCGGCAGCAGGCGGTCGGCATAGGGCACCGCTGCCGCAGCGCCGACCGCCCGGCCGCTGTTCGGCGAGACGTAGCGCAGGTCCGCCGTGTCGCCGGTCACGGCACAGTGCGAGAGGTCGAGGCCGAAGCCCAGCTCCGCCAGCAGACCGAGTTCGAGACGGACATAGACCGCGGCCCAGACCGGGTCGGGCGTATCGGCCGCCTGCAGCAACCCGAGCAGCGCCAGCAGCGCATCGTAGATGCCGTCGTGCGGCTCGCGCTCCGGCAGCGCGGCATCGAGCACGGCCATCGCCGCGGTCAGCGCCGCCAGCCGGTCCGGCGCATCGAGCAGGACGGCACCATGGGCCCGCACCAGCTCCACCGTAAAGCTGCCCAGATGCTCGCTGAGCCGGGCCCGCCAGGTCGCCGAGAGCTGGTTGCCCGGCTGCAGCACGCCGCGCAGGCGCTTGCCGGCGCCGCCGCGCACCAAGCCCGCATGGCGGCCATGGTCCCGCGTCAGCAGCGAAATGATGGCCGCGCTCTCGCCATGCCGGCGCACGGACAGCAGAATGCCTTCGTCACGCCACTGCATGCATCTCCGGCCGGCAGCGGCGCGCGCCGATCGCGGCGCCGGCTGTCCTTCCCTGACTTCGCATCTATGATCGGCTGTAGCATGAAACGCCCGCCATTGCTGCAGCCCGCGAAGGCCCTGGCCGTACTCGCCTCGGTCCTTCCCGTCTGGGCGGTCGTCGCCTGGACCGCCGGCGCCGCGGCGGCGCCGGTGAGCGATGCCGAGGCCTGCCTGGAGCCGGGGCCGGCGGCGGCGCAGCACCTGGGCCTGTGCGAGCGGGCCCTGGCCGAGCCGGGCCTGCCGGCGGCGAGCCGGGCAACCCTGCTGGTCCGGCGCGGCGAATTGTGGCTGCAGCTCGGCCAATCGAGCCACGCGCTGGCCGACTTCAGCGCCGCGATCGCAGCCAACCCGGCGAGCGCCAGTGCCCGGGAACGGCGGGCGCTGCTGCTGCAGCGCCGCGGCGACCTGGATGCCGCCGTGGCCGACCTGTCGGAAGCCATCACCCTCAATCCGCACGCGCCCGACCTGCGCGCGCTCAGGGCGATGCAGCACCACCAGGCCGGCCGGCCCGATGCCGCCGGGCGTGACCTGGCGGCGGCGCTGGCCCTGGCGCCGGATCATGCCCTGGCGCACCTGCTGCGCGGCACCCTGGCCTACCGCCGCGGCGCCCATGGCGAGGCGGCCGAGGCCTTTGCCCGCAGCCTGTCCGGCAGCCCGGTCCCCTACCCCCTGGCCGCGTACTGGCTGGCCCTGGCAACGGGGCGGGCGGGCGGCGATGCCGCCGGTGCGCTTGCCCCCTATGCCTGGTGGTGGGACGACGCCGCCTGGTCGCGCGCGCTGGTGGCCGCCATCGAGGGCCGCGCGACGCTGTCCGAGCTGGAGGCCAGCGTTGCCGCGATTGGCGATCCGGCATTGCGCGCGCAGGCCAGCTTCTTTGCCGCCGAGTGGGCCCGCCTCAACGGCGATATGGCGGCCGCGCAGCGGTTGCTGGAGATCGCCGCCGTGGACGGTGCGGAGTACAGCCTGGAGGCGATCGAGGCCCGCGGCCGCCTGACGGCCGGCATGAACTGAGCGTGGGAACGGCGGCGCCGAAGTACCGTTTGTGGCCGTTTCGCGGCCCGATCGGCGCTTGCCTTTACGCTTCGTTAGCCCTGCTGTCGGACACTCTTCGATGTTCGGCAGTCTTCGCGTTAGGGAATGTGGCGACAATCGGGCAGCATGAATATTCATTGCCAGTCGTTCGCCGATTCACTTATCGTAAAGCGCGATTCGTCGTGTTGATTACCAAAGCGTTGTGAACAGACTCGCGGACCGTATTGTCATGTTGTGGTCAATATTGAAAAGCGGATTGGCCACTGCCCGCGAACGTGTCGCCGGCACCGCACTGGTCTTGCTGCTCGTCGCCAGCGCCCTGGCCGTCACGGCCACGCCGGCGGCGGCCCGCTATGCCGCCATCGTCGTCGACACGGCGACCGGCCGGGTGCTGTTCGCCCGCAATGCCGATACCCGCAACTACCCGGCCTCGCTGACCAAGATGATGACCATCTACATGGTCTTCGACGCGGTCGAGAACGGCCGCCTGACGTTCGGCCAGCGCCTCAAGGTGTCGCGCCGGGCGGCCGGCCAGGCGCCGTCGAAGCTCGGCCTGAAGGCCGGCGAGACGATCCGGGTCGACCATGCCGTGATGGCCCTGGTAACCAAGTCGGCCAACGACGTCGCCACCGTCGTGGCCGAGGCGCTGGGCGGCACCGAAGCCAAGTTCGCCCGGCTGATGACCAAGAAGGCGCGCCAGCTCGGCATGACCCGGACGACCTTCCGCAACGCCTCCGGCCTGCCGAACCGGCGCCAGCTGTCGACGGCGCGCGACATGGCCCGGCTGGCGGTCGCGCTGCAGCGCGATTTCCCCGGCTACTACCACCACTTCTCGCGCCGCAGCTTCACCTGGCGCGGCCGCACCTACAGCAACCACAACCGTTTGCTGGCCAACTACCAGGGCGCCGACGGCATGAAGACCGGCTACATCCGGGCCTCGGGCTTCAACCTGGTGGCGTCGGCCAAGCGCGGCGATGTACGGCTGATCGGCGTGGTCTTCGGCGGCCGCTCCGCCCGCAGCCGCAACCAGCACATGCGCAGCCTGCTGGACCTCGGCTTCAAGCGCACCCAGAGCCGCACGCAGATGGCCGCACTGGAGCCGTTGACGCCGAAGATGCGGCTCTATCCGCTGCCGCGCCGGTTCCGCGCGGTGCCGGTGCCGGCGCTGGAGCGCGGCGAAGTCCGGCTGGCCGCCGCGACGACGGCACCACGGCCGACCCTGCCGCGCCTCTATCGCCTGCCGCGGCGCTTCAAGCGGGTACCGCTCCCGGCGCTGCGACCGGGCACACCGCCGTTCGAGGTGGCGCAGGCGCAGCTCAGCGGCGACTGGGCGGTGCAGGTCGGCGCCTATGCGCGGGAAGCGGCAGCGGCGGCATACCTGCGCCGGCTGTCGGGGCATCTGCCGCACCTGTTCAAGACCCGCACCAGCAACATCGACAAGATCGACGGCGACGGCGGCACGCTGTATCGGGCCCGCTTCATCGATCTCAACGAAGCGGGCGCGCAGCGGCTGTGCCAGGCGCTCAACCGGCGCAGCCTGACCTGCGTCGCCGTGCCGCCGACCAAGGCGTCCCTGACCGGCTCACCGCTTCAAGGTTAGATCGTCAGCGCAACGGCGAGACGCGCGGCCAGGGCGGCGTTCTCTACGACCAGGTCCATGTTCACCGTCAGGGTGCGATTGCCCGACAGCTCGCGCATCCGCGCCAGCAGGAACGGTGTCACCTGCTGGCCGCTGACGCCTTCGGCGGCGGCATCGGCCAACGCCCGGTCGACCAGCGCCGCCATCTCGTCCGCGGCCATCGCAGACGCCGCCGGGGGCGGCTGGCAGATCAGCGCACCGCCGGCCCCGGCCAGCGACCAGTGCACCTGCAGGAACCGCGCGCAGGCCGCCGCGTCGTCCAGCCGATGCGGCACCGGAAGGCCGCTATCGGCGGCATAGAAGGCGGGAAAGCGGTCGGTGGCATAGCCGATCACCGGCACGCCCAAAGTCTCGAGCAGTTCCAGGGTCGCCGGCAGATCGAGAATGCTCTTGGCCCCGGTGGCGACGACGGCGACCTGGCCGCGCGCCAACTCCGGCAGATCGGCGGAGACGTCGGCGGGCGCCGCGACGGCCGGGTCGAGGCGCCGGTGCACGCCACCGATGCCGCCGGTGGCGAACAGGCGGATCCCCAACGCGGCCGCCACCCGCACCGTCGCCGACACCGTGGTTCCGGCGTCCGCCCCCGTCGCGACCGCCAGGGGGAGATCGCGCGCGCCGCTCTTCAGGGCGGGCCCGGCCGCCAGGCGCGCCAGCTGATCGCCGTCCAGGCCGACGCGAATGACGCCATCGAGCACGGCCACTGTCGCCGGCAGCGCCCCTTCCCGCCGGATCGCCGCCGCCGCTGCGCGTGCCGTCTCGACCCCGTGCGGCTGCGGCAATCCCTGGGCGATCAGGCTGCTTTCCATGGCCACGACCGGGCGTCCGGCGGCCAGCGCGTCGGCGACCTCCGGCGCGGGAACGAGAAAATCCTGCATGGGCCTCTGGCGGTTATGCTCAGGCTGGAAGGGCAACTAGTATATGCTCCCCGCGCGGCGTCTGGCGATGGCGCCGCTCCCACCGGCAAGGTGCCGAGCGCCGCGCGGCGGCGACAGCACAAACAACACACGGAAGCGCGCGACCGCGCATGACGACCGAGACCGCGAGCACGGATACGCCGCCCACCCGCCTGAGCATGCCGCGGGCGATGCTGCTGGTGTTCGCGCCGTTCGCCTGCGGCTATTTCTTCTCCTACTTCTACCGCACCGCCAATGCGGTGATCGCGCCCGACCTGCGCGCCGACGTCGGCGTCGGCCCGGCCGAACTGGGCCTGCTGACGGCCACCTATTTCCTCACCTTCGCGGCCTGCCAGATTCCGCTTGGCCTGCTGCTCGACCGCTACGGCCCGCGCCGGGTCCAGGGCCTGCTGTACGGCGTGGCGGCGCTGGGCGCGCTGCTGTTCTCATACGGCGAGGACGTCAGCACGCTGATGCTCGCAAGGGCGCTGATCGGCGTCGGCGTCTCGGGCGGGCTGATGGCGGCGCTGAAGGCGATCGTGCAGTGGTTCCCGCGCGAACGGCTGGCCCTGGTCAACGGCTGGTACTTCGCCTCAGGCGCGTTCGGCGCCCTGGCGGCGACCCGGCCGCTGGAATTCGCCCTGCAGTTCATGGACTGGCGCGGCCTGTTCGTGGTGCTGGCGATCGCCACCGCCGCGGCCGCGGTGCTGATCCTGCTGGTGGTGCCCGACAAGCCCGACAGCCGCGCCGGCGGCAGCCTGCGCCGACAGGTGCAGGAACTGGGCGAGATCTACCGCGACCCCTATTTCTGGCGGGTCGTGCCGCTGATGTTCACCGGTGCCTCGGCCAACATGGCGATCCAGGGGCTGTGGGCCGGCCCGTGGCTGGCCGAGGTCGACGGCTTCGGCCGCGAGGTGGTCGCCAACCACCTGCTGGTGATGGCGTTCGCGATGCTGGTCGGGGTATCGCTGAGCGGCGTGTTCGCGGCCGCCCTGCAGCGCCTGGGGCTGACCCTGGCCGGCGCCTGCGGCACCGGGGCGCTGCTGACGATCGCGTCGCTGCTGCTGGTGGTGACCCGGGTCGGCGCGGGCGAGACGTTCTCGCTGCCGGGTATCAGGGCGCCGCTGGAGGCGACCTACCTGGTCTGGGCCTTCGTCGGTTTCAGCGGCACCCTGACCAGTCTGGTGTTTGCCGCCCTGGGACAGCATTTCCCGGAGGCCCGGATCGGCCGCGGCAATACCGCGGCCAACGTGATGGTGTTCCTGACCTCGTTCGGCTACCAGTTCGGCATGGGCGCGATCATCGAGCAGTGGACGCCCGATGCCGGCGGCAGCTATCCGGTCGAGGCCTACACCGTCGCCTTCCTTGCTACCATCGCCACCATGGTCGTCGCCTTCGTCTGGTTCGTATGGCCGATCCGCGGCCGCTACCGCTGACGCCCGGCCGAGGCGACGTTCAAAAGTCGTCCGGCGCGACGATGCCGCAACCGGCCAAGGCCGCCCTCACCGCCGCCTTCAGGCGCTCCAGCCCGTCGGCGTCGGCCGCTTCGCACCGGGCCACCAGCACCGGCTGGGTGTTGGAGGCGCGCAACAGCCACCAGCCGTCGGCCGTCGTCACCCGTACGCCGTCGATGTCGTTGACGTCGGCGCCGTCGGCGCGCAATTGCGCCTGCAGCTCGGCAATCACGGCGAACTTGCGCGCATCCGGACAATCGAAGCGGACCTCCGGCGTGCTCACCGCCGCGGGCAGGCTGTCGCGCAAGGCGGCGACGTCGCCGCCGCTTCGGCCCACCGCATCGAGGAACCGCACGGCGGCGTACAGGGCGTCGTCGAACCCGAAGTAGCGGTCGGCGAAGAACAGATGCCCGCTCATCTCGCCGGCCAG